>Ga0208544_10000424_pt1 | contig 33381 bp, 29 predicted proteins | sample DEB08_DNA_9_FD_184526 | JGI IMG/M metagenome (GOLD analysis project Ga0208544, IMG submission 184526) | Aqueous microbial communities from the Delaware River and Bay under freshwater to marine salinity gradient to study organic matter... | ecosystem: Environmental > Aquatic > Marine > Coastal ... | reverse complement strand
CAGGATTCATTTGTCGAATACGGCCAGCTTGCCGTGGCCGCTCAGCGCGACCGTAAAACAGCCGACGCCCTAAAAATTGAGACTCCCGCCGACGGTGTGATTACCGGTTTGGCCACAATTAACGGGGCAGAATTTGGCGAACAGGTCGCTCAGGTGGCGGTGATCGTCAATGATTACACTGTGCTGGCAGGCTCTCAGGGTTACTTTCACCATCGCAAAATCGACCGCATACTGGATCAGGCTCACAAGTTTGGCCTGCCGGTAGTTATGTATACCGAAGGCGGCGGCGGGCGACCGGGTGACACTGACGTTAAAACTCAGATTGCTGGATTAGATGTTCCCTCGTTTGCCAACTGGGCTGGGCTCAGTGGTCAGGTGCCATTAATTGCCGTCAATAATGGTTATTGTTTTGCAGGTAATGCGGCGCTGTTTGGCTGTGCTGATATTCGTATCGCCACCAAAACCTCTTGGATAGGCATGGCTGGCCCCGCGATGATTGAGGGCGGTGGTCTGGGTAGCTATAAGCCCACCGAAATAGGCCCGATGGATGTCCAGGCCAGTAATGGTGTTGTTGATCTAGTGGCGGATGATGAAGCCCATGCCACGCGCTTGGCTCAGTCTTGCTTGAGTTACTTCCAGGGTGGCATTCAGAGTTGGGACTGCGGGGATCAGCAGCAGTTACTAGAGATGATGCCCTCCGACCGACGCTACGCCTACGATATCAAAAAGATTATTGTTCAGCTTGCAGATACAGACAGCTTTCAAGAGCTGACTCAGGCCCATGGGCAGGGCATAGTTACCGGCTTTATCCGCATCGAAGGTCGCGCTATGGGCCTAATTGCCAATAATTGCAAAGTGCTGGGCGGTGCCGTTGATGCCGAGGCAGCCGACAAGGCCGCGCGCTTTATTACCCTGTGCGATAGTTTTTCTATTCCTGTGCTTTCCCTCTGTGACACGCCGGGCTTTATGGTTGGCCCTGCCAGTGAAGAGCAGGGAGCAGTGCATCGCATGGCTAAGCTGTTTATTGCTGGCGCACGAATGACCACACCTATGGTGACCATTTTCTTACGCAAAGGTTATGGCCTTGGGGCTATGGCGATGGCCGGTGGCAGTTTTCATCGACCGGTTTACAGTGCGGCTTGGCCCAGCGGCGAGTTTGGCGGTATGGGTCTAGAGGGTGCTGTGCAGCTTGGTTTTAAGAAAGAGCTTGATGCCCAGCCTGATCGAGCCTCTCGCGAGGCGCTGTTTGATCAGCTGGTTGCGGATATGTACGAGAAGGGTAAGGCCACTGAGGCAGCGGCCCATCTGGAGATAGATGGGGTTATTGATCCCGCGGATACCCGCGCTGTGGTGATAAAGGCGCTGAACTGTGCGGTTCTAAGCAGTTAGCCTACATTGTGGTAGATGTTCTGCACGTCATCTAGATCTTCGAGCATATTCATAAAGCGCTCAAACATCTCTACGTCATCGCCGGTTAAGGGCGCAGAATTTTGTGCGATAAATTGCACCTCATCCACATCGTAATCAATCTCACCAAAGACTTCGGTGAGTGCCTGCTTGGCTTTAAATGACTCTGTATGCCCGGCAAATACGGTAAGCATGCCCTCTTCATTTTCGATATCGATTACATCGACATCGGCCATGAGTAGGCAGTCCAAAACGGCTTCTTCTTCCTGGCCAGCAAATCTCAAAATGGTCAGGTGGTCAAACATATGGCTCACCGAGCCCTGGGTACCGATTTTGGTCTTGGTCTTGGTAAAGCAGAGGCGAACATCACCAAAGGTGCGATTGGGGTTGTCGGTTAAACATTCGATAATCGCCATGCAGTTGCCAGGGCCATAGCCTTCGTAGCGTGCCAGTTCGAAGTTTTCACCGGCGCCGCCCTTGGCCTTTTCGATGGCTTTTTCTATCACATGGGTGGGCACCTGATCTTTTTTAGCTCGCTCTATTAAACTGCGCAGAGTCAGGTTTCCCGTGGGGTCTAGACCGCCAGACTTCGCTACGACGTAGATTTCACGTCCATATTTGCTGTACACCCTTGCCTTGGCATCAGATGTTTTAGCCATGGATTCTTTGCGGTTTTGGTAGGCTCTACCCATTGTCAGTTCCAGTGAATGTTTCGAAAAAAGCAATTCTACAGCAGCGCCACGGCTATGTAACCGCTGACTTGTTTATTGCTGTAAATGCGCAGATGATACTTAACAATAATACTAGTTTGTTTTACCCATTAAGGGGGGGTGTCACATGAATTTTTACGATAAATATATATTGCCGAGCTTTTTAAACTGCGCCTGTGGTTCCAAACCAATAAAGTATCAGCGCAATAAAGTGGTGCCCATGGCGGAAGGTGTGGTGTTGGAAGTGGGTATTGGCTCTGGCCTTAATATCCCTTACTACGACAGCAGTAAGGTCAATCGCGTTATTGGCCTTGATCCCTCTGAGGAGCTTAATGCCATGGCTAAAAAGGTCGCTGCAGACAAGGGCTTAGAGGTTGAGTTTATTCTCAGTGGCGCCGAGTCTATTCCTCTGCCAGACAACCATGTTGATACAGTGCTGGTGACTTACACCATGTGCACTATTCCCGATGCCCTATCCGCCAATAAAGAAATGCGCCGGGTGTTAAAGCCGGGCGGTAAACTGATTTTTTGCGAGCATGGACTGGCGCCAGATGGGGGCGTTGCTAAGTGGCAGGCCAGAATTGACCCTTACTGGGGGAAAATTGCCGGAGGCTGCCACCTCAATCGCGATATTCCGCAACTGATTCAGGCTGCAGGTTTTGAGATTCAGTCTATGGAGCAAATGTATTTACCCAGTACACCAAAATTTGCCGGTTACAACTACTGGGGAGTAGCCACTAGCCCCGACTAAAGCCAAGGCTATTAATAACGCCCTTTAGAGTAACTTATTTAGGCTGTCAGTCTCGACTAGGGCTCTTAAATCACTGGAGCCGCCAATCAATACGCCATTGATAAAGATCATTGGAAACGAAGGCCAGCCAGTCCACATCTTGAGGGCGTTGCGACGACGCCAAAGTTTGAAATAGCTGCCGTACTCTAAATAGGCGTGCTCGATACCTAGGCCATCGAGAGTTTTTCTGGCTCTTTTGGGTGCGGGGTTCTGCGCCATACCAACGACTACTACCCTGTTGTTGGCAACCGCCTCTTGCACTTCAGCGATAATATCTGCGTGATTATCAGCGACAGTTTTTTTGATGGCAGCGTGAATATTTTTATTAGCAAGAATCTGGCGGGGCATAGGTCTACCTTGTTATTTTAATTTTTCAAGTTCAGCACACAGATGTAATGCCTCGGGATTAGCCGGCGCATCCGCATTTTTGATGCAGCTTATTATGCACTATCTTACGCCTTGCAACCCCGACTATTTGCCAGGCAGATTAACCTGAGGTGCCGCCCGCTGTTATCTGCAAGGTTGTCGGGGCTGAGGTTATTGCCATGCTAGCAAGAGAGACTGGGAGGATTGATTCATCGACTAAATAGGGCTTTATTAACTGGGCAACCAATTCATAGCCTTCATTCATTGCGTCAAAGGTTATCTCTTCGCCTCCAGTAGAGACGTAGCTTAACCAATAAACCGAAATCACCCATACAGTCTTAATCAAACGGCGTATCTCACCGTCGGTCATTGTCGCTTTTAGCACATTACGCTGTACCATAATTTTGCAAAATTGCAGAATTATCTCCATGCGTTTGTCGCGATGTTTCACGAAGCGATATCTCAGGTCTGGGTCCTTGGCGAGAAGGAAGTTTAGTTCGCTAAAAATAAACCGGTAGTCCCAAATAACCCTAAATTGATCGATCATGATTTTAGGGATATGTGGCGGTAGCAAGCTTGAAGAAACAGCGCTCCAGTGGTGGAGCTTAGTGTCTAAGTTAGCCCAGAGTGCCATCACAATTTCCTCTTTTGAGGAATAATGATAGTGCAGGTTACCTTTACTAATACCAGCCTTGGAGGCAATTTTTTCAAACGATACCGACGCCGAACCATGCTCGTTAAAAAGCGCGAGGGCTGCGGTTGTGATTTTTATCTGTGTTTCTCGGGTGGCCATAATCGATCGCCTCCATTGTGCAAGTAAATGTCTAGTTACTAACCTGAAGCATGTACTTGGCTACGGCTAGTTGGGTTTCTGGGTCTAAATAATTCTGGGCTGGCATCTCAGGAAAGTTCTCTCGCTTCTTGATTGGCGCATTAATGTAGGTGGCAAGCCCCTGAGGATTGCCCGCGTACATGGCCTGAATTACCTGTACCGATGGGCCTATTAATCGTCCGGTGTAGCTATGGCAGCCAGCGCATACCCCAAGGTAAGCGATCTCACCGCGCTCGGCGGGTGCAATAACCCGAGGCTGAGCGCCACCGGCTAGAAGGTAGCTGTCTATGCTATCGGTATTGGTAAACCCACATTCCCTATAGTCACCGATACCTACAGTGCGATAGCGATGGCGATTGATAATACAGCTGCCATTGCTGGGGCCTACATGCACTATATCTACCAGGCCGGTGTGTAGTTCAGTTAGCGCTACGGCGACGACTTCGGGGATAGTGTCGTAGCCATTATTAAGCATCACGTTATCTAAAATCATGGTGCGATCGGCATTGGGGTCCGACTGCACATCCATGGTGATGGTGGGGGCAAAGCTGTGATCATTAATAATGATGCCTGCAGTTTTATTGTTGGTAATAATGTTGCCTTCGATAATCACATCGTCTGCGGCCATCACCAAAATACCGGTACCCGCTGGAATACCAGAGACAATAGAACCGGGGGCACCAAAGTTAGGGGTGTTGTTATTCGAGACGAAGTTATTGCGGATAATCACATCTTCGGTGGTTTTGATCGGTAGGCCGGGAGTAACAAAGGCCAGAATGCCACCGGTATTATGGTGGGCATTGTTGTGTTCAACGATCGCGTGACGGCTATTTTCAATTTCGATACCAGCAACGCTATCAAACACCTCGTTATAGGCCACATGAATATTGTCACTCATGCCGATGTAGATGGCGGCATCTTCAATTCCAGAAACCACATTGTGTTCCACTAAACCATTAGTGCCTAGCTGGGGAAAAATACCATAGATACCTGTGTCCACAATAATGTTGTTACGAATCTCAAAATTGTTGCCCGCCTGACCCATAATGCCGTTGCCCTTGTACTGGGTAATGCGGAAATTCTCGATAATAATATTATTGCCGGAATAGAGAATGGCATCGTTGAGCTTGCCGAGGCCATCCAGTGTTGCACGGGCGCCGTTTTGAATAACACCAACAAGATGTATGTCGTCTTTGTCGATATACACAGTCTCTGAATAGGTGCCGGGCATTACCTGAATAGTGTCTCCCGGTTGCGCGGCCTCAACCGCTGCCTGAATCGAGTCACCTGGGCTTACAATATGAATGCTGCCTGCAGCGCTGCGATGGGGCACTGCACCCACTGTTACCTCTGACTGAAATCCGCCCTCATAGCTTGCGCCGCCCACGGAACTAGTTATAACCGGCGCTACATTGTTACTGCTGCCAAAAATCCAACCGCCAGCAAAGATGACAATCGCGAAGACGACTTTAAATTTGTTATTCATAACTTCTCTCCATAACTTCTTGCAACAGTTTTTTACTGTCGCTATTTTTCTAATCCAGCAGACAGGCTGGTACTAATATTTAACAGACCGGAGGGAACCTGACTCGGCGTTTCGGGCATAAAGCTTTCATCGCTGAGAGCCCCCATAAAATCCACCAGCCGATCTAGTTCGGTGTCGGTTAATTTGGGGTCAGAGATATGCCAATGCAGCAACAGCTCCTCTCCCTCGGGCACGGCATGACCACGCCCTTTGGTATAAAACTCTGCGGCTTCGCGCAATGTGGCAAATCGGCCACTGTGCATATAGGGCGCCGTGCGGGCAATGTTGCGCAGGGTAGGCACTTTAAAGCCGCCGGTTAACCGCTTGGCATTAAAGGTTTCTGCCGCGCCAATATCTCGCGGCAAGCCGGTAGGTTCTGGCGTCCCTATAACCGCGACCTGCTGATTGGTAAATAAGGGTGGCGTATGGCACTGAGAGCAGCGCGCTACAAAAGAGCGAAAAACATTCAGCCCTTCCAACTCATGGGGGCTCAATGCCTTGGCATCGCCATGGGCATATCGATCGTAGGCACTGTTTAATGAGATTAATGAGCTTTGGAAAGCACTGAGCGCAGTCACTATATTGTCAATCGCCAACGTGTCTTGGGAATCGGGAAACGCCTGCTCGAATAATTCAGGGTAGGCTTCCACCTCATTGAGATTGGCCAGCAATTGCTCAGGAGTATTGGCCATTTCTTTGTCTGAGAATAATGGGCCTATCGCTTGTTCTTCCAAACTATGGGCGCGAGCATCCCAGAAAAACACCTTCAAAAATGCGCTGTTCCATAGGGTTGGCGCAGAGCGCTGACTGACTTGGCCCCGGGCACCCACGCTGCGGTCCATGCCATCACTAAAGCCCAGCTTTGGATTGTGGCAATTAGCGCAGGAGAGGTTTTTGTCGGCAGAGAGAACGGGGTCAAAAAACAGCAGTCGGCCGAGATCAATTTGTTGAGGACTAAAGCCATCGCGGTGTTCTGGCAGGGCAGTTTTTAAACCCCCGAGACCTCGGTCCTGCAATGAATCATACAGCTGGTATAAATTGCGGAGTCGGCATTGATTGTTGTTATCGAGCGCGAAACTAGCCGGGCATTTGTCCGCAAGAGTGAATGTACCTTCAGCGGATTGGACCGGAGTAAATGACAGGGCAATAAGCGTTGCGAAAATGCATGAAAATGCATTACGGCTGGCTTTATTGTTAATGATATATCTCATCATTGATTTCTGATTTTATTATTATTTTTGTAAACTGAGTATGCCATAAAAAACCACGGAATGTATTTTCCCTGTGGCTATTTCGGCATCTAATTAAGTCGGTAAATTCTCAATATGTTAATACTTAGACCTTGCCTCATGGTACCTAGCCGTGGTCTATAGTTAGTCAGATAAGAGTGCATGCAGGCAAAAATGTCGCTGAGAGGTAAGTTAATGGTTAAGGATAACCCTGATGAATAAAATTTATATAGATGGCCAAGCAGGCACCACTGGACTGCAGATTCACTCTAGGCTGAGTGGGCGAGATGATTTTGAAATTCTTGAAATCGATTCTGAATATCGCAAGGATTTAACGGCTCGCAGAGAGTTAATTAATGCCTCTGATATTACCATTCTGTGCCTGCCAGATTTAGCAGCTAAAGAAGCGGTTAGTTTGGTTGATTCAGAGTCTGTACGTATTTTGGATGCGAGCTCGGCTCACCGTATAACTGACCAATGGGTGTATGGGTTACCTGAGATATCCTTGGCGCAAAAATCGGCCATTAAAAATGCGCGGTGGGTGAGTAATCCCGGTTGCTACCCAACTGGTGCGATCCTACTCCTTCGTCCATTGATAGAGGCAGGGCTGCTATCTCCAGTTTACCCCTATGCCATAAATGCAGTGTCTGGATACACGGGCGGGGGCAGAGAGGCGATAGAGCGGTTTGAAAATACTGCCCATGAAAAACATATTAGTACGCTGATTAGACGCTATGCATTTGCCAATGAACATAAGCATATTAAAGAAATAAAAAAATATGCAGAGCTAGCAGCTAAGCCAATATTTATGCCATCTTATGGTCATTATGCTCAGGGAATTACTCTTCAGATACCTATTTATTTGTCTATGCATAATGCAAATTTAACGGCGAATAATCTAAGAAATAAATTGGCCGAACATTATGCTGACTATTCATTTGTGACCGTTTTGAATAACGAGCAGACGGAATTATTAGAAGGGGTTGAGCCAGAGGTTCACAACAATACCAATGCAGTTTCTCTCATGGTTCTTGCGCCGGAAAATACTGATCATGCAGTGCTATGTGCGGTATATGACAATCTAGGAAAAGGGGCTTCAGGTGCTGCCGTGCAGAACCTCGAAATCATGCTGGGGTTACCCGAGTCCGATGGCCTTGTGTCTGCTGCGCTCTAATCAAAAGCTAATCAAATTCTAAACTAGCTCTATACAGATTGCAGCGATCTCACAAACCACTGGGGTACTTCGCAACCGCTATTCTGGTAGTTGCGTTTGAACCACGGCACCTTCATGAATTAATGCCTCGACGGACTCCTTGTTCCAGCCCAGTTCCGCCAAAATATCTCGGCTATGCTCACCCAGTAATGGGCTGGGTTTGGCTTGGGATGTTGTCGCGCCCTCGAATTGGACGGGTGGTCTGGGTACAGTTAATGTGCCCATAGCTTTGGTGACATAGGTTTCTAATGCATCAATCGCCTGTATCTGTTCACTGGCTTCTAGGTCGTCACGCTTAACACAGGGTGAGCAGGGCACGTCTGCAGCCACCAGAATCGCCAGAGCACTCTCTACGCCAATGTCTAAAAGTGGGTTCTGGATCACATGTGCAACCTCGCGCATATTGCTCATGCGCGATGCAATGGAGGCATAAAGTGGTGTGCCGACTAATTCAGGGTAGCCAAGCATGGGAAGCAACGCCTTCCAGTGGTTGTCTTTTAGAGGGGCGACGGCCACTGCGCCATCGCTGTAGCTGATGGTGTGAAAGTAATCTGAGCCCGGCGACATATTGATTCTGTCGTCGTCTTTTAAAGTTCTGTGCATCATTCCGTCTGGCCACATAAAAGCGAGGCAGGCATGGAGCATGGAGATATCAATGTGTTGACCCTCTCCGGTGGTGGCTCTGGCCACCAGTGCTGCGGTTGCCGCCTGACTGACGGTGTAGGCGGTGACCTTGTCGCAGATAAAGGTGCGGATAAAATCAAACTGGTTATCGTCGGGCGCCTGCAGATCCGTCAGTCCAGCCAGCCCCTGAATAACATGGTCAAAGGCGGGTAGGTCGGCCATGGGGCCCTGAATACCAAAACCACTCACGGCCACATAGATTAACTTGGGGTTTATGGCGCGCAGCACGTCGGAGCTGAGACCAATGCGGTCCATCACGCCGGGACGATAGTTGTGCAACAGAATGTCGGCGCGAGCAGCGAGCTTTTTGACGGCTTCTACACCAGCTTCAGATTTAAGATCGATAGCCAGTGAGCGTTTACCGCGATTACAGTTGTGAAAAAACCCCGAGACGCCCCCTTTCTGTGTCCCCAGCGGGCGCATCTGATCACCCATAATGGGTGGCTCAACTTTGATGACATTGGCCCCCTGCGCGGCCATGGTCATGGCGGCCAAGGAACAGGTGATCATATTGGACAGTTCTATGACTTCGAGTCCCGCCAGAGGTTGTCGAGCGGTTGGAGTCTGCTGTGTCATCTTGCTTACCTCAGTTTTATTATTATTTTTTTACTGATGTTATTAGCTTTTGATTAGACCACCTTATCGTAAACACCCACCATTTGGCGATTTAGTGCGAGCAGCTGGCCATTGGGGTGGTAAATCTTACCTTCTGTGTGTGCATAACCCTGACCGGCTTCAATGGCGCTACATTCGTAGTAGAGCATGTCTTCTACGTCCAATTCAGCTCTGGGCTGCATAAATTCAACATTCCAGGTGATGGTGCTGGTGGGCGCAGGCGCACTTAGCATGGGCAATATGGCGGGTGGCCAGGTGTCAATTAAGGCTAATATGGTAGCGTCGTTAAGGACTTCGCTCGGTTTATCAAGTCGCATCCAGCCGGCGATAAGACTGTCGTTGGAGCCGGTAAAGGGCCGATTGTTATGGGTGTAGCGAAGATCGAAGTACTGCACAAAATCGGGAAGTTTGCCTTTGGCGAAAGGTAGCTTCACTGCATCTTTCTGGGCCACGGGGAATACCATGATGGGCAGATCGATATTAATGGACGATGTTCGCTGTCGGGTAAAGCAGGCGATAATCTCAGTTTTAACCTCACCATTTTGTAGCAGCTGTCCTTCGATTTGCACGACGGATTTGCCCTCTGAAATTACTCTATGACGAAATTCGCAGTCGACATCTGCAATGGTGGCGCCACAGAAGTGAATATTGACGGTGCGCAGATCACGGCCGGTTAGCTCAACATTGGATTCTATATGAACGACAACCAGCGCGGCTGTCAGGCCACCAAAAATACTCCGTCCCTGGCCCCATTCTTCGCTAATAGTAAACACCGTTTCGGTTTTGGCGAGGTCTCGATAATGCAAAAAATCCATGAAATTCCTTATTACTTCGTTATAGGTAATATTGAAGGCTCGGTATCTGGCACTAGGCCAGCCGCGGTGACTTCACCAATGAATGTTGTTTAGTTTCCACTGCTAGCCATAGAGCCGTAAAGGCTAGAAGGAGACCAATCGGTACTGAGGTCAAGACTATAACGCTGGTCATATCTGTTTGTGAGTAATACTATATTCATCCAAAAATAATAAAAAAGACAAGAATATGACTCAGCTAATATCCCAAAGCCTTAAATTACCCTGCGGTGCAGAATTGCCCAATCGTTTAGCCAAAGCGGCCATGACCGAAGGCCTGGCAACCGCCAATGGCGTGCCAACACCCGAGTTGGAGCGGCTCTATGGTCTGTGGAGTGATGGCGGTGCAGGCATGTTGCTGTCGGGTAATATTCAGGTGGATCGCGATCACCTAGAGCGTCCGGGTAATGTGGTGATTGATGCTAAGCCCAATGCGGCGATGCGTAAAGCGCTGGCTAGCTGGGCAAAAGCGGGCACGCGCAATGGCAATCACTTTTGGGCGCAAATTAGTCATGCAGGTCGCCAGACGCAAAAAATTGTTAACCCTCACCCGAAAGCACCATCGCCGATCAAGCTGGGTCTACCCGGTGGTCAGTTTGGTGAGCCAGTGGCCTTAACCAAGCCTGAAATTAAACAGATAGTGCGACGCTTTGGTGTCTGTGCCGCCGCCGTGCAAGAGGCCGGTTTTACCGGGGTGCAGGTGCATGCAGCCCATGGTTATCTGCTGTCGCAGTTTTTGAGTCCTCGCAGTAATCATCGGGATGACGAATACGGTGGTGATCTGGCTAATCGTGCCCGCATGTTACTGGATGTGATTGCCTCGGTGCGCAAGGCCGTGGGTCCCGATTTTCCCGTCGCAGTAAAACTTAACAGTGCCGATTTTCAAAAGGGCGGATTTGATTTTGCCGACAGCTTGGAGGTCGTGCAGTGGTTAGAGAAGGCCAGTGTCGACCTGATTGAAATTTCTGGAGGTACCTATGAGCAGCCTAAGCTACTGGGGGTTGCCGGAATGGAAGAAGAGGAAAAGCAGGAGGTTAAGGAATCTACCATGATTCGCGAAGCCTACTTTGTCGACTTCGCTCTGGCCATGCAAGAAAAGGTGTCCATTCCTCTAATGGTCACGGGTGGTTTTCGCCAGCGTCGGGTGATGGAGCAGGCACTGGAAACGGGCAGTGCCGATCTGATCGGTTTGGGTCGCCCCATGTGTGTGATGGCCGATGCACCTAATCAACTGCTGGCAGGCTTAGACGAGTTGCCGCGCTATGAAGACAACCTGTCGTTGTTTCCCAGCTGGCTTTCATTTTTGAACAAGTTGAAACCACTGCGCGCTCTGGCTACTTTTGCCGTGCAGTTCTGGTTTTATGGACAGATTTACGCCATTGGCCACAGAGGTCAAGCAGATGACAACCTCAGCGTATTTGCGGCAACGAAACAAAATATGGCTCTAGAGAAAAAACTGACTGCCAAGTAGCTGTCAGTTCAGCTCGCCACAGGCTTGATTGGCCGAAACTGCAATATCCATGAGTTTTGGGTTGGGTAAATCCAGGCTCTCCATCAGGTCGATATATTCTGCTGGGCTGGTTATCTGCAGTCGGGGATTGTTGCGTTTTTCTTCACCAATACTGCTTACCGTCCAGCCTTTGTAATCATGGCCAGGATAGACTTTGCAGTTATCGGGCAGGGGTAAAAGCCGATTGAAGAGGCTGTTGTACTGCTGTTGGGCGTCGCCATTTTGGAAGTCGGTGCGCCCCGTGCCTCTAATTAATAAGGTGTCGCCGCTAAACAGCATGCCGCCTGTGTTGCTGGGCAAATAGAAGCTGTAGGAATCGTCGGTATGTCCGGGGGTGTAAATTACCTCTAACGTAATATTCCCCGCGGTTATCTGATCTCCATCCTTAAAGTTTCCCGACAGGCAGCTCGCGACGGCCTGTTCACCCATCATTGTCGTGCAACCCGTTTTGTCGCGCAGTGCCCCAAGGCCGGTAATATGGTCGGCATGGGTATGGGTATCGAGGGCGATATGCAATTTAAGCCCCAACTGCTCAATCAACAGCAAGGTTTGCTCGGTACTGCTTAGCACGGCATCAATCAGTATGGCTTGCTGGGTTTTTTCATCCCCCAGTAGATAGCTGTAGGTAGATGATTCGGGGTGGAATAGCTGTCTAAAAATCATGGTTAGATCACTCCGTTGATTAGTTTATTGACCAGGGTTATGGCGGCAATGGCAATCAGGGCCAAGGCAAAGACTTTCTGTAACTGGGGGCCGGCTATTTTATCTGCAATCAAGCGTCCACCTAACATGCCCAGTAATCCGCCGACGCATACTTTAGTTAGGAGTAACCAGTCCACAGTGCCGCTGCTAGAAGAGACAAAACTGGCAAAACCGGTGCCGCCAATCACGCAAATAATGAGCATCGATGTGGCCACTGCCTGACGCATGGACACCTGGGTAATAAAAAGCAGCGCAGGTACAATCAAAAAGCCCCCGCCAACACCAAAAAGTCCGCTTAACAATCCCACAAAGAGGCCGCAGCCAGTTAGTGCGGCAATGCATTTGGGACTGGTATCGAATTGATCTTCTGGGCTAAATCGACAGATGGGTTGAATCACATCATTTTTTTCATCACCTTGGCCAGAGCGCACAACATTAGCAAGGCCTGGCGCGGTGACCGTTTGCCGCCACATAATTCCCGCAATAATAAACGCCAGCGCACAGAAGCCGATCAGAAGCACTATGGGCGGTAGTTGGGCGCCGAGGTTTTTCCCAATAGGCGCCACCAATGCGCCGCCTAAGCCCAGTGCGATGGCCGGCACCCATAAAATATACTGGGCGCGCCAATTGCTGAGCGTTCCGATAAAGGCACTAACTGCAACGGCACCTAGGGCGATACCTATGGCGTCATTAATGGGTAGGCCGAGAAGTAGCATCAGCAGTGGCACAGCAAAGATTGAGCCGCCAGCGCCAGTGAGTCCCAGCACTAGGCCTATCACCAGGCCAATCACCACTGACATATTATTTATTCCAAGGCATACGGGCCAGAGCCATGCCCATACCGCAACTGTCGGTGACACCGGCGAATACCAGGCCAGCCCCGACAAAGGCTGATAGGCCATAAAACCCAGGACTGACAAAAAACCCCAAAGCCACGCCTATGACCACGAGAGATCCGGCAGTAATGCGCACCTGACGCTCTAGGGAGATAACATTGCTGGTTCCCTTGGGCACATCGATACCCAGTTGCTTTATGGCATTGATGCCGCCTTCTATAATCACTAGCTCGTTGTCTATATCTCCCTGTAATTGTTCAGCTGCGCGAGTCGCGCGCTGGCCACTGGCGCAGAGCAAATACACAGGCTGGCTAGGGTCGTGGCTGTGCTTATTAAGGTAGTCTTGCAATGCGTCGCAGTGCAGATCCTGCAGGGGGAAATGAGCGCAGCCATCTAGAGATTCGGTATTTACTTCGGCTTGGGTACGCACGTCAATCACCTGGAGCTTTGCCTCAGGAGACTGATGCTTTTGGTTAAATTTACTGGCAGAAATATGTGTTACTGGCTTGTTCATGAGACACCTCAGTTAGGGCTATTTGTTCTAGTAGTTCTATTAGAGCGTAGGGCAGTAAATAGATTTTAGTACCGCAATAACCTGCATAGCCTCATCGCCACGCAGACTGTAGAAAATGGTTTGCGCCTCGCGCCGAGTCTGTACTAACTCGGCTTTACGTAATGATGCTAAATGCTGTGATAGAGCAGATTGACTTAGGTCAGTTATTTGATTGAGTTCGGTTACGGATAGCTCGCCATTAATTAGGGAGCACAGAATCATTAGGCGATTTTGGTTGCTTAGCTGCTTGAGTAGATCTGCTGCTTCTGCGCTGTGCTTCTGCAGTTCTTGCAGGTCAGACTGCCTGATGTTGTCCACCATTTTATTAATACTCTTTGCTAATAAGTGTCGATATTGTATATTAGATACCCCTACATTAGCAATACCTAATATACTATCTGTGACTTCTCACCGTTTAATGGGTGCAGCATCAGGGGTAGTTTTCTGCGGTGAGGGGCCAGATTTTCAAATGGTTCATGGCTATTTTTTCGCTGTCAGCGAGAAAGCGCACCAGAATAAAGTAGATATCTAAATCAAAACGGTCATCGCTGTCATCTCGAATCGGGCCATCTCGAACACTGTCAGATACTGCGCTAGCATTGAGTTGGCTTAGAGGCTGGCCGTTTGCATTGGGGAGTTGATAACCCAAATCATAAATATCCTCAAACGCACTGAGCTTGGCTATATAGCGCCAGCGGTCGATGATATGCCAGGCGACTAGCTCAGGGTCTTGTGGATTGCGCTCTTCCAAAACAATAGGTCCTGAATAGGGCCACTGTTTGATCTGATAATTTTTCAGCGCCGCGGTCATGCGCTCATTATAAATCTCGGCAGACTCTGCCCCATGACAGGCACCAAAACATTTTTTAAGTTGGCTACGAAAGCAGGGCCTGTTGCTGTTGCCTTCAAGGCCCAGTAATTGATGACACAAAAAATACTGGTCAGCAAGTTTCTGTATTTGCTGTCCCGCCTGGCGGGGTGAGCGAAAAAGGCCAAATTGCTGCTCTACGGTGGTGTCATCGGTTTCTATGGCTTCAATGGTTAGGCGTAGGTAGCCATTATTATCGGTGGAACTGCGATACTGAAATAACTTTTTAACCTTACGCAGGCGCCGGTTGTAGAGAGGGCTAAGGGCTTTTATCTGGTTGCTCTCGCGAATCTGCGCACCAAAATCACTGGGTGCTAACTCAAAATCCACATGGGCTATTTTGGTGCTCATCTGAAGGTCTTTGGGATTTTTATGGTCCGAACTAAAGTGGCTCATTACGCGGTTACGAATATGAACGCTCTTACCTATATACAGTAGCACCGATTTTTGATCATAAAAATAATAGACCCCAGCAGAGCCGGGCAGTTTCTCAACGTCTTTGGGATTAAGTAATGTTGGCAGAGCCGGCCGTTTTAGCAGCATCTTACAGGTAGCGGCAATTTCGTCATCGGGAAATAACGCCGAAGACTTGAGAAAAAACTGATAGATCATCTGGGCATCATCAAGGGCCCGATGCCGGTTCTCAATGGACAGCTCAAAGCGCTCAATTATCTGTGATAGACCATGGCGTTTAAACTGAGGATACAGATTGCGGCTAAATTTAACGGAACACAGAGGCTTGGCATTGTAGCTAATGCCGACTCGCTCAAATTCATTCTTTAGAAAGCCGTAGTCAAACCGAGCGTTGTGGGCCACCAGTGTGCGGCCTTCAAGCTTAGCCAGGAGCTCTTCAGCAATCTCAGAGAATTCAGGGGCCCCTCTCACCATTCCGGGACTGATGCCGGTTAGCTTCTGGATAAAAGGGGGTAGCGGCACCCTGGGGTCGATAAAGCTCTGCCAGGTTTCAATCAGCTCGCCGTTTTCAATCACCAGCAGGCCGATCTCAATAATTCGGTGATGCACTGCGTTACCACCGGTAGTTTCGCAGTCGAGCAACACCATCTTCTCAGGGAAACCTAAAGAGAGCTGGGTTGGGGGTGGTGTGTCGAGCCAGTTTAATTGCATTGTCTAGATACGCAGGCCAGCCCACTTTTGATTATCAAGCGGGCACAAATAATTGCGGGGCTCTTAATTACGGGATTATGAATTACGGGGCTACTAACTAGGAGCTTATTAATTACGGGGCTATGAATTAGGAGCTTATTAATTGCCGGTCTACCTAGCTTACAAAGCCTTTCCAGCCAGACATATAGGTAATAAAAGCTTCACCCAGGCCCTGTTCGCGAAGGTGGTCGGTGGACACAGGGTTTAATATGGGGGTGAAGTTGGCGTCGGCATTCATCTGGATTGGGAAGTCATGGTGCAGAATGGCAGCGCGACCCAGCAGTACAAAATCGATATTAGCGTCCATGGCAAGACGTACTTCTTCTGGGTTGCGCAGTTTTCCAGCGATACCCAGTGCCACATCGCCGCGTTCAAGTTCGGTAAAATAAGACAGCAGGCTGCGACCTTTAAAGGCCTCATCTTCGGGCTCTTTAAAGGAATCCCAGAGAGACATATCTAAAAAGTCTATCTTGGCGTCAGCGAGAATCCGTTTGGCTACGTCAATAATATCTGGCAGGTCCACATCAAATCTCTCGGGAGACAGTCGCAGCCCGAGCAGGAAATCTTTGGGGCAGCGTGCACGAACACCATCGATAATTTCTGTAATCGGGCGCATCCGGTTCTCTATGCTGCCGCCATACTTGTCTTCACGCTGATTAACGGTGCCACTCAGAAACTGCGCGAGAATATAGCCATGGGCGCCATGAATCTCAACGCCATCAAACCCTGCTTTAACTGCCCGCTCTGCGCCAACAATAAAGTCTTCTATCAGCGCTTCTACCGCCTCGAGGCTAAGACCAACGGCGCCGGTCTCGGCATGGTCAGAAGGACAGACAGGTGACTGACCAATTAGGTCTGCCGGTGAACGCATGCCCGCATGATGCAGTTGCACCATAGACAGGCTGTCTTCGGTATTAATACCCTGTGCCAATCGAGTTAGGCCTTCCATGTGCTCATCGCCAAAAATACCAAGCTGCCCGGGGAAGCCCTGACCAACCGCCTGAACATGGGCTGCGCAGGTCATAGTTAAACCAAAACCGCCTTTGGCACGCATGGTTAGCCACTTATATTCATCGTCCGAGAGTCGACCATCGGTATGACTCTGGGTATTGGTGAGGGGGGCCAGCATAAAACGATTTTTCATGCGCTGGCCGGACTTAAAATTAAGTGGCTGGAATAGGGTGCTCATTATGGGGGTCTCTATAAGAAAGTAGATCAAGACTAAAATTGTAACAGATTCCTATGCATGACTCGGGGCCTGTGATGAAGAGAATAATTAAGGTTTATAGCTGTATGCAAGTGTGGGTGCGGTTCCCGGAAAAGTAATCTTATGGGCTACAAGCTATTAATAAGCTATAGGCTTTTGGTCAGATGGGGGCTCTTTACCTTCACCTTATTGATGCGCAGCTGGTGGGTTGTTGTTATTCTAGCCCCCTTATTAACTTCATCGAGTTTTCTATGTCCAGCACTGCCATTTCTCTTTCAGAGCAGCATGTTCGAGCCTGGCTCGAGAGTTTTGTCGTGGGCCTAAATTTATGCCCATTTGCACGCCCGGTGGTTGCTTCTGATGCTCTGCGTATTACTGTCTGCGAATCAGATGAGCTGCAGCAGGTAGCCGAGACCTTTATGGCCGAGCTAGAGTTGATTCGGCAATCCCCCGAGTCGGAGATTGCCACCAGCTTGCTGGTATTAACTAATGCACTTAATGACTTCGAAGAATACCTAAGCTTTATTGAAAATGCCGAAGCCTTGATAGAAGAGATGGATCTTGCGGGAATTATTCAGCTGGCTAGCTTTCACCCTGATTATCAATTTTCTGGGGAGCCAGCAGAATCTGCCAGCCACTTTACCAATCGATCGCCTTATCCCGTTATTCACTTTCTCCGTGAGGAGATGATGGAGCGAGTACTCGAAGATTTCCCTGAACCTGAATCGATTCCTCTGCGAAATATTAAAACCTTAGAAGAGATTGGTCGAGCAGAAATTGAAAAGCGCTGGAACAGTCTTAAATGAAAAAAAATCATTATGACGTTATTGTTTTAGGTGGCGGGGCGGCGGGATTATTCTGCGCCTTCACTGCAGGCCAGCGTGGAAAATCTGTCTTGGTTTTAGATAGCAGTAATAAGGTAGGTAAAAAAATCCTTATGTCGGGCGGCGGCCGTTGCAACTTTACCAACCTCGATATCCAACCAGAAAATTATCTTTCAGCTAATCCGCATTTTTGTAAATCTGCTCTTAATGGTTATAACCAGTGGCAGTTTATCGAGATGGTTGAACAGCACCAGATTGCCTACCACGAGCGCAAGCATGGTGAATTATTTTGTGACGACTCGGCCAAAGCGATTTTAAAGATGTTGGTCGATGAATGCGCCAAGGCCAAGGTAGTAACTAAAACCAGCTGTGCGATTAAAACCATCGAAGCCATCGAACTGATGGATACTGGCTATCGATTAGTCACCTCCCTAGGCGATTTTGAATCTACGTCATTGGTGATTGCCACCGGTGGGCTGTCTATTCCAACCATGGGAGCCTCAGGATTTGGTTATGAAATTGCCGACCAGTTTGGACTCAAATTATTACCCCGTACTGCTGGGCTAGTGCCTTTTACCTTTAGCGACAAACTCAAAGAAATCTGCGAACGACTTTCAGGGTTGGCAGTTGATGTTTCTATGTCAGTTAATAATATTAGCTTTCGTGAGAACCTCCTGTTTACTCACCGTGGAATCAGTGGTCCATCGGCATTGCAGCTATCGAGCTATTGGCAGCCAGGACAAGCAATCAGCGTTAACCTACTGCCCGAACTGAATGCCCCTGAGTTATTAATGGATTATAAACATACCAGTTCTAAATCGTTACTGCGTAACCTGCTGGCACCCCATCTTTCTAAGGGCTTGGTATTGGAGTTACAAGCGCTCTATTGGAAAGATCATGCAGACAAACCCATGGCCGAAATTCCCGATGCAGTGCTTCACGAGGTGGCTGATAAACTCAATAATTGGCAGCTAAAACCCTCTGGCACCGAAGGATATCGAACGGCTGAAGTGACTCTCTGTGGTGTAGATACCGATCACCTTTCGTCCAAAACTATGGAATGTAAAACCCAGCCGGGTCTGTATTTTGTGGGGGAGGTGATGGATGTCACGGGCCATCTTGGCGGTTATAACTTCCAATGGGCCTGGGCGTCGGGGTATGCGGCGGGGCAGTATGTTTAGCCTTGAATCAATAATTTAACAAAATTGTTGGCGCATATCACACTAGTCGTCTACTCTAAGAATTAAGTCGTGGGTATTCCTGTATTTTTCTGCGGAGCTTGGAAGCATTCATCCCGTAGTTAAGAGCCACAAAAAAAACTGATCTAGCTAATGATCAGCAATGGGTTTTTATTGAAATACAGGGTGTACATGGACGTGAATATTAGATTTTTAGCGGCACTGTCGCTCATTTTAAATATATTTTTCGCTGTTAACTTCTTTGGTTTTTTGTCAGACCAAACTGAGCCTAATCAAACTTATCAAGTACCTGAACAAAGTGACATCCTTAGCTCTCAGGTTACTCCATCGGACTTCAAGGTTGACCTAAGCGATAGCGCGCTGCTGGATTATCACACCAAGTTACTTATTCAGGGCTTTACTTCCGATCAAACCAAACCACTTGTGCTTAGCAAACTCAAGCGCGATTACATTGACATAATTCCTAGGCCGAGTGATGAGTATTGGCTATTTCAGCCGCTCGTCCAGATAAACTATATGCAATCGCTTGCCGAAGGGTTTACTCATATAAGGCAGCAGCTTGTAAGTCTTTATGGCCCTATGATTACAGACGAGCTCTCTGTAAGAGAAATATTCTATCCTCTAGCCTCTCAGTACCCATTCTTAAGCTCTCAAGAACAAATTGCTGTGCAGTCCATGCAGCTCAAGATGCAGCAATATGCGATGGAGACACAGAGCCGTGGTGGAAAACCTGGATCAATGTCGGCGAAGCAGTCTCCTAAATACATGCTATCTAAAGTTCTGACTGAGCAGGCAATGAAAGAATATCAGCTGAGAAGTTCACCTCTGTCGAACAAGATACGTCAAACAGGCATTAGTTTCACCGAAGAAAAATTCCGCAAGTCATACGATATTTTAGCACCATTATCGAGTATCCAAGATGTTCAGGAGGCTTTTGACGCTCGGGCAGATATCTACAAGCTGTTGGGTGACAACGATGGGTTGACCCTTTGGGCGGCCATAGATCCCGTTTATAAAAGCATCAAAATGGTCGCATCAAAGCACCAAATTACTGAGGGACAGGCGCTGTCTGCTTATGAACTAATCCTACAAGCTAAGCAGGACCTAAGCACTGCCGCAAATGAGCGGACTAATGATCCCCAAGGGTCAATCTATCAGGTTCAAGCGGCGATTATCGAGCTTAAAAATCAGCTAAAAGATTTGGTCGGGGAAAGTGCGGCTAATGATCTTGTGAATGTACTAAAAGGCCGAAGGCCAGCCATCGCCAGTAGGCCCAGAGCCAATTAAATCGACTATATTTGTGTCACCAATAATAGGACCAATAACTAGCAGGAGTTCAATGATGAACAAGCAACCACAAGGAATAGTTATTAACACACTAAAGGCCATCATTTTCTTGGTCTCAACGGTATTGATCGGTCAAGCACAGGCCCAGTTTCCAATGTTTCCACCAGCGCCTTGGGAGCTTTATGCACCAACCACTCCTGATTATATCGTCGGTAGTTATACCGTTGACTGGCAAGACACTAGCGGCTCGATTTGCTGGTTATCGGAAAAGGTCAATAATGGATCTTGGGTAACAGTACCCAATACATACTCCCCTACAAAGGCCATTAACCTTTCACGAGGAGTAGGCAGCTATGAATATCAGGTAGCCTGTATTGATAGTTATGGGGGTAAGTTGGGTCCTGTGGCCTCGATGTCGGTAGTATCTTCTATACCAACTCTCGATCCTTTGGCTACCCAGCGTGAATACCAATACCAGATTCGTAGTGGAGACCTTAACGCTGACGGTAAGAAGGATATCTATATTCAACGTACCTCTGGTGGAAATAGTAATAACGGGGTTATAAATAAGGCCATCGTAGTTCAGAATTCAGATGGACGATTTGACGCCATTGAAGCCCCCAGTTCGGCACAGCTATCGATTGGCGCAGGCTGGCCAATAGCCAGTGGTGTTACTGCTGAAGTAAATGATTTCAATGTTGATGGTCGAGTTGATGTATTACTCAATAATCTAGACTCTGCAATCAGTAATGTCGATGATCAAATACTCTATTCGACCGGTGATTTTTTTAATGGCGCAGCAAAAGCAGCCACAGCGTTGGATTTTGAATTTCAGAAGTTTTTCAGAGATACCTATAACTGGATTCTAGACCCAAATTATTTTAGTCAAGCTATTACGAGCAATATGCCGGCTTACAATTTCTCCCTCGAAATAGGCGTATATTTCTGCTCCTATTGGTACGGATTTCCCACCTGCCTCAATGTTGGTCATGGGGTTTTCGATCAAACAGTAACTCTCGAGAGGATGGGTCTATCGGGGTATGAAACTATAGCGGCTGCTGAAGAGGGCCTTGCAAGCGCCTTAGGTTTTGCGAGCTATGACACCTTTGAATGCGTCTTGGTGTGTGGCTGGATAGAGTTCTATGGGTGGTATAGCAGCACTATAATCACTTTTTGGGATGTCTGGACGCCAACCACTGAGAGTCCTGGATTTGATGATATTAACTTTAGTGCTTGGGCTCGAGATGTATCGGAAATTTTAGAGGACATCAACAATGGCGAGATCTCGGTTGCAGAGGGAGCTGAGCGTGCTGCCGAAATTATTGAGGATCTAACGGGAGTAAAAATTGGTGGTATTTGTTTGGATGGCGTTATAACAGACCCAGAACTGCAGGATCCAGATGATTGCAGAGGTTTTGAGTTATTTGCCACTGTAGCAAATACGGCTCCGGAGACTGAGGACGTTCCTGCGAGAGAGGTTGAGACCGTTTATATTACGGGACATAAGGTGCTTTGGACGGACGACTTTCATCTGGCTGTTGAGTACAACACTACATCCGTTAGGTCTACTTTGAGTGCCGCTCCAACCCTTCTGGGGCATCTTAAGAGTGAGCCTGACAGAGTCGAAGACATGATTGGAAATATTATTCTCGGTACTGTTGTCTCCAGTCAGGACTTAGGTCCTAATCTACACTATACGGCCATGCTAATTAAGGACTCCATTTATGATGATGATCTTAATTATGATTTGTTTCCTGAGGCTGGAACAGATGGATACAACTCTAATAGCTATGTGCATGGATTAGTTAATGCAAGTCAGAGTTCTACAGCAGTTAATTTCTCTGACTATATTGGAGGCAATAAGCCTGTGCCAAATAATGAATTTGATTAAATGGAATAACATGCCGCGTTTTTTGTTAGCGATTTCTTTATTGATATTATCAGGTTGTGTCCCGCAATTTGCTGTGCACTATGTCATTTCTCTTGAAGGGAAAATGATTAATTCCGTAGTCGATCATGGCCACTTAGAAATTGGATCTGCACATCTCTTAAATCGCAAAATAGCTACCAAATATGAGTACACAGAGGGCGACTTTACACTTAGTGCAACCGCCTTGCCGCATAATTTCCCAACTATTCTTTTCAGGTTAAAACGCAAAAATGGCGATAGTGAAGAATTGATGATAACGTCAAATCATCCATGTTACTCACATTTTGGAGCGGGCATGAATTTGGATGTAGATGACTCTAAACAATTCATTGGTTTTGACCCGGGAAATAAGAACGATGAGGTAGCGCTATATAAGTGGACTGGATTTAATCCGGAAAACCCAAAAACGTTTAGTAAAGGCCTATCATGTAACAAAGACATACTACCATCAGATATGAGAATTTCAATCGCTGGGTTGGGAAATGAGTTTAAGATATCTATTCCTATTAAAGTCCATAAAGCAGGGTTCTATATGTATTTTGATGGAGTTTGAGAGCTATACAATAATTGGCAAGCGCGATAAGCAAGATTATGAATAAACATCCGCCTGGATGCCTTGCATTATACGGCCGTTGGTTTGGTGGCATAGCGGACGGCACTCCTCGTATTGCGAAGGATGTAGGCTATGATGATCAGCTTAATTATGATTTATTTCCTAAAGCTGGAACTAATGGGTATAACTCAAACAGTTATGTCAGAGGACTTATTTATGCTGGCAACAGCTCGTCTGTAGTCGATTTCGATAGCTATGTTGGAGGTGATAAATCTGTGTTAGGAATTAGAGATGAGCATACAGTGTATTAGTGAGGCCATTGAGAAGTTGCCGTCTGACAATCAGGGCGGCAGTTTGGCATTTTTTGGTGCTTGGCTTGGAACGATTCCAGATGGCATACATCAGATGACCTCGATTGACGTAGACAATAATACTTTGATCCTAAATTTTGGGTCTAATATTCGATTAGAAATTTGCGACCCCTAAAATATAGAGATTATGGATGATGCATTGATTATCTGGGTGGCGTCCGCAGTGGATTTCTCATGGAGTACTTATGATGAAAATACATCGGCTAAAAATCGCTACCATTACAAAATTGAGCGATTAGGAGATGATATTTATACTAGTACTAATTATAGGTATCCAATGGTCTCCAATAAAGATGAACCTGCTTTTGAAATGGCATGGTATATACATCCAGATATGAGTCATCAGCCATATCATCGGCAGTTAGGTAAGGTGAGGAAACCATAATCGAGACTAGCCAGATTGAGTATTTGTGTAGGAAGTTTCTTCTGACATCAATTGTAGGGTTCTTTGGTGCGATATTTGCCGGCTGTAGCCCGATTCCTAACCAGAAAGTATGTAATTTGCCTACGATTGAAACAACAGAAGCTTTTTAGACCATAAAAAAGATAGCAGCAGACGTTCGAGGAGTTAAGTTTTGAGAGACATTAAGCACTTCAGTGATTTATCAATGGGTGGATTTAGATGCTAAGTCAGATTGGGTGAAGTGGCATATGCCTAAATGTTATGGGCAAGATCCGCCGGATTCGCTCTTTGTTACGCTGATTTCGAAAAGGAATGATATTGAAGTGAAAGTGCCAATCAAGATCAATCGAAAAGGCTTTTATTTACACTTTGATGCGATATGAATACTATGATAATTCTTTAGGTGGTACGCCGAAGTTTTTAGCTCAATAATGGAATTAACAATATTTTACAGGATGTAATAGCATGAAAATCAGTAACCTTTTTCTTTCTAGTTTCCTTTGTGCTCTCGCTAGCTGTGGCGGTGGAGGTGGTGGCGATAGCTCCAGTTCTGCGCTGACCGGTACCTTTGTGGATAGCCCAGTAATCAATATCGGCTATCGCACAGCCACCCAAAATGGCAATACTAATTCCAGAGGTGAGTTTAGATATCTTGCGGGCGAGAGGGTCACTTTCTTTATTGGTGATCTGGAGTTTCCGGCTGTTTTGGGGGATACGGTTGTTACACCCTTAGATATGGCTGGTACCGATGATGTGGGCGATCCTATGGTGGTTAACATTATTCGTTTGTTGCAATCCTTGGATAAGGATGGAGTTGCGAGTAACGGGATTACCATTACCCAAACGGCGAAGGATAATGCTGTGGAACTGGATTTCGACATATCGGTTTTAGGTTTTGCGTCGATGGCGAAAATGCGCTTAATGCTGGCCAACGGGGGGCAAGACGTTGTTCGATCTGAACTGGTCGCTATCTCTGACGCTGTGCTACATTTTATTTTAACCTTGGCTCTGTCAGGTGGTATTGGAGAAGTCCCCAATTTCGGTGAATTTGTAATGGGGACCTGGCGCGGGTCTCATTCCGATCGCGACTTTGCAATGGTTGGGTTTTTCGAGGATGGCACCTATATCCATGCTGAGACGGGTGACTTAGCTAACGGAGAAATGTCTGGTATGGAATGGGGTACGGTATCTTTCGCGACTGGCAACTTCTCCCAGACCACTCAGCGCTTTGATAATAATAGCTCGCTGGGTTTGAGCCCCTTTAAAACCAATGTGCCATTAGGCTGGGTGTTTTTGGATGATCAAGTAATAGGCGATAAGGTAATAGTGCCAAGAGGCGAAACGCCAAGTTTCTTAAGTAGTGATGCGATTCAGTTCCGAAAAATTGTGTCTGAAGGTTTGTTGGGATCTTGGATAAGTACCACAACTGAAAATGATCTTTTAGTACTGATGTTCTTTGATGACGGGACGTATTTTCATGGCGAGGTGGACGATGATGACGCTACTGAGATTTCCGGCATGGAGCTAGGTACTTACTCAAGAGAGTCAGAAACCGGATTACTTACAGTCACCCAAACCTTCGACAACAATGGCAGGTCAGGCTTAACCGATTTTACTGGAATTGGAGCGCCGAATATCTTTGTGGCGGTGTCCGACGATACCCTGACAGCGACTATTGACGAAGATGGCGATACGGTTATTGATGAAACTATCGTATTTCAGCGCCAATAGTCATGTTGTTAAGCCGGCTATTATTTGCGGTTTGCCTTCGCTTTTCTGCGGCGGGCTGCGGCTTTTTCTAGGCGCAGCTTTTCCCGTTCTTCTTTTTCGGCTTTTATAATGGCGACCTGTTCTAACTCAGCTTCTATCACTTCTGGAGTTTCGAATCCCAGCCGGCCTAACATGCCAGCGCGTAACTCATTGATGAAGATGGTTGAAACTCGCTCTAGGTCCACTCGTCCGCCGGCGCGTAAACAGCCACGCTGAGCGCCAATCAATTCTAGAAGTCCGATTTCTGTTTTGGGTAATTCCAGAATGTTGTAGCGCTCTTTGAGGCGTTCGGGATATTTCTCGAGTAAAAATTCTGCACCAAAGTAGGCTAAATCTTCGTAGCTCACGGCAGTGTCTTTAATGGCGCCTGTGGTGCCAAGACGATAGCTGCCCTGAGGGTTTTCAATTTTTGGCCAGAGTATGCCTGGGGTATCCAGCAACATAATGCCATTGCGAAGATTGATACGCTGCTGGCCTTTGGTGACTGCGGGCTCGTCACCGGTTTTGGTGATATGTTTGCCGGCCAGGCAATTAATCAGGGTGGATTTTCCGACATTGGGAATGCCCGTTACCATGGCCAAGGTATTACGCCCTTCTTTTTGCGGGCTGAGTTTATTGATCAGATCAATAATCTGTTTGCTGGGATCATGGTTCTTTAAATCCAGCGCCAGAGTTTTGGTGTTGCTCCTCTGCTCAAAATATTCCTGCCACTGGAGAGTGATCTCTGGGTCGGCTAAGTCAGTTTTATTGAGGAGTTTGATATAGGGCTTTTCAGTGCAGAGCTCACCGATAAACGGGTTTGAACTGCTGTAGGGAATGCGCGCGTCGAGTACTTCTATTACTACGTTAACCAGAGGCAATGTCTCAATCATCTCCTTGCTGGCCTTGTGCATATGACCTGGATACCACTGAATAGACATAACGAACTCTTGTGTAGGGGGAAAGACGACGGAAGCCGCATTTTCAAGGTCTGGGCAGGCAAATGCAAGTGCTGGCTGAATCTGGGATAGCTGATGGTTATTGAGTTGGTTACTGAGTCGGTTGCTGGATAGGCCAGCCAAGTAGCAATGATTGCTCTTTTGGCTGGCGCTCTTTTGGCTGGCGCTCTTTTAGCTGACGCACTTCTGGCTGGGGCCCCTCCGGCTGGGGCCCTTTTTTGACTGGGGCGATGCAGAATTAATACAGTGGCTTATTACTCACCAGGTGAATAGGTTCGTTTAATCAGCGGTGCTCTAAGCTGCGCATCAAATAGTGGATCGTGAAGTACCTCATCAACATAGTCTTGGGCCTGATCGTCATAATGAGGTGAGGATTGATCCTCTGTGGCCGACCCATACTGATGAATACCACGCACTTTTTGCTTGCCCTCGGCATCCCATGCCAATAGATAGTAGAGGCCGTCACCGGCGACGTTAGTCAGGAAACCATCTTCCTCCATGCCCAAACCATAGATGGCGCGCAAGGTGTCTGGGCCTCCGCCCACCGGGATATTAAGGTCACCGCGTACATGGCGGCTAACATCGCCCCAGAGAGGGTTTAAGCGGCCGGTTTTAGCCATCATAAGATCAGCACAGCGGGTTAGCTGCTCCATTGGATCGGGCACTGGGGTGCCTTTTTGTTCTGACAGCCATTCGCTACCAATCACACAGCTGCTTATGGCTGCGCCACGGTTCTCTATATTAGTGTTGCGATCCCATTGGGCAATGACTTGCTGGGCATCCTGATATAGCGGGGTAGCATCAGTTAAATCCAACGCCATAAGCTTATTCAGAAAAGCCATTGATCGAGAGTTTTTACTGAAGCTTTTGTCATGCTTGATGTCCGAGAACTCTTGTTCTGAAATGGGGCCCAGCTCAGCAAATAATTCCAGCCCGCGATCTGCTCTATTGGTCATACGAGTGGGAAAACCGTCTTCAATGCGATAGTTGGCTTTGATCGGATTGTCGCTTTCTGCGGTGACACGGAAGGGACTTTGGTTGGCGCTGTGGATGTAACCCGACTTGGGGTTAATAACCTGAGGCAGATCATCAAAGGGCATATAGCTGTCCCAGATTAGGCTACTATCGTCTCCTGGCAAATACTGTGCCCAGTCATAGCCGGCCACACGATTTGGGGTTAATGAATTATGCACAAACATGGTATTGCCTTCACGATCAGCATAGACAAAGTTAAAGCTAGCAAAGGCCTGCATGCGCAGTGCGTCGCGCCAGTCTTCAAATGTCTGTGCCTTGTTCATGGCCAACCACTGTTCTACCTGACGCAGCTCATTCATACCCGCGTAACGAATGGCATAGGTGCCGTGGTCGGTACGCAATACTGGCCCATGGACAGATCTGAGACCTACCTGGGTTGACGTCCAGTTAAAGAAGCCAAAGACTTTTACATCTACATCAAGATCACGAGCTTCTAATGTTTCCCACTCACCATCCAATTTGTAGCGCATGGGGTCAATGGGATCTATATCCAGTACATAGACATCCACCAGATCAGGTTTGTTAACCGTTGCACCCCAGCCAAGATTTTCGGTAAAACCGACACCCACGGTCACACTGCTGGGGAATAGGCCGCCCATAATATTGAGTCCTTCGTTGCTTTGAATATGGGCCTCATACCAAGCCACTGGGCCGGTGGTGGGCTGATGGGAGTTAATGGCTAAGCGCGTGGCACCGTCGGTACTAAAGTGGGGGGATACGGTAAAGGCGTTGGAGCCTACGGGTACATTGTTGTAAGTGACGCCGTGGCTCTGCAATCCTTTGGCGGCAACGTCTGTGTTCGGCCCTCGGCTAATACTGCGTTGGCGCTCCTCGGCATAGATTTCGGTGAGTACCGAATCAAATCCATAAAACAACAAATGGCGCAGCATATAACCCGCGACAACATCCTTACCATTGATCGGGAAAACATTGCGATTAGTCTGTTCTGGATGCAGCGCAGCATAGTAATTGATGCCGTCTGCAAAGGCTTCTATATAGGCGCGAGTGTCTGCGGTGAGCTTAGTCTCGTAATCAGCTTCGATAGTCTCCCAAAAGCCAAGCCATTTAATCAGAAAATCAAAAATGGCCGCATCCTTGCCATTTTCTGCGGCATTGGTACCACGGTATAAAGTAATGCTGTCGTGGATTACCTGCCAGTTGTCTTCGGATTGGGCATAGGCAAAACCAAAGGCGGCATCCACATCGCGTTCACCCATAACATGAGGCACACCAAGATGGTCGCGCTCAATGACGACGTCATATTGTTCATTGAGTTGGAGATAGTTTGCCGGGTTAAATTTTTCGGCGCAGCCAGTGAGTAAAATTAGAAAAGAGAGAGTTATAAATAAGCGCACTTTGAGTACCTTTTTATTATTAGTATTTGTCATACTGATTACGCTCTCTATTGATGGAGCGATCACATCACTATACAGGTTCTTCCTCCGCATGGAGTACGGTTCCCACAGGAATTGCGGCTGCTTGCAACGTGGACTGAGTTTTGTATTCCATAGGCAGTGCGGGAATGGTCAGTACTCGCCAGATACTAATGCCCGCCAATAATAATAGGGCGACGGCGAGTAACTGGAAAAAGCTTTGCAGGCCAAACAGCTGTAACCAAAATACGGCGGTGATCGGGCCGGTGATGGAGGTTAGTCCAGCAATCAGTACGACGGTACCGCTGGCGGGAACAATTTCGCTGGGGCGCAGGTGATCGTTGGTTAATGCTACGACCAACGAATAGAGCGACAGTGCGCAGCCGCCAAACAAAAATATTAGCGTGTAGAGTTTTGGTGAGGCCTCTGATTCGCCGCTAATCAACAGCGCAAAGGCCACGGCAAATAAACAGGCGAAGCCTATAACCCAGCGACGATCTACCATGTCGGAAATTTTGCCCAAGGGCCACTGCAGTATCATTCCGCCGGCCATCATCGCACCCATAAAGCTGGCGATCTCAGATATGCTCATGCCAAGTTTGGTGCCGTATACCGCGCCCATACCAAACAGAATGCTGGATACCCATTGTGATAGAACAATGCCCGTAACGCCCATTGGCGTTCGATACCACAGGTGGCTAATACTTACGCGCTCGGTTTCTTCGATGGCAGGTGTTTCAATTGGCGACAATAAGATGGGCACGGCGGCAACGCTAACCATCACTGAAATCAAAATGAACAATGTGAAGTCGAGTGGGTTGGCCAGGTTGAGCATAAACTGCCCGGCGCAAATGCCAGCCAACAAAATACTGGTGTAGATAGAGAGGGTCTGGCCGCGATTGGCATTGGTCGACGCCTGGTTAAGCCAGCTCTCTGAAACTACATAAATGGTTGAAAAGGCGAAACCGGTTAGTAGGCGCATTAGTGCCCAGGCCCAGGGTTCAATATAAATGGCATGTATCAAAATGGTGACCGAGGCCACTGCAGAGAGTGCGGCAAACATGCGAATATGCCCGACTCGCTGAATCATTTTTGGGGTCAGTAAAGACCCTGCCAAAAATCCGGCAAAGTAGCAGGACATTAGCAGGCCGATTAGATAGTCATCAAAGCCTTCTAATTCAGCGCGCACGCCTAACAAACTGCCCTGTACGCCAACGGCGAGGCCAATAAGTGACAGGCCTGCAAAGAGCGGCCAGATACTAAAAAGGGTTTTAACGGGCATTACAAAATGACTCTATGAATTTTTCGCCAGAGTACTCTCGAAATACAAAATTACAAAGGAAATTTTTAGCTTTTTTGCTCGATTTGGACTTTTATTTCGGGGACGAAACTGAGGGACTGATTGTCGCTGTGAAAGGTGACTTCTTGATCCTGAACGCTGACCTGAATGTCGAGGTTGCGCTGTTTCATTGTCTGGAGTATTTCAGTGGTTTCTGTATCCAGATGATAGACAGTAATATTTTTAAAACGGGCAATTTGCGGCTGCATCTGTTGCCACCACTTAGCGGCTGAACCATAGGTATAAACAATCACTTGCTGAGATCGACCACAGGCTTTTTTTAGGCGTTTTTCGCTGGGCTGTCCCAATTCAATCCAGAGTTCAATATCGTCTCTGAGGCTTTTTTGCCAGAGGTCGGGCTCATCGTCTGTGCTCAGGCCTTTGGTAAAGCTGAGTGACTCGCTGGCATGTAGGGCGAATACCAGTAGTCTTACCATAAGGCGCTGATCGGTTTCGGAGGGGTGCTGCGCTAGGGTGAGACTGTGCTGCTGATAATAATGGCGATCCATATCGATAATGTTAAGTTCTGCTTTGCAGATAGTTGCACTGAGCGCCATTTTTTTTACAGCCTGTTTTGGATGAGTCTGATTAGGTTGGTGATCATACAGTTAAAAGCCGCGAACTGATTGCTCTGTTCGCGGCTCTTGATTGTTGTCTAGCGTATGGGGCAGATTTTACATTAGAAGTTGTAGGTAACCTCTGCGCCTATGATGCGGCCTTTGGCTAGGGGTGAAAAAGTACCGCCGAGCGCTGCTGGACCAATAGTTGCTGGCAGTTGAGTATCTCCGCCATGTTTTACTTGGTCAGTGAGGTTTTTGCCGTAGATACCAATACTCCAGTGGCCATCTCCCGAGTACATATCAATGCCGGCATCGACAATATCCTGTTCATTGATTGAGCCCAGGTTATTATCGAGATAGGCCGACTCATCACGATGGGATACGCTTATTCGCGAGCTGACCAGCCAGGTTCCGATATTATCATCTCGCGACAGACTAACGTTGTAAGTGAGTTTGGCTGCTCGCGGTAGGTCGAGTGCTAAATCTGCGCTATCGATCATGCCGTCGCCACTAATATCAAACAGTACGCGATCATATTCACTGTCTATCCAGCCCACAGAGGCGCTGAAAAAAAGATCATCGGTGAGACTATAGGCACCATCAACTTCAATACCATTAATCGTGGCATCCGCGGTGTTTTTGATAATCTGTACTACCCCTGATACTGGGTCAGCGAGATTAACCTCCCGTTGCATGTCGTCAACTTGGGTGTTGAAAATAGCGGCATTTAACCGCCCGCGATCACCTAGCTGGGTTTTATAGCCGAACTCCACAGTTTCAACGGTTTCCTGATCAAAGGGGCCGGGGCCATTGTTAACTAAGTCTCCCGAGGTATTGCGCAGATTGTAGCCGCCAGAACGGAATCCTCTGGTCCAGTGACCATAGACTTGAGAGTCGTCATCAAAGGCATAGGATGCACCAACCTTAGGCGAGAAACTGTCCCAGGATTCACCGTCGGCGAAATCAAACGGACAGGTGCCTTCGGTGACCTTGCAGGGGCTATTTACATTGGCGATTAAAGAAGCGATCTCGACATCTTTTTCCTCATCGGTAAAGCGCGCGCCAGCGGTCAGGGTGAGGCTGTCATTAACGGCATAGTCCACCGAGGTAAATACTGCTTTGGTCGTGACCTCATAGTTACCGCCGCCATCTTGAGTTAATGCACCACCCAGTAAGACTCGACGCTCGTGGTAGCTGAGATCGTTGGTGAAGTAAAAAAGTCCAGCAGTGACCGTAGTGCGTTCATCAAAGGTACCGATATACCGCAGCTCATTACTGAACTGTTCTGCCTCTAGCCAGGCGGGGGCATGAAAGAAATGCGCCGGTTGGGCATCAATGTCACCATTGTTACTCTGACTAAAGTCGCGCCAGCCAAAGATGTTGGTAATGGTGCCCTCACCAAAATCGACATCCCAGTTTACTTCTGATGCTAGGAATTTAGTTTCGGTATCCTGAAAACCTTTTTCATCAATAGAGAAGTCAAAGCTATTGCGATCAAAGCTGGCTACGGCGCCTGTGGTTCCCGTGCCACTGACATGGGACTGGGCTGCTGGCCCATCTCCTGAGGTTTTGGCATATTCAAAACGGGTAATCATTTCAAAGGTATCACTGGGGCTGTATACCACCACTGGGCGAATCATAAATTGCTCAATCTTACCAAAATCACCGCCGTCAAAGCTGTTTGTGAACCAGCCTCTATCATCGTTGAAGTGAACACTTACTTTCGCTTTAAGCTCATCATTTATTGGGCCTCCAGCGGTGGCCTGAATGTAGGTGTTGTTGGGGCCATTGTCACTACCGCCATCTATGGCGATACGGGACTTGGCCTCGAACTCGTCACCTGGAAGAGCGGTATTAATGAGCACTGCGCCACCGGTGACATTACGTCCAAACAATGTTCCCTGGGGTCCGCGCAATACTTCGATACTGTCTAAATCGAAGGTATCAAAGATAATGCCTGCGTTAAGCCCCATATAAACCCCATCGACAAATACGCCCACTGTGGGATCAATTGAGGGGATGGAGCTATTGACCCCAAGCCCGCGTATGGAGAAATTGGCAACACCTCTTGAGGTGCCAATGTCATCTAGGGCGACATTGGGCATGGTGACGGCTAGGTTGGTGAGATCACGGATCTTTAATGTTTCAAGCTGATCGCCGTTAAACGCGGTAATCGACAGGGGAACATCCTGAATGGCTTCTTCCCGTTTGCGAGCAGTGACAGTAACTTCCTCCATTAGAATATTGCTACTACTGCGTTTTAGTTCCTGTGCTTGAGTGACTGTCGCTGTGGAAAAAAGTAAGGGTACTAGGCACCCTGCGATAACTAGGCTAATTGATGATTGCTTATATGGCACGGTTAAAGGTGACATAACTACCTCCTGTAAGATAATTGTCCTTATAGATTCGTGACAGGTGCTGGTTCAGGTATAGGTGCGCCGGTCAAACGAATACATGTTTTGACATGTGGCCATTGCAGGAGATGGTACTTAGGTCAATTCTTATAATAATACGGCCTAAAATTAGTTAGATGATTTCCCCAAACCACATTTCAGTAATAGTTGGGATATTTAGGCAATTCAATAGAAATTTTAGAGAGGGTCGATGGCTTTTATGCAAAGAGGCGACTGAACAGCACATGGTTTGAGGACTGTTACTCTTAATTGCAGGTGTAAGGCGCGATCGAATTTTCTAGATAGGGCTGATTAAAAGCCCAAATCTTCTTGGGTGACCTGCA
>Ga0208544_10000423_pt1 | contig 33418 bp, 37 predicted proteins | sample DEB08_DNA_9_FD_184526 | JGI IMG/M metagenome (GOLD analysis project Ga0208544, IMG submission 184526) | Aqueous microbial communities from the Delaware River and Bay under freshwater to marine salinity gradient to study organic matter... | ecosystem: Environmental > Aquatic > Marine > Coastal ... | reverse complement strand
CGCCATTATCAAGAACCTGCAACATCCGGAGACGCTATGACAAACGATCCCATCCGTGCCTTGTTGGTGAAACATCTGGGGCGGATTGCCCCAGAAATTCCGGTGGATGACATCGATCGCAGTGCCAACCTGCGCGAGGAATTCGATATTGATTCAATGGATTTTATGACGCTGATAACGGCCCTTGGCAAAGAGTTGTCCCTGCCGATGCCAGAGGCAGACTATGATCAGATGCGCAGCTTTGATGAACTGCTGGCATACCTGCGCAGCCAAAAAGTCTAGCGGCCCAAAGGCTCCATATCGAGGCGATAGTCCTCTGCGATGGAATAGATCGTTTTGTTGGGCACCTCGTACCAGATTTCATCGGGCGTCACAGGTTCAGATGCGATTTCAACCGCCCGATAGACCGTGTCGTGCTTGTGATGCACGTGCGGTTTGCCGCAGATCGGGCAGTCGTAGACGTGTTCGCGCACCAGATAATGCAGCGACCGATTATAGCGTGACCCGATCACATGTGTACCATCGGTCAGCACAATATTCAGGCCCACAGGCCGGTCTGGTGCGACTTGCGCGCACCAGTCAATGATCTGTTCCAGTCCAGCGCGGACGGTGTCTTTCAAACCGGCCTCTGGATGCCGCAAAAACAGGCCAAGTAGATAGCGAAACACGTGTTCGCTGTCGGTAGTTCCCGTGATTTCGACTCGATGTAGCGGGTCTGTGTGTTCCAGAATCAACGGACGCACCAGATCAAATTCAGGTACGGTGCCATTATGCGCAAAGACCCATTTTCCGTGATGAAAGGGGTGCGTGTTTTCAATGCTGGTGCCGCCCACCGTCGCGCGCCGCACATGGGCCACGACCGTGCGGGCATAAACGCGGGCGGCTTTCTTGGCAAAGTGTTCGCCATGAAAGGCGGCCCACATCTGTTTTTCAACCAAAGGCAGCCCGTCGTCGTAGTCCGCCACCCCCCAGCCGTGGGCGTGGGAATACCCTTCCATATCGCCTTGGCTTTGCGCCATCAGCGCGTTTTGTGATTTGACCAAACCACATTCGACGCGGGTCGGTTCATTGGCGTGCATGGCGTATAGGCGGCACATGGCTGTTCTCCGGTTCTGTTCGGACCAAAGAATAGCGCCTTGTTTAAAGGATGACTGACATAGATCAGTCGAGTGGCGCCAAAATTGCGGAAAATTGCGTCATGAGTTTTTCACGCGAGGCCCGTCCTGTCATGTCCAGCACCACAGCCTTGATAAAGCGCCTGTTGGCGGACGAGCCTGCCTTTGCATCGTCGGTCGATTTCGGCGCATGTGTAGCCCAAGGCAAAGGCAAGGGTCCGCAGGTTTTGATCGGTGACCTGTCCCAGATCAGTCTGATGCAGGGCCTTGGTGATCCGGCGTTGGATCACCGTATCGCACATCTAGCACATCGCGATGACATCTTGCTGGTGCGCAACGCAGATCCCGCGTTTGAAACCTATCTCGAGGTGTATCGCGGGATCGAAGGGCTGACGGTTCTGGCATGTGACCCTGCCGATACGCGCCCTGTTGCGGTGCAGGCACGTACAGTGGCGCGCTTGCGTGATCCGCTGGTGGCGGCGGCACGCGCGCATGGTGGTTTGACCATTACGTCCTACCTGACAACCGGCACGGTCTGGCGTTTGGCGCAAGACATCGGATCAGCTGCAGGCTGCACAGTCCACGTCAATGGCCCCGCCCCGCGCATCAGCGACCGCGCCAATGACAAGCTGTGGTTTGCACGCATCGCCCGTGCGGTGATTGGCACCGAAGCTGTCCCGCCCACCATGTCCGCCTATGGACCAGAGGCAGCAGCGGCGCTTGTCTTGCGTCTTGCTCGCAGCGGTGAACAGGTGATTGTGAAAGTACCTGACAGTGCTGGTTCTGCGGGAAATATCCGGCTGGGTTCCACGCTTTTGGCGCAGCAGACCACCCAAAGTTTGCAAACGCTGTTACTGGACCGCCTACATGCGACAGGCTGGACAGATCGCTATCCTATCCTTGTGGGTGTTTGGGACCGCGACGTGGTCAGCAGCCCGTCTGTGCAGCTTTGGATTCCGTACGCCAAAGTCGGGCCTGCCGTTGCGCAAGGCGTGTTTGAACAAACTGTGCTAGGCGAAAGGGCGGCGTTTGTGGGGGCGATCCGGTCCGGTTTACCGCAAACGCTTCAAGACAGACTGATTGCCCAAGCGGTCCAGATTGGCGGGGTCCTGCAGGCGCTGGGGTATTTTGGCAAATGCAGTCTTGATGCGGTGATCTGCGCACGCGGGGTTATCCACTGGATTGAATGCAACGCCCGTTGGAGCGGTGTTTCTATTCCCTTGCAGGTCTTGCAGGAAATTGCACCGAACCACAGGTTTGACGGTGTTGTCATTGTCCAGCAAATGTTCAGTGGCCTGCGTCTTTCGACGTCCGAAGCCGTGCAGACGCTGGATCCGGTTTTGTACCGCAGTCGGGCTGGCGAAGCGCCATTGCAGGGCGCGGTCATCCTGTCGCCGCCCGTCAGCGCGCAGGGACTTGTTGCTAATCTGCTGGTCTTTGCCCCCGGTCAGTCTGCTGCCAACCAGATCAGCCATGAGGCGCTGGAGCGACTTGCCAGCGCCGCCGATTGATCGTTGTCAATTGATGCCCTGATTAACTTGCTAGCCTGATTGGCAAGCCAACCGCCCACCAACGATGGAGCTTATGATGATTGACAAAATACTTCTGGCCTATGACGGATCAGACAACGCCCGCCGCGCACTTGATATCGCGGCAGAGCTTTGTGTCAAATGCGATGTGGCGCTTTCGATTGTGCATGTGTTGATGCATGGCCGCCCCGCCGAGGAACTGGTGCGGATGGCCAACGCCGAACACTTGGTCAAAGAGGCGCATAAGACCGTGACGCCCGGTGTGAGCTTTGCGGCGGGTCGGTCATTTGATCTATTGTCGCCCGACAACGAGGTGGCAGGTGCCGCACGTGTGATTTCGGCGGTGGGGGATCAACTATTGGCCTTTGCCAAAGCGAGCGCCAAAGAACTTGGCGTCAAAGCGGTGCATATTGAAGCGCGCAACGGTGATTACGCCGACGAAATTCTCGATGCTGCACGTGAACAGAACGCCGATATGATTGTGCTTGGTTCGCGCGGTTTGGGGATTGTGCGGGGTACAGTCTTGGGCAGTGTGTCGCAAAAAGTCCTGCATCATGCCACGCAAGCCGTGCTTGCCGTGAAATAAAACCAACGGATCACCGGCGGGTCGGTTTAGCGGGGAATGGATCGGCGTCGTCGCGATGTTACGCGCGGCATTTCCAACATGAGATACGCTGGCAAGCTTGAACCGGACTGATGTAGATCAATGGGAGCCCCTGATCCGGCGCCTACTATGTTCGCGACACATTCAAAAGGGTGATGCGACATGGCCAAAACGAAAACCAAACCACGCCCGCAATTGCCAGCGGTTATTCCTCTACCCCCTGCCCACCCCAACCATCCCCATCAAAATCTTGACCGTGCGATCCGCGCCGCTGTTGCCAAGGTGACGGGCGGCATTTCCCCCCATGCGATCACAGAAACATGGCACGACTGGGCGCTGCATCTGTCCCGCGCGCCGGGCCGTCAGTTGGAACTGGTCGAGAGGGCGCAGAAAAATGCGCTGCAACTTATGGCTTATGCCGCAGGTGCGTGGTCGGGCGGCAATACCGGAACCAACACGCCTTTTGCGCCCAAGGCCTATGATCATCGCTTTGCGGATGCCGCTTGGGAAAACCCCCCTTTCAATATCTGGCAACAGGGGTTTCTGGCCATGCAGGATTGGTGGGACCATGCCACCGATGATATTCGTGGCGTTCAAGCCCAAGACGCGGATCGTGCCCGGTTTCAGGTGCGTCAGATGCTTGATCTGGTGTCGCCGTCAAACTTTCCCTTAACCAATCCTCAAATCATCGAAGCCACCACCCGCCAACGCGGTCAGAACCTGATCGAGGGTGCGACGCATTTCACCCAAGACCTGATGCAAACGCTGACGCAGGAACATAAACCCGCCCCGAAGGGGTATCAGATCGGCCCTGATCTGGCCTGCACACCGGGCAAGGTGGTGTTTCGCAATGATCTGTTCGAACTGATCCAGTACACGCCGCAGACGCCCAACACCCATCCCGAACCGATATTGTTCGTGCCCGCCTGGATCATGAAATACTATATTCTTGATCTGTCACCGGACAATTCGATGGTAAATTATCTGGTCGGGCAAGGTTTTACAGTTTTCATGATCTCGTGGTGCAACCCGACCGCGGATCAGTCTGAATTGTCGCTAGAGGATTACCGCAAACGCGGCATTCTGGCGGCGATGGATGTGATTGGTGACATTGTTCCTAACCAGAAAATCCATACTAACGGTTATTGTCTTGGGGGGACGTTGCTGGCGATTGCGGCGGCCACAATGGCGCGTGACGGTGATGACAGGCTGGCCTCTGTGACGTTGATGGCTGCTCAGGTTGATTTCGTCGAAGCGGGCGAATTGCTGCTTTTTGTTGACGAAAGTCAGGTCGCCTTTGTTGAAGATATGATGTGGGAACAGGGCTATCTGGATAGGCCGCAAATGACGCGCACCTTTGCGTCGATCAGGGCAGAGGATTTGATCTATACGCGTGCCGTGAACCGGTATTTTCTGGGCATCGAGGACCTGCCAAGCGATATCATGGTCTGGAACGGCGATACCACGCGGATGCCCGCACGGATGCATTCGGAATACCTGCGCGGGTTGTTTCTCGAAAACCGCCTGACAGCGGGACGGTTTGCGGTCGAAGGGCGGGTGATTGCGCTTAAAGATATTGCCTTGCCGATGTTCGTGATCGGTACCGAAACGGACCACATCGCACCGTGGCGTTCAGTCTACAAGACCAAGCTGTTCACCGATTGCGACCTGACATTTGTGCTGACCAATGGCGGCCATAACGGCGGCATCTTAAGCGAACCGGGGCATAAAGGGCGATACTATCGCATGGCGCATCGCGCAAGCGGCGCACATTACATCGGGCCGGACGCATGGTTTGCGGATAATGCGCCTGTCACGGGATCCTGGTGGCCCGAGTACGCCGATTGGCTGGCAGGACAAAGCAGCAAACCCGCCAAACCGCCCAAGACGGGATCGCAAGCTTATCCGCCGCTTTGTGACGCGCCCGGCACCTATGTTCACCAGACCTGAGGCCCTTACCATGAGTGTCTTTCTCATAGCGGGTTTTGTTATTTTGTTGGGGTCACTGGGCCTTTGGCGCGGCATTGATATCCGCGCAGATAGGGCCGAGCGCGCCCGTCTGCTGGCATATCAACCAAATGCCCCCGCATTGTTTGATCCGGCAATGGTTACCGACCTGCCGGACCCCGCGCGGCGGTATTTCACCTTTAGCATTGCAGCGGGGACGCCGCTTAATACCGTGGCTGATCTGGCGATGACCGGACAATTCAGCCTTGGGACAAAAGATGCGCCCGCTTACATGGCCATGGCCGCCACGCAGACATTGGCGGCGCCGCACGGATTTGTCTGGCGGATGTCGGCCTCGAATGGGTTGATGCGTGTATCGGGGTCGGACAGTGGCAAATGGACACGTTTCTGGCTGATGGGTCTGGCACCCGTTGCCCGCACGGGTGGCACCCGCGATCATGCGCGCGCAGCCTTTGGCCGCTTTGCCGCAGAGGCCGTGTTCTGGACCCCCGCCGCGTTTTTGCCCGGTCCCGGGATTGCGTGGACGGCTGTAGACGCGTCCACCGCGCGGGTGACCATCAGCAACGGCGAACGGGTGCAAGAGGTTGATCTGACTGTCGACGCGCAAGGGCGTCCTGTGACCATCTATTTCCAACGCTGGACTAACGCGAACGCGGACAAGGTCTATCGGTTGCAGCCCTTTGGCGGGTATTTGAGCAAATACCGGACCTTTGCGGGTTTTACCGTCCCCACATATGTCGAGGCGGGCAATCAATTCAGGACGGACGCTTATTTTCCGTTCTTTATCGCAGATGTTTCGGATGTGCAGTTTCCGGCAGCCGGTTAACGGACGTAATAATACGCCCCCAGACTGGCCAGAAACGTCCCGATCACCAACACGCTATCCAGCCCCAGTTCGCCGATCCGTGGTTTGCGCCGCACGATCAGGCCGACCAGATAGATGGCGGTCACCGCAATGCCGAACGCCAGCGCGAGGCTGACCGTCGGTGATGCGCCCTGCAAGATCGGCCCGCCCCGATACAGGATGTCAGCCGGAAACACCAAAACCAGCATGATCAGATTGCTGCCAAAGATATTCGAGATCGCCATAGTATAGGCGCCGATCCGTGCGGCGGTGATGCTGGTGGTCAGTTCCGGCAAGGACGTGGCCCCCGCCAGCAAGGTCACGCCCACAAAACTGGTACCAAGCCCTGATTGCACCGCGATACGCTCCGCCAGAACCACGAGCAACAGGCCAAAGATCAGGATGGCAGCACAAGCAGCGATGATTTGGAGTATCAAAGACCGGTTGGTGATACTGCCGTCAAGAACGTCCAGAAATTGCGGCGCTTGCGGTTCGGGCAGATCAACGGGAACCCAGTCGCTTGATCCGTCATAGCGGCGCAGCAACCAGATTGTGCCGGCATAGCATAGTGCGATCAGCACGCTGCCCGGGCCGATCTGAAACAACGCAACAGGTTCACCCATCAACGTCACGATCAAAGTGAGCGAAAGCAGAAGCACCAGCAGCGTGGCTTCAAGTGCGTGGTTGGCCTTGCGTGGATAGTTTGTAATCGGTCCCCGTGCGCAGAAATCCGCAGCCCCAAGGATGGCTGTCTGTAAAGCAATCCCGCCAAAAAGGTTGTTCAGCACAAGGTTCTGCGCCTGACTGACGGCTGCTGACAGGGTTGTAGCGACTTCTGGCAGGGACGTGGCCAGCGACAACAGCAACAAGCCCACTAGCGATTTTGCCAAGTTGTAACGGTCGGCCAGGGCATCGGCCAAATAGGCAAGCCGCGCACCGGTAAACCACACCACAGCGGCGCACAAAGTGAACAGAAATAGGCTGTTGGTCAGGGTCGTAGCGGGGATGCTCATGGGTTCGTTTTGGCGGGTTTATGTCTGCAGGTTTTGACATTGCTCAATTCCGTCTCCTGCGCGGGCGGGTAACCTTTTGCAAAAGACGAGGTTCCAAGATGTTCTCGAACGCGATCAGACTGTTTGTTCTGGATGGATTTGAAATCAAGCTGGACCCAAGTTGGCTTCTTATCGCAGGATTGATCACTTGGACGCTGGCGACCCAGTATTTTCCGACAACAATGCCCAACCAGACAGGTCCGATCTATCTGCTACTGGCGGTTGTTGCGATGCTTGGCTTTTTTTCGTCATTGTTGTTGCATGAACTGGCCCATTCGATCGTCGCGCGCCGCTTTGGTGTGCGCATCAATGCAATTACCCTGTTCTTGTTCGGTGGCGTGGCAGAGTTGGAGAACGAACCCCCGTCGCCAACGTCAGAACTTTGGATCGCTGCCGCTGGCCCCGCGATGAGCGTCGTTCTAAGCATTGTTTTCTGGACGCTTGGCGGGGTGTGGCAAAGCATTTCTGCCTCGGAAGGCTTTGGCACGGTGTTGGTGTATTTGGCGACGGTCAACATGATCATTGCGGTGTTCAACTTGGTCCCCGCCTTTCCAATGGATGGCGGACGCATTTTGCGCGCCTATCTTTGGCACCGCCACGGAGATGTCATGAAGGCGACAAGAGCCGCCACGCGATCTGGCATGTTCTTTGGATATTGTCTCATGGCGCTTGGCCTGATGGCAGTGTTTCAGGGCGCCGCTGCAGTTGGGTTCTGGTATGTACTGATCGGCTTTTTCGTGCTCGGGGCGGCGCGTTCCGCCTATCAGAACCAGCTAATGCAAAGCACGTTCAAGGGCAAAACTGCCCGCGAAGTGATGATCCGCAACCCTGTTGTGGTGTCGCCGGAATCAACCCTGTCGGAGTACGTCAATCAGGTCATGCTCAAACACCGGATCAGCTTTGCTCCGGTGGTGGAGGACGGTGTTCTGATTGGCCTGATGGACAGTGACGTGCTTGCCGCGATTGACCGTGACAACTGGACCAGCACGCGGATCGGCGATGTCTTTGCCGGGCTTGATGTGGCCGCAATAATCCCGCCTGACATGCCGGTCGAAAAGCTGATGACCCTGATTGCGCAAACCGGCACGCGCAAGTTCATGGTAGTCGAGGATCACAAACTGATGGGAATTATCACGCTGGCAAACCTGATCGGCTCTTTGCATTCTGCAGACCAGGCGACGCGGACGCGGGTCTGGTAGGTCTAGGATCCGTCTTTGATGCGTTTGATTGCAATCAGCGTCGCGATGGGTCCGAAGATTTCGAACACGACTGTCGTGCCAATGGTCAGCGCGATAATCTGCGATCCCCAATCAGGAAATCGCTGTGCCGCAATCAAGGACATTCCGATTGCCACGCCAGCTTGGGGCAATAGGGCGATCCCATACCACGGGCCGCTGCGCACAGGTTCCCCCGCGACCACTACGCCGATCCAGCCGCCAGCAATCCGTGCGATGGTGCGCAAGACGACAAAGCCCAAGCCGATCCCGCCCAATGTGGCCGCCACCGCAATATCCAGCGTGGCGCCTGCGAGGATAAAGAATAGCACCACAAACGGCCATTGAATATGCGAGATTTCGTGAAACGCTTTGGTGTGATGTGCGGCCAGATTGACGATCACCGCACCGACCACCATGCCCGTGATCAGAAACGACACCCCCAGCCAGAGCGACAGACCAGCGGACAAAAACACAAGGCTGAGCGCCTCGATCTGAAGCGGTTCACCGTCGTGCAGGCGTCCTGTCAGCATGGCAGCAGGTCCGCCGATGACCAGTCCTAGCGTGATTGCACCGCCAATTTCCCAAGCGGCATGGGATAATCCGGCCAGATGCTGTTGGCCTTGCAGCCCCGCCACGACAACCAGCACGACGCTGAACCCGATCAGTCCCCAAACATCGTCGATCGCTACGATCCCGCGCAAGGTCTGGGTAAAGCCGTTGTCGATCCCCGATTGATTGATGACGTCACTAGTTGCGGCAGGTGCGGTGGCCGTCGCAATCGCAGCTAACAGTAACGCAAGACCGAACGGCAAACCAAGCGCCGTCAGCCCCAGACTGACGATGCCAAGTGTGACCAACACGATTGCCAACGAAATCGCAATAATTGCGCGTCCATGCCGGCGCAGCGTCTCGCGGTGCAAACCTCCGCCCAGCAAGAACGCCACCATGGTAAGCGCAATTACCGACAACACATCATACCACGCCTGCAAATCTGCGGGGATCAGGTCAAATCCCGCCCCACCTGCTGCCAGCCCGATAAACAAGAACAGGGTCACCCGGGGCAACCCTGTCTTGCGCGATGCGATGTCGGCTAGTAGCCCGCCCAGAAATAATGCGCCAAGAGCGATCAGTAAAGCGGGATGCACCCGTTTCTATCCAATGGCCGGGACGGTGCAGTCCGCTGCATCCAAGGTCAGCACCGGATCATTGGGGCCGCATTCGTCACCCGACACCGGATAGCGTCCTTCATCGGCGCAACTGGCGACGAGTAACAGGGCAAACAGGGGAAGAAATCTCATGATGGGCCTCGATTTTTGATGTCGTATGTGGGGTCATGACCAAGCCAAAGCGCGGTTCCGGAATTGTCGGTTTCTCAAGGCGCGGGCCACAGATCACGCAGTTGTCGTGGAAGGCAGGCGCGAACGTCTTCGACTTCGCCGCGTGAAATATGCGCGTTGATGGTTTTGAACACCGCCGCGATGTCGTTTTCACCGCGATAGTCCAGAACGTCGCCGATCCTTTCCTCGATCTGGGCTACGAATTCCGCCGCAAGGCGTTCTTTGATGGGCGTCTTTTGAGGCTGCCAGCCTTCATAGTACATGCCCCGCAGGATCGTCGGCAATTGCGCAGAAAACTGTGCCATTTCATTGACTGGCAAGTGATCGCGGATATTCACAAGTACCGTTCGCAACAGGCGCAGCACTTCGCGTTCGTTGGTCCAACCGCTGCGTCCGGCCAGATCATTTACCCATGCATGCGCTTCGTGGTTTGTCCGTTCAAAGACGTGGATCATACGTGTCATTGCCAATTCCTTTGCTGTTGGTCTACCCCTTACTAACCCATCTGCCGCACATGCGATTGACCAAAATCAAAGGGGCCGTGTACGCGGTTTGTTACGACTGGGCACACCAAAGACCCACAATGGAGGACGCGCGATGAAAGACCCTGAACTGGACATTCTGATCAAAGAGCTGGAAACAGCGCGTGACATGAGCATCGCCGAATTCGATGGGGTGTTACATGCGCTGGCGTTCTTGTTGCCCAAAGTGACCTTGCCCACAGCAGAAAGTATTGCGACGACCGATCAGGCAATGTTGATAGCGGATGCGGCCTTTCCAAACTGGTCCGTTCACATCCGCGGCCGCGCCAACGACCGCGACGGGCATTGGCATTGTACTTTGCGCGAAAATGACAGTCGCGACAGTGATGCGGTCATCGGTATCGGGCGGTCACCCGTGCTGGGCCAAGCGATCCTCGCGGCAGTATTGCGGCTAGCGATGGTCCAAAAAGCTTAGGAATGGACGCACAAACTGATATTCTGTCCATCGCGCTTAATCCGGCCGTGGATCAGGCGACGCATGTGGCGCAGGTCGTTGCAGGTCCCAAGTTGCGATGTACGGCCCCACGATTTGATCCCGGCGGCGGTGGCGTCAATGTGGCACGCGCGGTGTGCAAGCTAAAGGGGTCAGTGCGTGCGCTTGTTGCCGTAGGTGGCGCAATGGGAGACCGTCTGCTTCAGCTATTGGCCGCAGAGCATGTGCCGACCCTGCCGGTGACCGTCAGTGGCGAAACCCGCATCAGCTTTGCCGTGACCGATGACAGCACGGGTGGGCAGTTCCGCTTTAGCGTGCCGGGTCATCCGTTGACGTCGGCGGACGGGGCGCGCCTGATGGCGGCGATTACCCGTCACGCCTCGCAGGACGGGTTCGTTGTGATCAGTGGCAGTGTCGCACCCGGTCTGCCTGACGACTTCCCCACCCAGATTATCGCAGCCCTTGCCCACAAGAATGTGCGGATCGTGATTGACACTTCGAGCCGCGCGCTTGACTGCTTGATCGGGCATCCGAAAATTCCCGTTGACCTGTTGCGCATTGACCAAAGCGAAGCAGCACAGGCCGCCATACATCCCATGACCACCGCCGCCGACAGTGTGGCTTTTGCCGCAGATCTGGTGGCGCGTGGTGTTGCCAGAACCGTCGTGACAGGGCGCGGTGCCGAAGGGTCGGTGCTGGTGTCAGGCGACTACCGTTTCTTTTGTCATGCCCCCGTCGCGCAGGTGCGCAGCAAGATCGGCGCAGGCGACGCCTTTGTGGGGGCAATGACGTTGGCGTTGGCGCGGGGTGCCGCAGCAGAAGAAGCATTAAAATGGGGTGTCGCCGCAGCCAGTGCCACGGTCAGCACTGAAGGCACAGCGCTGTGCGGTTTGGCGCAGGCGCAGGCGTGTTTTGATCAGTGCCGGATTGAAGAGCTTTAGGCGCACAAGGAAATTACCCGGCAGCACGCGTCGCGCAAATTGCGTCCATCATTGCGGCGCAAGTCCTAGCGTAGATTCACCCGAGACAAGTTCGCGGATAAAACTGCATCCATTGCCTCGTTCCGAATAATGCTGCCAGACGATCGCGGCAAACCTGTCTGGTGCCATCGCCGCAATGAAAGAGTTCAGCAAGAGCGGATCAATCGGCGACGCGATGTCGTAAGTGGCAACGATTTTTTGCCTTTCATGCGCAGGAAGTGACAGCATTTGCATGGCATAGGCCACATATTCGTGGTTGTTGGCGCAGGACGCCAAACCGCTTGCTGTGTACTCGAATGCTGCATGCGTCAATTCATGAACCAGAACGCTTTCAAAGAAAATCTGTTCTTCAATGTCTGCAAAGGCGCTGAGAGGATCAACGACAGAGTGCAACCCTTTGGGTGAAAGGACCGATATCCGGCTTTGCGCACGTTCATAAATGCCGATGCACCTTTGGCTCGGTCCTGACAACTCGTCGGACACGACGACCAAGATGTTTCTGGGCAAACTGAGGTGGCATGCGCCCAGCATCAAACGCGTATGACGAACGGTTTCGCAAACCTGTTGGACGAGCATTTCACTTACCGCTTCTACGGATACAGTGGTCGCCGCGCATGTTTTGGGTTCGGCGGCACCGACTGCCGGAAAGACCATGAAAAGCGAAAAAGTTAACCCTCTTAGAAACAACGGAAAATCCCCACCAAGTATCTTGAGTTGGCGATACGTCCCGCGCAAAGCACGCGCACTATCAGAAACCCGCTGCAGCTAAGGCTTTCCGCGCTGGTCAAGAGGTTTGAACGGTCACTCCTGAATGGATTGCAGGTAGTCTACAAGAACGGCAATGCGACCTCGTGTGACAGCCTCTGCGCCGTAGATGTCAAAGTTTTCGCGGGCTGTTACGGAGAAACGATCACCCCAGATTGGCATGGTTTCACCGTGGCCCCGGACACCAGTCCGTCCGTCGACGATCAAAAACATCTTGAGAAACGGGAACTCTCCTTCGTTGGCGGCTGCGAGGCCCGTCAGATCAGGCGCTGCAATATTGAGCCATTGGGAAAACGGACCTTGGCCTTTGCCGCTCTCGCCATGGCACCCCGAACAGGCGACCATATATTCTGACTTTCCGGGATGTTCTTGCGCAATTCCTGGTGACGCCCATGCTGCTACGCTGGATGCTGCAACTACAAAGGCCAGCAATTTGGTCCTGTCAAAGGTCATCTGTCGTCCTCCAAAACTAAACAATAAAGGAACGGTATCAACCCAGGTTTGGCACTCATTGATTATTGTCAATGTTACCCGCGTGGCTTGGTAAATGCCGTGGTGTAGGCGCAGCACCTTCACCCCTGTTCCGCCTTCGCCACGTTCCGCAGCACGCTGACAAAGCTGTCCGGCGTGACCGAAATACTGTCGATCCCATAGCCCACCAGCGTTTGCGCATAGGCGGGGTCGTTGCTGGGAGCCTGCCCGCAAAATCCGACCTTTGACCCTGCTTTATGCGCCGCGTTAATCACCGTTTCGATCATCCAGAGAACGGCCGGATCATCTTCGCGGAACAAACCTGCCAGCGCATCGCTGTCACGGTCAATCCCCAAGGTCAGTTGCGTCAAGTCGTTGGACCCGATCGAGAACCCGTCAAACCGCTCTGCAAATTCAGCAGCCCGCACAACATTGGCGGGAATTTCGCACATCACATAGACCCGCAGGCCGTCTTTGCCCCGTTCCAGATCGTTTTCCGCCATGACGGCCAGCACCTGATCGGCCTCTGCGGGGGTGCGGCAAAACGGGATCATCACGATCACATTGTCAAACCCCATCTGCCCCCGCAGTCGCGCAATCGCTTGGCATTCCAGCGCGAAACCGTCGCGGTAATGGTCCGAATAATAGCGCGATGCCCCCCGAAACCCGATCATCGGGTTTTCTTCGTGGGGTTCGAAATCGCGCCCGCCCAAAAGCTCGGCGTATTCGTTGGTTTTGAAATCGCTCATCCGGACGATCACGGGCTTGGGATAGCAAAATGCCGCAATCCGCGACAGACCGCGCGACAGCTGATCAACGAAGTAATCGGGTTTGCTGTCATATCCAGCGGTCATGTCTGCGATCTTGTCGCGCGCGTCTTCATCCGTGATCGTGTCAAAATTCAACAACGCCATTGGATGGACCTTGACCGCGCTGTTGATCACAAACTCCATCCGCGCCAGCCCGACACCATCAACGGGCAAGCGCCACCAGCGCAGCGCGGCGGACGGGTTGGCAAGGTTCAGCATGACGGCTGTGTTCACATCGGGCAGGTCGCCCAGTGTTTCCTCGGTCACGTTGATCTTGGATATGCCTTCGGTCACAACGCCCGCTTCGCCACCTGCGCAGGACACAGTGACGTCTTGTCCGTCGTGCAGCAGATGCGTGGCGTCGCCGCAGCCTACGACCGCAGGCAAACCCAGTTCGCGACTGACAATTGCCGCGTGTGATGTGCGCCCGCCGTGGTCGGTGACAATGGCGGCAGCACGTTTCATGATCGGCACCCAATCGGGGTCGGTCGTGGATGTAACCAGCACTGACCCTTCCACAAAATCCGCGATGTCTGCGGCACTTTCGATCATACAGACCCGTCCAGCTACGGCGGCATTGCCAACGCTCAGACCTGTGACCAGTGTCTTGCCCGCATCCCCTACTGCGTAGGATTTCAACGATCCGACCGCGAGGCGCGACTGCACTGTTTCTGGTCGCGCCTGCACAATATAAAGCGTGCCGGTCTTGCCGTCGCGCGCCCATTCCATATCCATCGGACAACCGTAGTGTTCCTCGATCACTTTTGCTTGCCGTGCGAGCGCCAGAATTTCCGCGTCACTAAGAACAAAGGCGGCGCGTTCGGCCTTGGATGTCGGCACGTTGCGCGGGGTGCCGTCGCGGTCGTGGATCATTTTGATCTTTTTCGCGCCAAGGGCTTTTTCAAGGATCGGCACCTTGGTTTCATCGTCCAGAAACGGCTTGAACACCTCGTATTCGTCGGGATCAACCGCACCCTGCACCACATTCTCACCCAAACCCCATGCGGCATTGATCAGCACCGCGTCAGGAAAACCGGATTCGGTATCAATGGAAAACATCACGCCGGACCCGCCAGTATCGGCGCGCACCATCTGCTGGACACCGACCGACAGTGCCACTTGCTGATGCGAGAACCCCTGGATCTGGCGGTAGGATATCGCGCGATCGGTAAACAGGGACGCATAGCATTTGCGGCATGCTTCTAGCAGGGCGGCCTCGCCGATGACGTTCAGGAATGTCTCTTGCTGGCCTGCGAAACTGGCGTCGGGCAAGTCTTCGGCGGTGGCACTAGAGCGGACTGCGACGGGGACATTTGTTTCGCCCGCTGTATTGGACAGCGCGCGGTAGGCATCCACGATTTCGCCAGCGGTATTGATTGGCCAATCGCCGCCCAGAATCATGTCGCGGATCGCTTGTCCGGTCTTGTGGAGTGTCGCCTTGCCCGCCGCCAGCGCATCCAGTGCCGTGCCGATTTGTGCGTCCAGATCATTGGCCGTTAGATAGGCGCGAAACGCATCCGCCGTTGTCGCAAAACCGGGAGGGACAAGAATACCCTTGGGGCCAAGCGACTGGATCATCTCGCCTAGTGACGCGTTCTTGCCGCCAACCGTTTCGACATCGCCACGGCGCAATTTGGCAAAGTTCACAACAAGGGGTTTGGCGTCGGGCATAGTGTCATCCTCCAATATATTTGGGGCGACTGTGGCGCAGGCCGCGGTTGCGAAACTGACATAGGTCAATCCGACCTGCGCTTTTGCCTCCAGACTATCAACGACCTAACGCACAAGGAGCAGGGACATGAACATCACGGAACGCAAGCAGCAGATCACCGCACGGATCGAAGAATTGACCGCGCACATGCAAAAGATATCTGACGATCTAGATCAACCGTTGCCTGCCGATCTTGAAGATCAGGCGATTGATTTGGAGGACGACGAAGTCCTTTCGGGCATTGGTCGTGCCAACCAGCAAGAAGTGCGTTTGCTCAATGACGCACTTAGGCGGATTACGGACGGGAGTTATGGCATCTGTCTGAAATGCGGTGATGACATATCGGCTGCGCGGCTGGATGCGGTGCCCTATGCCGTGCTTTGCCGGACCTGTGCGGCATAGGATTGATACTTGTCAATCTGGGTGGGTTGTGCGGACCTAAACTGCGGCAATTATTCCCGCAACAAAGGATTTCCCGCATGACTTACCCTGTCGACATGACCGTCAATCCCCATGTGTCCGCCTTCTTTGACGAAGCTACCAATACGATCAGCTATATCGTGTCCGAGCCCGACGGCGACCACTGCGCGATCATCGATAGCGTGATGGATATTGACTATGCTGCGGGCCGGATCACCTTTGACAGTGCCGATGCGATTATCGCGGAAGTGCAGCGCCGTGATCTGAAACTGGACTGGATCATTGAAACCCATGTTCATGCAGATCACCTAAGCGCTGCCCCCTATATCCAGCAAAAGCTGGGCGGCAAAATCGGCGTGAGTGAAAAGATCACCGTCGTGCAGGACACCTTTGGCAAAGTCTTTAACGCAGGTACAGAATTCCAGCGTGACGGGTCGCAGTTTGATGCGCTGTTCAAAGACGGTGACAGCTATCAGATTGGCGGCATGTTGGGTTTTGTGATTGCCACGCCCGGACATACCCCTGCCTGCATGGTGCATGTGATCGGGGACGCGTGTTTTGTGGGCGACACATTGTTCATGCCGGATGGTGGATCTGCGCGCGCGGATTTCCCCGGCGGTGATGCAGGCACGCTTTATGACAGCATTCAAAAGGTGCTGGCCCTGCCCGACGACATGCGCCTGTTCATGTGCCACGACTACGGACCGAACGGGCGCGATATCAAATGGGAAACCACGGTGGCCGAAGAGAAGGCCCACAATATCCATGTCGGCGGCGGCAAGTCGCGCGAGGACTTTATCAAGTTCCGCACCGAACGCGACGCCACGCTGGATATGCCGCGTCTGATTATCCCATCGCTGCAAGTGAACATGCGCGCAGGCGCTGTGCCTAAAGACAAGGACGGCAACGAGATGCTCAAAGTACCGATTAACCAGCTGTAGTCAGGGCTGCGTTCACAACAAAAGCCAGACACGCAAACGCTGCCACTTGTTGAAAGTGGCGGCGTTTTTGTCTTGGCATGGGGCCTAGTTGGTGGCGATAAAGGCACCATCAAAGTTATCAAGCCCTGCGCCTACTTCGCCAAAGGCAGCACCGCCGACAGCAGTTGAAACTCGGCTGGCGCGCCACCAAAGAAGGGCCCCTCCAGCAATATATCAGTTGCATAGTCGTTGCCATCATTGCTAGGTGTTTAGTCCAGGCATCTGGTGGATCAGATTTAAGATGAAACTGTCTAGCTCAGAAGTCCAGATTTTGCAGATGTATTCGTAAGGTGTGAGGCCACCGAGGGTCTTGAGTCTGCGCGCGAAGTTGTAGGCTGCCATGAAGTCCGCGAGATGCGTCCGCAATTGATCATGGTTATCGTAGTGGAACCGCTTGACGGTTGCGTCTTTGATCGTGCGGTTCATGCGCTCCACCTGACCGTTGGTCCACGGATGGTTTGGCTTGGTAAGGCGATGCTCGATACCGTTGGCCGCGCAGATCATATCGAAGCGCATTGGTCTTGAGGATGCGGTGTTGCGGTTTCGAGGTTGCACAGCGAACTGGATTCCATTGTCGGTCAGAATGGTGTGGACCTGATAGGGCACGGCTTCGAGCATGTGCTGCAAGAACTCCCAAGCGGTTCTCCTATCTGCCTTATCGACGAGTTGAGTTACGGCAAACTTGCTTGTGCGATCAATGCCTACGAACAGGTAGAGCTTGCCTTCAGCAGTCTGAACCTCGGCGATGTCGATATGAAAGAAGCCGATAGGGTAGCGTTTGAACTTCTGGCGCTTCGGCTTGTCCATTGCCCGGCAGTGCATTGCGTAGCAATGTCACGAGAGGGGCCTTCCACATCAGGCAAGCGCGAGATGCCATGCCGCTGGAGGCACCGATGCAACGCCGAACGCGTCAAATGCGGGATGGACGGCTGCAGAGCATAAAGACAATCGTCCAGCGGCAACAATGTATGCCGTCTGAATGCGACGATGGTCGCCTCCTCGGCTTCGGTCAGGACCGTCGAGCGTGGTTCCTTCGGCCCGGCCTTCAGGTCCTCAACGGTCTGGCGTTTGCGCCACTTCGCTACGGTCTTGGGTTTTATACCAAGCTCTCGGCTCAGTTGCGCGAGCGAAGCTTGCGATCGCTGTATTGCAACTCTGACGGCGTACGTGGTCGTGGCGCTCCCATGACGAACTTGTCCCATAATGCTTCCTTCCATTCCTGAGAAAGGATCGCACCATCAAACCATGGGATCAAACAACTAGTGCTTGCCTTGACTGTATTGCCACAAAGGCCTGCAAGCCACGTTCTACTTAAAGAGCGGCTCTCTTTTCTAAGAGGCGTCGTTTTGACACAGAATGGACTTCCCGCAAAGCACGGTTGTGCAGCCTTGCATGGGCAAAATGCATGCCCAAGCAAAGTTACTACAAAGGTCCTAACCGTTGGAGTTTCGGTTCTGATTTTGGTTCTGGATTCGACCGTTGCCCGAGGTATCATCGCTATCTGGTTCAGGCACCGTATCATCCACACTATAATCCGGCATCACGCTATCATCCGACGGCACGCCATCGTCACTTGGTGTCACTATGGTTCCCGCAACAGCACCCGTACTAATCACTGCGCAAATTGGAAGGCCCTGCGTGTAGGCTCCGCCAATAGGAACATTCCCAGGGCGGCATGATGGATTGCCAAATTTGTCAAATGTCGGCTCGGCGTAGATTACCGTTGCGACAGGTTCCGGGGGGGGCGTGCATGCACCAAGAAGCGCAATGGTTCCGACGCCGACAGCAGCTAGCCAATTTGAATATATCATTATTTTTCCTTCCAATTACACGGGCTCTTGATGAGGCGCGATATGGCCCCTGCGCAGAATTGTAGTGTTGGGCTTGGAACCGCCTTTGACATTGCTCAATCGGCGCATGGCCTTTGATACTAGGTATGCAGAACCATAGGGCGCCACTGGGAAACAGATTAGAATGTCGCATCGGGGCCAGAAATCCCACTTTCAGAAAATGCCGCAAATGGTTGCCAGCCAACGCATGCGCAGGTTTCGTGTTCTCGCAAAAAACGCTTTGACCGACTGCGCCTGATATGACGCCCCATATCGCAATTGTTCTGGTCTTGTTGGTGGTCGCGCTGATTGTTCTGGCAAAAGAAATATTGCCGATCGAACAGGTGGCCCTTTTGCTCGCGGCAGTTCTTGCTGCCAGCGGCATCCTCAGCCCGGAGGCCGCTTTTCAGGGCTTTGCCAGCGAAACAGTCGTGATGTTGGCCTGCGTTATGGTGCTGTCACGCCGATTAACGGATTCGGGGCTGCTCATGCGGATATCGGCGCAGTTGCGCAGTAAAGGCGACCTGCGCCCCCGCCCGATGCTTGCATCGCTCATGACCGCCTCTGCCGGACTGTCCAGTGTCATTACAAACACCAGCACAACAGCCGTGCTAATCCCCGTCGTGCTAGAAATATCACGCCGCATCAAGGTCCATCCGGGGCGGTTTTTGATGCCTGTCGCCTTCGCATCTATGATGGGCGGATCGGCCACTTTGATCGGAACATCCACCAATCTGGCGGCAAGCGGGGTGATGTCGCGGCTTGGCTTGGCCTCTTTCGGAGTCTTTGAATTTTCGCTGGTAGGGTTCACGGTCAGCATTGCAGGGATCGGGATGATGACGCTGCTTGGGCCGTGGCTCTTGCCGGGTGGACCCAAGGGTCGTGATGATATATTTGCTGACACCAAACAATTCATGGCAACCTTGATTGTGACCGAAGGTGCGCGCAGCATCGGCAAATCCCTAAGCGATCTTGGCCTTGATGCGCGCGACGTGACCGCTTTGGCCGTAAGCCGTGAAGGCGGGCGCGTGGCCGCCCATCCCCGCCGAAAGCTGCGCCAAGGCGATCAGGTCATTCTGCGCGGCTCACCCGAAGCGTTGATGAAGATTGCCGCTGACCCTCAACTTGGGCTGGAACTGGACAGCCCCACCCCGACCCGCGGCATATCAGGCAATATCCTTGCCGAAGCGATCCTGATGCCCGGTGCTTGCTGGCTGGGTCAAAGCCTTACCGCGGCCCGTGCGGGGCTTGGACCCGATTTGCGCATTGTCGCTATACAGCGCAGCGGCCAAACAGCGGCGGCGTTGATCGGACGGATGCGCCTGAAAACCGGCGATATCTTGTTGCTGGAAGGCCCACGCGACCTGATCGATGTCCTTGACCGCGATCCTGATCTGGCGCTGTTGATGCCGCCGCAGCCTGCCCCGCCTACGCGGCGGGAAGGTATCTATACCTTGGTAGCATTGCTTTTCGCGGTTGTCTCAGGGACCACGGGTCTGCTGCCTTTCTCGGTGGCGCTTTTGTTGGCAGTTATGGCGCTGGTTTCAACAGGCCGCTTTTCGCTACAAGACATGTTCGGGATGATTAGTTGGCGTATCCTGATCCTGATCGGCGGCATGTCCAGTTTCGGGCTGGCGATGCAGACCTCTGGCACAGCGGCGTGGCTTGCGGGAAGCGTGCTGTCAGCGCTTGGCGGCTTTGGTCCGTTGGTGGTGCTTTTGGGCTTGGGTGTGCTGACGATCATTCTCACCCAGCCGATGTCGAATGCGGCTGCTGCATTGACCTTGCTGCCGGTTGCAATCGAGGTGGCACATCAAATGGGTGCCGATCCGCGCCCTTTTGCGGTCATGGTCACGCTGTCGGCATCCTTGTCATTTGTGGCCCCGTTCGAGCCTGCATTGCTGTTGGTTTACGGCCCCGGACAATACAGCCTGCGGGACTTTCTGCGTGCAGGGGTTCCGGTCACGATTTTGTCGCTGGGTATTCTTTTGGTGATGATCCCGCTGTTATGGCCGCTTGGGATTGCGCTTCGGTAGATACGCGTTGACTTGCGCGACCAAGGTCGCAAGGTCCTGCCCGGCATCCACCCTGTGCCAGTCAATTTCGCCGGTTTGCAGGCTGTCCTGTCGCTGCGCGATTTGCACATCTGCATCAGAGGCATCTGCGCCACGATGATCCACGCGGTCTACGCGTAAAGATGTCGGAGCATCCAGCCAGATACCTGTAAAGTCGCATCCGGCATCCTGCGCGATCTGTGCCGCCAGTGCGCGTTCGTCAGGCGTTGCATGTACCGCATCGAGGATCACGGCCTGCCCCGATACCAAAGCCAGCCGCGCCTTGGCACGCATGATCCGGTAAATCTTGTCACTGACTTCGGGCTGATAGGCTGCTGCAGGCAGTTTTTCCAATGGGGATACCTGATAGTACGCCTTGCGCTCTAGATCGCTGCGCAGATGCACCGCCCCGGGAAAGGCGCCAATGTGCGGCGCGATTTTACGCGCGACCGTTGTCTTGCCACTGCCCGAAAGCCCGCCAATCGCGACAAGGTGTGGCGCGCATGGTTCAAGAAACGCCACCGCCTGCCGCAGAACCGCCTTGGCATCAGCTATCAGTTCGGGTGCGCCCGTGCTGACGTTGGCAGTCTGCACATCCACCATCGCGCGGATGCCCGCTCGGACTGCCGAGAACAGCGAAAGTGCTGTCAGTCCGGTATAGTGATCATCGGTCCTACTGTGAAAAAGATACGCATTCAGCACCATATTCGCCGCGGCATTCAGGCCCTGTAGGGACAAATCCATCAACAAGAATGCAAGGTCATACAACACATCACAGGTGCCAAGCCGCTCGTCGAATTCCAGTGCATCAAAGGGCGTTGGAACGCCTTTCCACATCACAATATTGCGCAGGTGTAGATCGCCGTGGCAGCGGCGAACCCAACCTGCCTGCGTGCGATTTTCCAATACATGTGCGACACGCGCCAATTCGGTTCTGCTGGCAGTCAGAAACGCGTCAATCAACGCGTGCCCAAGCTGGGAATGCATGCCACCCATCTCGCGGGCCAGTTCGTCGATGATTTCTTCGATCAAAACGCGGGCATTCTCGTGCCTGGTTTTTATGTTCTGGTGATACTGCGCAATTGATTGCCCAAGGTCGTTGGCAAGAGGTGTGTCAATCAAGCCCCGTGCAGCCAGCGATGACAGTTCGGCCTCTTCCGGAAAGCGTGTCATGCGCAAGACCCATTCAACGACCGCACCGTCCCCGTTCAACGCGAGCGTTCCATCCGCATCGCGCGTCAGCGGTACGACATCGCGGTAAAGCCCCGGTGCCGCGTCTGCGTTCAAATCCAGTTCACGGTGCAGCATTTCTTTGCGCAACTCGAGGGTCGAGAAATCCAGATAATCGTATTTCACCGCCCGTTTGATCTTGAGAGCTTCGACCTTGTGCAAAAAGACCAAAGCGCCGTGCGTTTGGATAACGTCATCAACATCCGATGCACCACAGGATGCATGGGTTTTCAAGAATGCGACGGCATCGCTTTGGTTTGTCTGTGTGGCTGTCATCGGCGTTCTCTCCGGCCATCGCTGCGAAGTGGTCGGTGCAGTCTAGCGCGGTACGGCGCAGAGGATTGATCATTATCAACTTGCTTGGACTGCTCGCCAATAAGCTGGCCAAAGAGAGCGACTAGGAAGACAAACCCATGGTGGCAGGTAACTTGGTTGGCTGGTTTGCGTCCCTTGATCCTGTTTTGCAGGCACTGCTGGCGGGGATATTCACGTGGGGTTTGACGGCTTTGGGTGCGTCGACTGTGTTGTTTGCCAAAGATGTGAACCGCTTGTTTCTTGATGCAATGCTTGGGTTTTCAGGCGGCGTGATGCTGGCTGCAAGCTATTGGTCGCTGCTCGCCCCCGCGATCGAGATTGCCCGGACGGGAACAACACCCAGTTGGCTACCGCCAGTGGTCGGGTTTTTGTCAGGTGGTGCCGTGCTTTGGGTTTTTGACAAATCGCTGCCCCACTTACATTTGGGATTTCCGATTGAAGAGGCTGAAGGCCCGCCAACCGCATGGCGTCGCGCCGTGCTTTTGGTCACAGCCATTACCATCCACAACATACCAGAGGGATTGGCGGTCGGCATTGCATTTGGCGGGATTATCTCCGGTGTCCCGTCAGCCAGCTTTACAGCGGCAGCCGCGCTCACAATCGGGATCGCTATTCAGAACTTTCCCGAAGGTGTGGCCGTCGCCGTTCCTTTGCGTGCCGAAGGCATGAGCCGCGCAAGAAGTTTCTGGTACGGTCAATTGTCTGCTGCGGTAGAACCGGTCGCCGCCATGATCGGTGCTGCGGCCGTGATGATGGTCGCCCCGATCCTGCCTTACGCACTTAGTTTTGCAGCGGGCGCGATGATCTATGTGGTTGTCGAAGAACTGATCCCGGAATCCCACCGCGAGGGAAACGTGGATCTGGCGACACTTAGCCTGTTGCTAGGGTTCGTCGTGATGATGGTGTTGGATGTGGCCCTTGGATGACAAGGGCCAAGTCCTTTGTTCAGGGGCAAGCCGCCACATAATATGTGCCGTCACCGCGCGCATATGCGCATTGCTGGGTGGCATCATTCTGCGCCACAAGAACGCCAGTTGCAGCTCCAGCCAATGCGGCAATCACACGCCAATCCCTGTTTGCGTTCAGGATGTCGGCAGTGATCAATCCTGCAGCGGCACCACCTGTGAGGCCGACAACCGTGCGTTGTTCCTCTGTCAGATTTTCACAAGCCTGCAAAGATATCAGGCTGACACCGGTAAGGGCGATAATAATAGCACGTTTCATTTCAGGTCTCCTTTGTTTGCCCCTTAATTTAGGCCGACAACGGACAGCTGAATTGACAATGATCAATGGGGAATAGTGAAACGGAGGTCACCCTAGTTAGGAGATTTCTTCGACGCTGCCGTCGAGGTCCATCAACAACAACTCTACCTTCAGGTCAGGTTCGCGGGTTTTGATTTCATCAGCAAGCGCTTCCATCCAGATCATATGGATCACGGTTTCGCCTTCGCGTTCGTCTGCGGATGTGAGGCCAACAAAGGCTTTGCATGCGCCGCAGTCGCGGTGGTCGATCACGATAATTCTGTGAATGTCGTGCAGATCGCGGGCCAGTTTGACATGTTCCCAGAACGTATTCGCCCACGCGCTTGTTTCATCGCCCATCACACCGATCGCCCCGCCGACCAGAACGATCTGGTCGTATTTCCCCCGCAGGCCGCGACCGTCAAGATAGTCCGCGATAGGGCTAATCAACCGGTAGTCCATGCAATTAAGCACCAAAGCCTCGGTCTGGTTTGACGGGTCAGGTACGCATTGCGGTTTGGTGATTGCCATGTTCATCGTATTTCTCCTGAAAGCGGCGCAGCGGGGCGGCGTTGCACCGCCCTGCTGCTCGCGCAATCAAAGCTGGTTGATCGGCACCTTTAGGTAGGACACACCGTTGTCCTCGGCGGGGGGCATTTCACCGGCGCGGATATTGACCTGCACGGACGGCAGAATCAGCGTCGGCATATCCAGTGTGGCATCGCGGGCTTCGCGCATCGCGACAAATTCATCCTCTGTCTGGCCTGCACCCACATGGACGTTCTTTGTCCGCTCTTCAGCGACGGTGGTTTCCCATTTGTATTCATCACGCCCCGGTGCCTTGTAGTCGTGGCACATGTACAGAGTTGTCTCATCCGGTAGGGCCAGAATTTTCTGGATCGAACGGTACATCACACGCGCATCCCCGCCGGGGAAATCGGCACGCGCGGTGCCGTAATCGGGCATGAACATCGTGTCACCCACAAAAGCCGCGTCACCGACAACATACGTCATACAAGCTGGCGTGTGGCCTGGTGTGTGCATGGCTTTGAATGTCATGCCGCCGACGGCGAATTCTTCGCCATCTTCAAACAGATGTTCAAATTGACTGCCATCAGTGTGAAAGCCCTTTTCGACGTTAAAGACTTTCGCGAACACGTCCTGTACTTCCTTGATGTGCGACCCGATCGCGGTGGTTCCGCCAACTTTTTCCCTGATATAAGGGGCGGCACTGAGGTGGTCCGCATGGGCGTGGGTTTCCAACAGCCATTCAACCGTCAGATTGTTGTCTTGCACATAAGCGATAATAGCATCGGCAGACGCGGTGCTGGTCCGTCCTGACTTGGGATCGAAATCAAGCACGGAATCAAGTATTGCACAGCTTTGGCTGTCCGGGTCTTTGACCACATATGATACCGTGTTGGTGGGTTCATCAAAGAATGCTTTTACGTCGGGCGTCATGCTGAGACTCCTTTTAGTTTCGTTTCTGTATTAGCGGCCCTGCCCTGTCCCAGATTGATCATTCTTAATCGCGGGTCTTACTTGCCGGGCAAGTCAGGAAAAGGTCCGCCTTACCCTTGACGAGATAGGTACATATTCTTATATACGCAAGTATGAATATAAAAGAAATGAACACGAGCGCAGACGACATCTGCGAAATCATGACGCTACTGTCCAACCGCAGTCGCCTGATGATCCTTTGTTTGCTGAATGAAGGTGAAAAATCGGTCGGGCAGTTGGCAGACGCCATCGGTTCGCGCGATACCGCCGTTTCCCAGCAATTGGCCGTCTTGCGGCGCGAACGGATCGTGAAGGCACGGCGTGATGGGCAGACCATGTTCTACCGCATTGTGCGTGATGATATCGGACGGCTGCTTGCGTTTCTCAATGACACCTATTGCGGTGATGCCGTGTATGCACAGGAGAAAGACCAATGACCCTTAGAAAAATTGACCCAAAAACCGCGCAGCATTGGATGAACGATGGCAAAGCCGTTTTGATCGACGTGCGCGAACCGGACGAATACATCAAGGAACACGTCCCACAGGCGCATCTTGTCCCACTGTCCGGCTTCAACCCCGAAGACTTTCCCAAAGAGCATGACAAAATTGCAGTGTTCCACTGCCTAAGTGGTGGCCGAACCGAAGCCTCTGCCGCCCAGATCCTGAAAACCGGCTTCCGCGAAGTGTACCAGCTTGAAGGTGGCATCCAAGGATGGCGCGCTGCGGGTCTGCATGTGAATGAAAACGCAAAGGCACCAATCAGCATCATGCGGCAGGTGCAGATCACGGCAGGCAGCCTTGTCGTTCTTGGCATTGTGCTGGCCGTCTTGGTCAACCCGTGGTTCGCAGCCCTCAGCGCCTTTGTCGGCGCAGGTCTGGCCCAAGCGGGGATCACGGGGAACTGTGCAATGGCTTCGTTGCTCAAGCATATGCCGTGGAACCGGATTATTGTCAGCCAACAGGGCCAGCCATCAAAGAACGACGCCTAACATCGTGCATTACGCGGGCTAGACTGCCTGCGTGATGCATTAACTGCGCGAAATTGCATTCTCCAGGGCCAGTTTTGCCATGCACAACTTGTAGCAATGGGAAAACTCGGGACAGGCAACGCAATCATCCCATTCTTTGATATCGGTTTGAATACTGCGGCCCGTGCGCGCCAGCCCGACACTGTCGAGTTCAAACGAGAACACCTTGCCCTGCATGTTATCATTTACCGAAAAATGCAGGCTATCGTGAAACATCGTGCCGTAGCAGGTCTTATGCTGTGTCATGTGCGCGCCTTTTGCAAAAGCGGTGCGATTTCTGCGGATGTCAGAACGCGCCCGCTGGAAACCACCTTTTCGTTGATCACCAAACCGGGCGTCGACATGATCCCGTAGCCCGCAATGGCAATGAGATCGGTGACCTTTTCGATGTTTGCGTCGATCCCCGCAGACGCGGCCGCCGCCTTGGCGTTGTCACCCAAGGCCACGCATTTCTTACACCCCGATCCGAGTATTTTGATAATCATGTTCCGTTCCTTTTGTCAGACAAACAAATGCGCCGTTGCGTTAAAAATATAACCGATCAGGATGATCCCAGTGGTCACAATCCCGACGAACACCGCCAAAAGCGGCAGCTTGACCACCCGCTTGAGCATGATCATTGCGGGTAGCGAAAGTGCGGTAACAGCCATCATAAAGGTCAACGCTGTGCCAAGGCCGACGCCTTTTTCGACCAAGGCCTCTGCGATCGGCAGCGTGCCAAAAATGTCCGCGTACATTGGCACACCTGCGACTGTGGCGACCAGAACCGACCACCAGTTATCCTGCCCCAATAGCGCCGAGATAAAGTTTTCGGGGATCCAGTTATGGATCGCGGCACCAATGCCGACGCCAATCAGGACATAAAGCCAGACCCGTCCGGCGATTTCGGCGACCTGACCGCGGGCATAGGTCAGCCGCTCTCGCCTGCTGATGTTGCCATCATTGTCGTGGTCGTTGACGGGGCTTTGGTAGACAAAATCTTCGACCTGATCTTCGAGCCGCAATCGCCCGATCAACGTGCCACCCAAGACGGCCATAACCAGTCCGATGCCGACGTAGGCCAAGGCGATGGACCAGTTAAAGATGCTTGCCAGCAAAATGACCGATGCCAGATCGACCAGTGGCGACGAAATCAGGAATGAAAACGTGACGGCAAGCGGCAAACCCGCGCTGGTAAAGCCAATGAACAAGGGGATGGAAGAACACGAACAGAACGGTGTAATCGTACCCAACAATGCAGCGACGGTATTGGCCCACAGGCCCTGCCTCTGACCTAAAATGCGACGCGTGCGTTCGGGCGGGAAATAGCTTTGAACGTACGAGATGCCAAAGATCAGCACCGACAGCAGAATAAAGATCTTGATCACATCATAGATAAAGAAATGTACACTGCCTCCGATCCGGCCAACAGTATCCATGCCGAAACCGTCCCGCACCAGCCAAGTGACCAGATCGGCCAACCACTGCATGCGCAGCAGTTGATCGTTGAGCCAGATAAAGACATCTTGCATGTGACACTTTGCGTTGGGGTTTGCGCGGGTATAGCAACGCGACGACTGCGCAGCTTTGACATGCATCAACCCGTTACTCCGTTGTCGTAGCGTGTCCGACTTCGCGCAAAGCGGTGCATGCGTGGATATAGCATTCGATCTCTAGCGTGATATGCGAAATTGCGAACCTGTCTTGCAAGGTGGTTTTCACCGATTGTTTGATCGCATCCGCATCCCCCCAGGCACCCGGATCAATAACGATATGCGCGTCAAGTGCAGGCTGATGTTCCTGCATTTGCCATAGATGCAGATGGTGGACTTCTGCGACCCCGTCAACGCCGCGGATTGCTGTAAGGATAGTCTGGGTTTCCAGGTCAGGCGGGTTGCCCAGCATCAGGATGCGAATGGCCCCGCCAATCTCGGACATGGACTGCCAGATAATGTAGCCGGCAATCAGAAGCGTGATCGCCGGATCGATCAGGCGCCAATCGTATAGAATGATCGCCGTGCCAGCGACAATTACCGCCACCGACCCCAGCGCATCAGCCACGTTATGCAGGAATGCGGCACGGATATTCATGCTTTGCTTTGAAAGCGCGTATGTCAGCAGCGCCGTGACCGCATCCACAACCAGCGCAAAGATCGCGATAATCACCACCATCCAACCATCCACATCGGTAGGGTTGAAGAAACGCAAACCCGCCTCATAGATCAGATAAACGCCCAGCAGAATAAGGGTGGTGTAGTTGATCAAGGCGGCCACAATCTCGGCCCGGCCATAGCCGAAGGTCATCGTATCATCTGCTGGGCGCTGCGCGATTTTGCGCGCCACAAAAGCCAACACCAATGACAGCGCATCAGACAGGTTGTGGGTTGCATCCGCGATCAGCGCCAGACTGCCGGACAGGATGCCGCCAACAATTTGCACTATCGTCAGCAGGACATTGACTGCGACTGCCAAAAAAATGCGGGCATTTCCGGCCTTTGGGTCAATATGGTGATGATGGCCGGACAGGGGGCGGGTCCTTTGCGGATCGGGCATGAATGATCACAATGCTACACCACGCAAGGTGCTTGTGTGATTGATGCATATCAATGCAGCGTCCCCGTCCAAGCCGTAAGTTCGCAAAATGACAAATGCGATCACCCGAGGATCACAGACAACAGGGACGCACGATCAAGTCGCCTTGATCTGCGGGCGCTACGGCAATGATCCGCAGCGGATGCTGGATATCTTGCGCGATGTGCAGGATCAGTATCGGTGCATTTCGCGTGACGCAATGCAGGCAGTAGCCATCAAAACCGGACTGTCGCAGGTCGCAGTAGAGGGCGTAGCAAGTTTCTACGCATTCCTGTCCCTGACACCTAAAGGCCGCGTCACAATCCGGCTTTGCGATGATATTATCGACCGTTTTGCGGGACTGGATGCGGTGGCAACGGCGTTTGAAGCAGCGCTTGGGATCACCGTCGGTCAAACGACAGCCGACGGCGCCATTTCGCTGGAATACACCCCGTGCATAGGAATGTGCGATCAGGCCCCTGCGGCGATGATCAATGATGTCGTCGTAACGGCCCTGACACCCGAAAAAGCGCGCGCGATTACGGCGGCGTTGAATGACGGACGACGCCCCGAGGATTTGATTGCCAAAAATTTTGACACCCTGACACCCCATGCGCAGGCCGCTCAGATGGTCAAAGACAACATCAAACATGCAGGTGCCGTGCTGCTTGGTCCAGTGCCAGACGAGGCGGGACTGAAGAACGCATTGGTGCAAAATCCTGCGCAAATAATCGACCAAATCGCGGCCAGCGGGCTGCGAGGCTGTGGTGGCGCGGGGTTCTCAACAGGACGCAAATGGCGCTTTGCCGCGCAAACGGATGATGACCGTCGTTTTATCATCTGCAACGCGGACGAAGGTGAACCGGGGACTTTCAAGGATCGCATACTGCTGACCGAGCGCCCGCATCTGTTGATCGAAGGCATGACCATCGCGGCGCGTGCGGTTGGTGCGCGTGAAGGCATCCTTTATCTGCGCGGAGAATACGTCTACCTGCGTCCGCTGATCCAAGAGGTTTTGGAAGAAAGGCGAACCAAGGGTCTGTTGGGCCAAAACATCCTTGGAGTCGACGGTTTCGACTTTGATATCCGTCTGCAAATGGGCGCTGGTGCCTACATCTGCGGCGAAGAGGGCGCGCTGATAAGTTCATGTGAAGGCCTACCGGGCGAACCCAAAACCCGGCCGCCCTACCCTGTGACCCACGGCTATCTGGGTCATCCGACGGTCGTCAATAACGTCGAAACCTTCTGTCACGCCGCCCGCATTATGGATCGTGGGGCTCAGTGGTTTTTCGATATGGGTTCGGACGGCAGCCACGGCACCAAGCTGTTCAGCGTGTCGGGCGATTGCATAAACCCCGGCATTTACGAGCTGCCTTACGGGTTGTCCGTGCGCGAACTGCTAGTGATGGCAGGCGGGGAAGACGCCGCCGCTGTGCTGGTCGGTGGTCCCTCTGGCACCATGATCGCCCGCGATACATTTGACAGCAAACTGGGCTTTGATGACTTGGCCACTGGCGGGGCCATCGTCGTGTTTTCGTCCGATCGCAACATCCTGGAAATCGTCGAATACTATATGTCGTTCTTTGTGCACGAAAGCTGCGGATACTGCACGCCCTGCCGTGTGGGCAACGTGTTCTTGCAAAAGGCGGTGGGCAAATTCCGTAAGGGTCTCGCGAACCCTGCCGACATCGCCTACCTGCGTGACCTATCTGCGACGATCATAGAAACCAGCCGCTGCGGGCTTGGCATGACATCGCCCAATCCGATCCTGTCGACGCTCGACAGCTTTCCGTTGGTCTACGCGGCGATGGTCAAACCGCCTAAAGACCGGATGCGCGCGACCTTTGATATCCAGTCGGCGATCAGCGACGCGCGGGTTCTGGCGAAACGGCGATCGTCAATCTACGACAAGGATTTCAGCAAATGAGCGGATTTGCCTTTCAGATCGACGGCGTGGAAATCACCGCCAAAGACGGCCAAACCATCATGGAGGCCGCCGATGATGCGGGCATCTACATCCCTCGCCTGTGCGACCATGAAGGGCTGCGCCACCAAGGTGGATGTCGCGTTTGCACGATCAAGTCGAACGGTCGCAGTGTCGCCGCCTGCACCGAACCTGCCCGCGCGGACCTGAGCGTCGAAAACGAAACACCCCATATTAACAAACTCCGACGCGATCTGGTGGGAATGCTGTTCAACGAAGGCAACCACTTGTGCCCGATCTGCGAGGCTAGCGGGAATTGCGAATTGCAGGCCATGGCATACCGGCTGGACATGACCGCGCCGACGCTGTTCCCCTACCTCGAACCCTGCCGACCCGTAGATGCATCGCACTCTGATATCGCGCTGGATAACAACCGCTGTATTTCCTGCGGACGCTGCGTACGCGCATCCCAAGACGTCGATGGCAAAGGCGTGTTTGGCTATGTCGGGCGGGGCATTCATCGCCACATCGGCGTGAATGGCGCTGATCTGGCCGATACCGACGCCGCTGTCACCGATTTTGCAATCTCGGCAGAGGTCTGCCCCGTCGGATGCATCATCCGCAAACGCGAAGGGTTCACGCGCCCCATCGGGACACGCGAATACGACAATCACCTGATCGGCCACGATATAGAGAAGAAGCGCGATGACTGATTTGCCCAAAGCCCGCGTTGCGACGGCCTCGCTTGCGGGGTGTTTTGGCTGTCATATGGCGATGCTGGATATGGACGAACGGTTGATTGACCTGATGAAGCTGGTTGAGTTCGACCGTTCGCCGCTGACCGACATCAAACGTTTCACGCAGCGCTGCGATATCGGGATTATCGAAGGTGGCTGCTGCAACGAGGAAAACGTGCATGTTTTGCAGGATTTCCGGCGAAATTGCGACGTGCTGATCGGGCTGGGGCAATGCGCAATCATGGGCGGGTTGCCTGCGATGCGCAACGCGATTATGCATTCGGACGCACCCCTGCGCGAATGTCTGGAGGAGGCCTATATCAGCGATCCTTTCACGCAAAACAAAGAACAGATCATCCCCAATGACCCCGCTTTGCCACTCTTATTGGACCGCGTTTATCCGTGTTCCGAAGTGGTCGAAATCGACTACCAAATCCCCGGCTGCGCCCCCACGGGTGACGTAATCTACGACACGCTGATCGGGCTTTTATCGGGTAAATTCGCAGGCTTCGCACGGAGGCACATTCGTTTTGACTGACACCCCGCGCACTATCGAAATCTCGCCTGTTACCCGCGTCGAAGGGCATGGCAAGGTCACGATCCACCTGGATCAGGACGGCATCGTCGACGAGGCCCGCTTGCACATTGTTGAATTTCGCGGGTTCGAGCGGTTCATTCACGGGCGACTTTTGTGGGAGGTCCCCGTGATCGTCCAACGCCTGTGCGGGATTTGTCCCGTCAGTCACCATCTGGCGTCAGCCAAGGCGATGGACGTGATCTGCGGGGTCGATAGATTGCCCCCCACCGCCGAAAAGATGCGCCGCCTGATGCACTACGGGCAGATCATGCAAAGCCATGTGCTGCACTTTTTCCACCTTGCCGCCCCTGATCTGTTGTTCGGGTTCGATGCGCCCGCCGCCAAGCGCAATATCTTCGAGGTACTGCGCGAAAAGCCTGAACTGGGCCGCCGCGCTATCCTGATGCGCAAATTCGGACAGGACATTATCGAAGCAACGGCAGGCAAAAAAATCCACGGCACCGCTGCTATTCCCGGAGGGATCAATCATAACCTGCCCTTTGCGACGCGGGATGCGTTCTTGAAGACCGTCGCAGAAATGCAGGATTGGGCGCTGGATGCACTGGCGCTGGCGCGTGATTACACGTTGGGACATGCCGAACTGGTTGGCGGTTTTGGGGTGTTCCCGTCAAAGTATATGTCGCTGGTGCGGGCTGACGATGGCGCGCTGGACCTTTACCACGGCAATCTGCGGATGATCGAACCTGACGGCAGTGCTGTTTTTGATCAACTGCCCTACGACAAATATCACGAGGTCTTACGCGAAGATGTGCGCGCGTGGTCCTACATGAAATTTCCGTTCATCAAGGATATGGGACCGGACGACGGCTGGTACCGCGTCGGCCCGCTTGCCCGCATGAATACCGTCAGCTTCATAGACACGCCACGCGCCAATGCCGCCCGAGACGAGCTGATGGCGGCAAATAACGGCCAGTGCACCCATGCGATCCTTGCCAACCACTGGGCGCGCATGATCGAGGTTTTGCATTGCGTCGAAAAGATCACCGAACTGCTGCATGATCCTGACCTGCAAGGCACAGACCTGCGTGCGACGGGCGACCGCCGCGAAGAAGGGATCGGTGTGATCGAAGCGCCACGCGGCAATCTGATCCATCACTACAAAGTCGATGAAAATGATCAGGTCACTTACTGCAATCTGATCGTGTCCACGACCCACAACAACGAAGGGATGAACCGTGCAGTCAAGGCTGTGGCCGTCAAGGAATTGTCGGGGCAGTCGGAAATCACCGAGGGCATGTTGAACCACGTCGAAGTTGCGATCCGCGCTTATGATCCATGCTTGTCCTGCGCGACGCACGCACTGGGGCAGATGCCGCTCGAGGTGCAGTTGCTGGATGCGAATGGTCACGTCATCGACCGTCGGGCGCGGGCGATTTGATACAGGTGATCGGATACGGGAACCCCGGTCGGGGCGATGACGGGCTGGGCCCTGCATTTGCAGCGCGCATTTCGGGGCTTTCGAACGTACGGGTTTGCAGCGATTACCAACTGACGGTCGATCATGCTTTGCTGATCGCTTCGGCAACTCAAGTCGTGTTCGTGGACGCGATGATGGGATCGGACACCCCCTTTGAATTTGGGCCAATGACCCCATCCACCGCGCAGGATCTGACAAGTCATAGCCTTAGTCCT
>Ga0208544_10000422_pt1 | contig 33441 bp, 44 predicted proteins | sample DEB08_DNA_9_FD_184526 | JGI IMG/M metagenome (GOLD analysis project Ga0208544, IMG submission 184526) | Aqueous microbial communities from the Delaware River and Bay under freshwater to marine salinity gradient to study organic matter... | ecosystem: Environmental > Aquatic > Marine > Coastal ... | reverse complement strand
TAGATGACAGTGTTTTAACTGCGTCAATATCAGGTTTGCTGTATTTTTGTTCTTTCATCCATTGATGCAAAAATTTCAGCATGTCGGCTGGTTTGTTATTATCGTAATAATACGCAACAGCACGGCGCCTCTGATCGTGATATTTTGCACCACTCCATGTTTCCCAACCGGACCAATTGTAATCTAACATCTTTGCGCCACGCTTGATATTTGGAGTAGCGCGAGCTGTTTTCTTCTTTGGTGCTTTTGATATTGATTTTGCCATGTGATGTTATCCTTGTTGCTATATGTCTCTACTATATAGTGCATAGCACAAATGTCAAGCAAAAATGTTGGTTAAGTGAACCTTAATACAAATTCTGTCAATTGTTTTGGCTTGAGATAATATTTGCAATTAATAAAATACCAAAAAGTTACACAATCAAATTCGAATTTTTCATCTATTTTATAACTGTTAGATTGCAAAAATCTTAGAGCAGGTTCCTTTGCAACATTACTAGACATCCATTGTTGTAAATTGATCGGTTCAAACGGACTATTATTTATTTCGTCGATGCAATGCGTGAGGTTAACTGTGTTGTTAGCGATCAGATATTTCATTTTTCTTTTAATAGTGTTTTGAGTGTTTGAAAATGATCCCACGCTTTTTTAAGACTTGGATTACTTCTAACTAATGCTTCGTCGTCTTCGATTGCTTTTATTTTTCTAAGATAATGCTCTCGTACTCGAGAAGCTTCAGGAACTCCGGTGTAATTACTTTGGAGTATGGCATTATGATAACTAGAATGAATATCTGAAAAATAAAGTCCGATATGTTCCACTAATTCATTAAGATGATTCTCTGGAATAGCAATGGTATAGACATCAACCTCGTTCATTGGCGAAGCAACATGGGAGGAAGCATATTGATCATCGAGGTTATAATGCAGATCGGTATAATCGTATACCTTTTGCTTGTGTGAATATCTTAATTTTGCATTATAAAATTTCTCTAATGCTTCTTTGCCGATTTCAGTTTTGCTCGGTTGATCTGTCATTTATTAAAGGTTCCGATTGTGTCTTTTGGCACTTGCCGCACCAATGCTGTTTGTCTTCGTGGTCAAAGCCTCGAGATATAATAGTGTGACACCAATTGCACAGCAAAGCACCGTTGCCACCGTTGAATTTTACTTCTGCTATTTTATAAATTTTAGACATTTATCTTCCGTGATATTGCCAAAGAACATCTATGGAGGTATGTTACTATGTATTTCATTTCTTCTTTATCTCGAGGTTATATTTTTCAAGATGTTTGATTAATTCGATCATGCCTCTTTGATTTAACTTTAACAACTTGTTGGTAAACGGAAACGGTTCTAATGCACATTCTTGTATAACAGGATCAAGATTATTCCATACTTCTAGTTGTTTTTCTTGCTCTGTCGTCATTTGTTTATCTTCCGTGATATTGCCAAAGAACAGCGTTGCAATATGCGTGTACTGCACCTTCGGTTAAATCATTTGAATGATTATGTTGTAGGTGCACAGGATATCTAAGAAACCCCGGCGGAAATAATTTCCAATTGATTTTCTTCTTTTTAACATCTGCAGGCGGCTGCTCTAACAAGGAGGTGTTACAGAACATGCAATTTCCTCCTTGTTGTTTAGTATATTGTTCGCGCACTGTTCGTTTTTCATTAGCACTTAGTTTACTATAGTAGACTGGTAGATTGTATTTGTGTGTCATAAGTTTTTAGTTCCCGCCCTTTAGCATACAGATGCTGAGTTGTCAATCGTCTTATAGGAAAGATGCGTTTGTGTTACAGTTTTTCACCCGGCACAAATCCACGGAATGTTTTAAAGCGCGGGAATCGCAAACTGTAAGTATCGTCGGTGTCTTGGTTTTGTGTCACAGCATCTGCGCGAACCTCCACAAGATTACCAATAACATGACTCCTAGCATCCCAAATTGCGGCTCTGTCATCATCCGTAAAACCGCTGCCCACATTGACCCTAATATCCTTCCCATCATCAATCCCAGCGCATACGAGCGCCCCAAGTTTTCCGACGTTTTTTCCGGTTCCTTCTTCAACAGCAACTACCTCCAATGTAACTTCGATAAACGGTTTTTGCTTGAGCCAAGAATGCGAACGTTTGTTTTTATATCCTGAATCAAGGTCTTTGATCATTACACCTTCGTAGCCACCTGCGACTGCCTTTTTGTTAAGTTCTACAAAACGATTCTGTCCTTCTTCGGTGTCTAGGTCAACCTCTTCCCAATCTAACGCAACAACATGCTCTAATGCATGTTGATGATCGTCTACCCAACTTTTTGTAATCTCGCTGCGATAGCTTTGCGGTTTATCCCATGTGCCCTTTAAGAAACAACCTAATGGAATAGTATCAAACAAATGCAACACTGCATCGGGCGATTTAGTTGCTACCTTGCGCTGCACTTGTTTCATTAAGTCTTGAAACGAAGCGCTCATTACTTCACCGTCGAGCACAAGCGGATATGGAACAGGATTTTCTTGTACAACCGCGCGAATTTCTTCAATAATATGATCGAAGTTATGGAATTGTTTTCCATTGCGACTATACATCTCGATCTTTTTGCCATGCGTATCATGAATTACTACTAGTGCACGAACACCGTCTAGCTTAATTTCAATCTGTTTTTTGCCGATCATCTTCTTTTGGTGATTTGCACCGTCGTGTGCAAGCTGGCAAGAGAACACAGGAACCCCAAGTTCTTCCTTGCCAGCTGCTTTGCATACTTTGTTGACAGTGCTTTCGCTAAATCCTGCCCGCATGTCTTTGATAAGAATACGCCGATACCAACCGTTCCATTGATCTTGTGTAGCAACGTCCATTGCAAGTTTAATTGCGTCTCGTGCTGCGTGGCCGGTTAAGCTACGATTTGCAAGTTGTTCTTGCAAGAAAAGAAAAGCAGGCCATGCTAGTCCTTGCCCGCCTTCGTCGGCTTTTTCGGGCACCTTTTTAACACCAAAGGTATGTAACGAATCCAGCCCCAAGCGTAACCCATGAAAGAATTCTTCTAGCCCTAGATTCAAGGCTCCTTTTAGAATTGCTTCTTTTTCAAGACGCTTGGAAGTTTTCTCAAGCTCTTCAATAATCTCTTGGGGCTGGGTCCTCATTATACTTCCTCAGTAACTAGACGACGACCTTTAAACTCTTTTACTGCTTTTTCACTCTTGGTGTTAACTTTAGTGACTCTCATAAGAGTTGATGTGTCCATTGACAGCAGAATATCGTCAACTTTGATATTATCTGTTCCGACAAACGTCTGGACGTTATTTCGTCCAAGGTGCTGGACCTCAAAAGTAAATGGAGTTACTACATCAACGTCTGACTTTTTGAATACTTCCGGAACAGTAGGATTATCTTTCATCTCGAGTACCAGCAATCCTTGTGAGTTAATTGCAAGCAAGGTACCGTAACGAGGTTCTTTGTCTTTTGTTTGGTATAGTTTTGCTTTAGTCATTGTTGTTGTTTCCTCTGTATCGTTATACATCACTATGCGATTGATGTATGCATGGACTATTGTGTTAGAATCTACGTACCGTCCTTCGACTTTTGTATTTGGACCAATTTTTTGTCCGTAGTTGCGAATATTTGTAATTTCCCACGGCTTCTTGCCGCCGCTTTTACGAACAACATCTCCTATTTGAAAATTTGTATAGTTCATCTCTCATCTTTCTTGTTTCACTGTAATAGTATACTACAGCATTCTTGTTAAGTTGTCAATGGTTTATTTGGTGACTAGAGAGACTTGAACTCTTACACTAGCTCTAGTCACAGTATTGATTAGAGCGTTATGCCCTAATCAATACATCTGCGTTCCAGTCTCCTAAGAATTGTTGCCAATCCACATGCGGAATAACAATAGGAAACTTCTTACGTGCAGCAACCAACTGCCAGTAATCTGGCTTGTAAGCCTTGGTTCTTGGCTTCCACACACCTTTGGGCAAGTGACTACCTTTTCTAGAGTTACAAGGACCACAGCTAGCAACTACATTTTCCCACGTGTGGGCACCGCCACGACTTTGCGGATGCACGTGGTCATAAGTTGTTTCGCTTATTGACATCTTCTTTTCGCAGTACGCACAAATACCGTGGTCACGATAGAACAGCGTTTCTTTCTTTAATTTAACAGCTTGTGCTTTTGTGCGACTGTTTGAATTACGCGCAATAACACTTGGCCATCTCATTACCAAAGAAGGTGTCAGAATTTCTCTATCGTACTCAAACACTGCATGACAGCTTCCGTTAAGGATGCGCGTCACAGCATCTTCCGCTGGAATCGATTCCAATGGAAAGATTGAAATTGGCATGTAATTTGCACCCAAAACTAAAGTACGAAGTCCTGTAAACATTTGTTGTCTCCTCTACATAAGGTCCTCTTGTGTTTCTTTTCTAATCACTGAATGTAATTAAACAAATTATAAGCGGTTTAATAATTTATGTCAACCGCTTATAATGATACTTATCTATTTAAATTAGCTAATAAGCAGTTAACGGTGCTTATTAACTAATTCTTCTAGGTCGCGCACTAGCCGCTCGTGTCTGACTTGTTCTACAACAGCTTCGCTTAGATTGCCGTAGTGCATTTCGAGACATTCGATTAGCAACTTCTTGATCTTTTTTTCGTCTGGGCGTTCAGGCAATGAAGAATCTGCATACAACGTTTCAAGGCTACGCTCCTTTTCTTCAGTCCACTTTGCTAGCCGATCCAAAGTCCATTCACCTTTGCGGATTGACTTGTAAACTTCACTGTCGCGATCCAGTCGCAGATCACCAGTTGACATAATCTGTTCAGCTTCGAGCAAAAGACGTACAACGTGATACGCAAACTTTACATCATACCCGTATTTGTCAATAGACACTTGCCGTTTGGGGTTTGCGCGATTTGTGCCTTTATTGATCTTGCTCATTTGCGACAATGCATAACCGCGGAACTTATGATACGCACCTTTGTGCAAAAACATCTTACGATGAGTTCTCATGTGCTCGTATACCGCAGTTGAGTGCAGCACACACCGCCGTGGCAGGAACATGTTATCGACCATGTTAGGATTATTTTCCATAACAAGTTGAAAGAACTTTACAATAGAATAAACAGTGATGTCGTATTCTTTGCCTGTGCTTTTATCTAGTACATGATGTTGCTGGTATTGATCGAAACGTTGGATCTGTGTACCAAAGCCTTGGATCTCGCCTGCAAGGTGCGGAAATACAATATCTTTAGGAGGCATTGCAAAACCAACAACATCGATATCGGAGTTGTCACTGGATGCACCGTATGCTACAGAACCTGTCCAGCCTTCAAACAGTGTGTTATGTGGCAACCACGCTGGCGGATTGATTAAGTTTAGTTTGTCTAGTCTATTTACTACTGAAGCCATTGTAGCCTCCTTTAATTGTGTTTCAATTACGATAACACAACTAAAGTGCTGTGTCAATCAGTTATTTGTGTCTCTTGTGGGAAATTAAAATCTTCCGCATTATCTGCCTCAAACGTTAATATCATAAATGCCACAAACGCAATGAGTATTGCTGATGCTCCGAATAATACAAGCCACGGAAATATAGTTTTAAGTTCGTTAACTACTATATCATGTTCGTTTGTGCTTTCTTCCATTGTTCGTTTTTGACTGTTAAGGATTGTGCCTACCTCTAAAAATTTCGGATTATGATTATTCTCTAACAAATGTTCTTTAATTTCTGATGCGTTGTTTAGAAAAAATGTTACTTCTTGTTCTACGTCGTCTATTGAGGTCATTTCTGTGCCACGGGCTTCTAGTAATGCTGCAAGTACTGCTGTTACCCTCGGTGCTGCCATGCTTGTACCGCTCAAACTAGCTGCGCCGTCGTCTAACCAACAAGATATAATTTTCTCACCTGGTGCACTAATTTCTACATCTAATCCATAATTGCTAAACGATGATAATTCGAAATTATCATTTGTTGATGCAACGGTGATGACATGAGGCAATTCAGCTGGCATAACTTCAGTTATGTCATCCAAATGCTCGCCGCTGTTCCCTGCTGCTGAAACAGCAATAGCACCTTCTTCTATCATAAGATTACATGCTTCTGTAATAGGATTAAACATAGTTTGTATAGTTGACAGCGACATATTAACAACCGCAGGATTTTTGTAGTCTTTTAGGCGACGATGTTCGATTATTGCACTAATTGCATCAACTACTTGTTCAACATGACCGTTTCCGTCTTTGTCTAATACTTTTAATGAATATAGATTAACGTCATATGCAATTCCGAATTTAGTCGAAGCAATCAATCCGGCAACGTGAGTTCCGTGACCGTTATCGTCCTTCCATGGAAACTTCTTCAATCTTCGCACTGTTGGCAAAGATGAATGTGATTCAATTCCTGTATCAATTACAAAAACATCAACACCTTTACCAGTAAAGTCATGAGTATGATCTACTCCGATTGCATCTAAACTAGGCTGTCGAAATTTTTGTGTGGCAAGAATAATATCCGGTTTTTCAACATTCCAGTGTACGTTGCCTACGTTTATACTAATTGCCTGACATGCAGGAACAATGCCTTTTATGTATTTGTTTTCAAAGCTAGTTACTTCGACGCCACCAAGGGTTTGTGTTTCTTTTGCAAGACTAAATGTTACTAATGTGCGAATAACTGTATTGCGTTCAATGTTAACTGCACCTTGGTCCTCAAGATATTTCTTGACTGTGTTATATTTGCTAGCGTCATATAATCCTAAAATATACTTGATCATTTCTGTATGGTTCTCCATACGTATTTATGTGAAAACTATGTAATTATTGTATATTTGGTGCTCCTAGCAGGATTCGAACCTGCGACCTTTGCCTTCGGAGGGCACTGCTCTAATCCACTGAGCTATAGAAGCATTAACCGCAGACGTTGTATTCTTCAACGTACGAACGTCCGTTAATAAACCGCACACGTGACTCTACGTGACAGGTCCTGCGTGTATGATTAAGTACTCTACGCGGCTGTGCAACAGGATAATATTGATGATGCTGTTGTTGTACTGCACGATCTTCTTGTGCACCAATTCGTGCACCGATCATTGCCCCGGCAAGGGTGCCAACACCAGTTGCTACCAACTGTCCGTTACCTTTGCCAAATTGCGAACCGGCATAGCCGCCGAGTACTGCACCTGTTGCAAGTCCAATCTCTTGGTTATTTTCTGCACACCCTGCGAGCATAGCTGCGCAAAGAAGTGCTGCGATAAATTTAGTCATTTGTTTTCTTTCTAGTTGTTGAATGGAAAAAATTGAGGTGTAACTCTGATCCGAAGCGGGCTAACAGCAGTCCATCCATTCCGGATAACTTTGTTAGAATCTACAGGCTTTCTTTTACTTGGATCAAGGCTCCAAGTAATGTGAAGATCGGCACCGTCTACTCTTTTTGTCGAACCATTGATTTTTACAATCAAAGTCTCAATGCCATCTGCACTTGCATACCCAACTACATAAGCATTAGCTGCTGGCGGAATAGCATCAGCAGTAACACCGTAAGACGTAGTAATGTGATGTGCAATCAGTTTGGAGAAACGGGGCGGAAATTTGTCAACTAGCTTTTTTCTTGAACTTGTATCTAGTGCGTAACCTGCATAACCTTTTTGTGGCATAGTAGCCTCCAATAATTAATGTTTCGTTTCTCTTTTAATAATGGTGCCCCGGGGGAGACTCGAACTCCCACACCTTGCGGTAACGGCACCTAAAGCCGTCGCGTCTACCATTCCACCACCGGGGCAACTTCTTATTACTATTACAGTGTATACTATTTATACATAGTGTCAACCTTTTAATCTAATCTCTATCAAAAAAGGTTAGATAGTATTTCTTGTGTAATTGCTAATTCTGGATCAGATACAAGTCCGTACTCTGCAAGAGGTCCGTCTGGACCAGCAATATAGTCATCCATAAAGAATCTTACAAATTCGCCAAGTCCCGGAATGACATTTACATGGGCGTTTTTAACATAAAAGTACAACGGCCGGCTTACAGGATAAGTTGCGTCTGCTACACTTTCTGCACTTGGCACGACACCACTAACTGTTGCTACTTGCAACTTGTCGGTGTTGTTTTCGTAGAATGCTAGTCCAAATACGCCGATACCGTCCAAGTTGCTTTCAATACGCGCAAGTGTTTCAGTATAATCGCCGTCGATATCAACGCTTGCGCCGTCTGTGCGAACTCGCATACATACTGCTTCTGTTTCATCGTCCTTGTGTACATCAGGACCATGAACTGCTTCGCACCCTGCTAGCATTACTTTTTCTTCGAATACTTCTCGAGTACCGTGCTTAGTACCCGGAATGAACATTTGAATAGGTTGTGCTGGGAAGTTTGGATTAACTTCGTCCCAAGTTGTAAAAGTTGACGAAGCACTTAGCGCAAGATAGATGTCAGCGGGGGTAAACTCAAAGTTAAAACCGTTAACATCGCTTGCAAATACAATACCGTCGTAACCAAGGCGCACCTCTGTAATTTCAGTAACCCCTGCATCGCGGCAAGCTGTATGTTCAGCAGGCTTAATTTTGCGTGACGCAGTTGCAATGTCAATTGTGTTTTCGCCTACACCTTCACAGAACCTTTTTAGTCCTGCACTTGATCCGCCTGACTCAACTACTGGAGTAGGGTAATCAAAATTCTCACCAAAAGACTCAGCAACAATAGATGCGTAAGGCAATACAGTTGAGGAACCTGCAATTTGAATGTTATCACGTGCTAACGAAGCGCTAGCCAAAAATATAGCTGCTACGAATGTAGCAGCGGCGGTTGTCTTTAAAGTCATCAATTTTCCTTTGTAAAAGCTGTTTGATAATTTAGACACATTTAAAACTGTTGTTAGTTAACGCTGAGATTACACGTTTTATTAGAAGTCTTTGAACCGTACCGTAAGCCTTGCGAGCTACGTTAATCCTTTATCCACATACCAGCCTGTCAGCTTATGTATGTATCTTCCAACGCTGCGTTTTTGAATGGGTCGCGTTTCCCATGTCGCATACTGCTACTCGTCTTTCTATACTACGCCTGCCTTGCGAGCAGTTCAAGTGCGCTAACACCTTGCGTTCTCTATCCAAACAACTACGTCTGCCTTGCGAGCTTCAGTAGTCCACATTGCCTTGCGGCTGTGGAATTAAGCGTCTTTTACAGCATACCGGAGTAGTCTTTCGCTTTTAATTATAATACAAAGTGGGGATCGAACCCACAATCTATTCCATATAAAGGAATTGGCCTACCTTTAGCCTATTTGTGACCTACTAAGATGTGCTACTCCCGTCGCTTCATATCCTTTTGAGATACAAAATACAACACACCTCCTGTTTTTTGCCTTGCTAGGCTACTAAACGTTACTTCAAGTCTTGGGCTTATTAATTCACCTTCAACTATTGTAATGCTACGTTGCCTTTCCTTGCGGGTCAGACTATGTAGCTACCTGTTAGTATTTGGTAATCGTTAGTTTGGTATAATGCAGCTTGGCCACCACAGCCTATTTGAACTCACCGACTGGCTCTGTTCTTATCCTTTCGGACTACATTACTAACTTACTACCTACCGCCTTTCTACGGACGGACCGTAACTACGAACTAGTCGGTTACAGCTAACTCAGGCTTGTATAGATGGACAGTATACAAGCAAGCTTGCATAATGCGGCAGTTTATAGGAAACCTGCCTTTTACTACATTGCTGTAGCTATCCTATCTGTATGTACCCGAAGGTGCATACATCAAGCGGGCTATACCCCGCAGTCATAATTTTTAATTCTTTTAGATAATTTGTGATCTTTACCTAATCTTTTTGCCTTTTCTTAACTATGTTTAAAACTATACCGGCTACATTCGGATCCTTGGCCAAGGCGTTCTGGCATGTAGCAGCGTACCCGTCGGTATAGTGTTAAACATAGTTTTTGCTTATCATCGACTTGCGTCTAAAGCTGTGTCTAAATTATCAAATAGCGTTGTAAGCTTTGTTGTTGCTTACTTAGTTAATATAACACTGTTTTAAGTATGTGTCAACTACTTTTTTAATCTTTTTAAAAATAATATGCCTTGCCTATTAACTTACAAATGTACACGGAGCCTCGGATTTCTACCGGTTGAGCAATTGTAAACTGCTCTCGATTACATATCTTGTACTCTCCGCACATATTATCTTTGTCTTAAACTAACATAACACTGTTTTAAGTATGTGTCAACCTTTATTTTACTTTACTTTATTTTAACGTGCGTTTAAAAGCACTTTCATATACTATGGTCTCTACGAGATCTATTACTTAATAAGCTATATTATAGCTTCGTATTTATACATTGTCAACCTTTAATTTGATTTCTTTTTCAAATTCTCTTAGTCGTTTGTACACACTTGCTAGCTCAATGATCTTAGGCCATGATTTGAATAGATATTGAAGACTTCCTTCAACTCTGCCAAACGCTCTAATAATTTGCTGCATAAGACCTAGTGTCATGTAACCTGCAACAATAGCAGGAGCAAGTAATATATAACCGACTAACACATTAGCTTGCAGATAAGACAGTTTGCCTATATTAAACATCAAGTAACGAGTGTACGACTTGTAATGAATACGACGAACACCTTCAAATAATTCCTCAAAGGTCTTGGGTCTAATTGAACCATCGTCTTCTGCAATCACCAACATCTTTCTGTAACTAGCTTCCTTCTTTTGAATGTCGTATTCTATCCCAACTAGTCGCAGCAACCAAGCAAGTCCTACTAATAACAATGTACCTCCTATTGCCCAAATCATTGCAGCAGATATCAAACCAAATTCCCAGTCACCAAACCATAGTATAGGAATGCCCACACTTAATCCGATTAGAATAGGTAAAAACTCAAACAGCACCATTACGGATTCAATCAAGTTGACAACAATGTCTTCAACCAAGCGCGAAAATTTAACAGTGTCTTCTTGTACACGCTGCGAAGCACCTTCGATTTCTCTAGCATGATGATATACGCTGTGATACCAATCAACCATCGACGTTCGCCAGCGGAATAAAAAATGTGATGTTAGGTAAGTTGATACAAGTCCTATCGCAACCCACATTACAGCTAATTTAGCAAAGGTGTACAAGCTAGCAAAATATTCGTCTAGTGTTACTGCATTTGGAGTTGCTAATGCTTTTTGTATTATGTCATAGAATTCACCAAACCAACCATTTATTAAAACATCAATTTGTACAGAAAAGAATATCAATCCAAAGACTGTAAACATACCAAGCCATGCCCATAATAGCCACTCTCTTGAGGTAAAAAATTTAAACATAGGGCATCCTTTTTATGTAGGGTTAGTTGTGTATTTTTGGAGTAACGTCAATAGGACCACTCCATGTATCTAATTTCACACCTGGTACGCCTTGTTCGGTTACAAACTTACCTTGTACCTTTTCGCCTTCTTTGCTGCGACCTTGTGCTTCGCTTAACTTCTTTGCTTCTTCCCTGTTGTACGGAAACACGTAAAGTCTGTGGCGTTCTTCGACTAAACTATCGGTCCAAAGTACAATTTGATTCTCAGGTGTTATGATATGATGAATGTAGATAAATTCATCAGGCGGTTGACTGTAAACTGGTGCACTTAATGTTTCTTGATAGTGCAAATATGTGCTTACACCTGCAAGGATCAGTAAGGAAAAGCTCAGTGCCTTTATAGACCATGCTGCACTGGAATGATACATCATTACACAAAATGTCAATATTGCGGCAATTGCTATGATTATGATAAAAGTCATTAGTTTCCTTTCTTCTTGCGTAACGGAATATTAATGTCAGTTCTTACATCATACACTTTGCCTTCTGCATCAACAGTAAATGTTGCAAACGTTACTTCTTGCGTTGGTGCCATTATGCGCTTTTCAGTTACAATTTGTGCAAACGGAGATAGCACAGTACCGGTTATAGTTACTTCCCACGGATCACCGATAGTGGTGAAATAATGTACATTTATGACATACTCGCCGGGCGGCAATGCAGTAAATGTAGCTAATTCGTAATTCCTGGTAATAAGAGTTTCTTGTCCGTTAATTACATATTTGTCGTTTGCTGATCCTAGGTCGTCGCGTTCGAGGATCATGTAAGCTTTGTCTTTGCCACCGTAGAACAATATATCACCATTTGGTCCTCTGATGTAAAGATCGACATCTCTTCTAGATTCATCTGGCCAGCGCATTTCAACCATCATTAATACAGGAGGATCAACTGTTGCTTTTTTAGCAATAGGGTTAATCAACATAAACGCTAGGATAAACAACGAAGTAAAACCCACCAACAGGTTAAATAGCAAGTCTATGAAAACTAGGTTGCTGCTATAGCGTTTCACATCAACTCTCCAGTATCACTAATTGTAGCTTTAACCACAAGCTTGATACTAGTCCTACTAATGTAGTAGTTAATGCAGTGCTCATGCCCACAGCTAATACTTCAATAGCAGAAGTCATGCTTTCGATGCTGCCTGGGTCAATGTTAAGAAACGCTTGTCCTAGCACCATTAAAAATCCAACCACTGTACCGATCATGCCCAGAGTTAGTACAGCATCGGATGCAAACCAGTATACATCGTGGCTTGTGCTGTTTTTAGGATCTCTTAAATATTTGAAATTAAAGAATACTGCAACAGAGCTGCCTATTGCTACTAACATAATTACAAATGAAAGGTATGTTGCATCAGATTGTAATACAAATCCTATCAAGTCAAAAAAGTAAGCACCAATCAATAATGCAATTATACCTGCATTTACAACAGTCCACCATTTCCAAAAAACTAAATCATTCATATTACACTCCAACAATTAACTACGTAGATATTTAGTTAATTTAAAAAGACTAGTTCTTATATTGGCTATGCCTATACGTATCTAGCCCGCCTTTAAAAGACTCGGGCATTCTGATCTTTTACAACCTGCGCCCTAAAAAGGAAGGTTGGTGCCCGGTACGGGACTCGAACCCGTACCCATAGATTTTAGAGATCCGTGCTCTACCAATCGAGCTAACCGGGCACATTGTTAGTAAGTTAATAGTGTGCTGTTACGCTAAATCAAAACCTAAGCTACGCTAAGGGCCACTATCCGCATTTTCCCATATGGCTCTCTCCCTGTACCACCTTTCGGCCCGATACAGTCTCTTTTGCGTCCATGGTGCTTCGTTGAACTCTTTAAAAGATGACTGCCTTTAAGCCAACTTCCTAATAACTTTACTAACTAAAATATAACACAAGTTTGTGTTAGTGTCAACTTATTTAATGATTTTGCTTAGATCTTAATTCAGTATATCGTGTGTACAGAATATCCGATTTGTTGAGTATCTGCATATCACTTTTACTAGTAAGAATAAGTTTTGATAGGTCTTTGTCGCTCTTTACGTCAAAGACATGTTTTCTTGTTCCGTTAGAGAAAGAAGACATAACAGGATCATGCTGAATGTTGTGTTGTTTCATTACTCGTTCAGCTTCTGTAATGTTCTCTGTTACTACTCGTTGCGGAGGGTTATCTCTTTGTTTTTGTTCCTGCAAATCTAATGCAGTTGCAGGACGCAGTGTTGCGTTTTGATTTTCATCAATAATAACATGCACCCTCTTAAACCTGATTGCGCCTTTGGTGCTCGGATTATCGGGTGTCTCTTTTGTCGAAAACGGAATATCTGCATCTAAGTGATTGATGTAGTACGTTTTTCCTTTGATCTTCAAAACCCACATTGGGATTGTTGGATCTGCTAAGTGTCCTTTGTTGAAATGAAAGACACAATCTTTTGCTGCTAGTTCTACTTGTTGGTTCTAAGACATTTTGTTCTCCTTTGTTAATGTCGCGGAGCAGTTTTACAACAGGCTTCAGCCATACTGCTCAGGTTGGATACAATTTTAACGACAGCGCTGGGCCCTTGTTCAAGTCGAAACCTTACAACTTAGTTAGTCCCTTATCTAGAATCGACTAACGGCTCAGAGGTTGCTCGGAATTTAATTATGGACGCTTGTCGACTACCTTGTCAACAATTCCCCATATGTCCATTGCTTCTTGTCCTGACATGTAGTTATCACGCTCCATTGCTTCTAAGAAATCTTCATATGTCTTGCCTGTTGTACTGTGCTTTGCATAGTACCCGGTCAATTCTTTCTTGATGCGTTGAATCTCATTGGCTTGAATCTGAATGTCGGTTGCTTGACCGCTGTGACCGCCCGAAGGCTGGTGAATCATAATACGCGCAGTTGGCAAGCAAATGCGCTTACCTTGTGCGCCCGCTGCCAACAGGAAAGATCCCATTGAACAAGCCTGACCCATGCATACTGTGCTTACATCGCATTTGATAAAATTCATCGTATCAAAGATTGCCATGCCGGCAGTTACAACGCCGCCCGGCGAGTTAATATAGAAATTGATGTCTTTCTTTGGATCTTCTGATTCCAAGAATAGAAGTTGTGCGCAGATTAAATTAGCTGAATGATCGTCGACTGGACCATTTAGAAAAACAATGCGGTCACGAAGCAAACGACTAAAAATATCAAATGCTCGTTCGCCATTGCCAGAGCTTTCTACTACTGTAGGTACTAAATTCAAGTTATGTTCCTCTTATGTTGTATAACTTATTACAGTATACGCAATAATTCTTCTTTGTCAAGAGTAAAGTTTGAATCTTCCCAACGTTTTCTCATATCAGCCAGTAGTTTGCCCATTTCCGGACCCTGCTTAACACCGGCTTGTGCCAGGTCATTACCGGTTACAGGAAACACAGGCGCTTTCCATGATTTAGCTTGTTTAGCAAGTGCTACGTTACCTTGGTACAATGCTAGAGCTGCTACATGCTTGCGGTTAGCCTTAGGATTAGACAACATACGTTGCAGTTTGCTTTCGTCTAATGCTTCGTCACGATGCTTGATGATAAAATTAGCCATAGCAAATTCTTCATTAGAGATTTTCCATCTAGCTTTGATTTCTTCAAGATCGTACATGTCGTTCATCAGCGCTGCTAGAGCAACAACAGGATTAGCTGTCTTTTGTCTAACACGCGCAAGTTCGTTAACACGTTTTGTTGGCAACATGATGTGTTCGGCAACACCAGTTTTACCGATCATTTTTACAACGTCTGCTGCGTGATTGCCGCTGAGGATTTTGCCTACTTCTGCCCAAACGCGCTCGCCGCTGATTTTCTTCATCCCGGCTGCTTTTTGTTTAATAGTAGCTAGTGTGTCTTGATCCCAATTGGGCGTAGCCATGCGACCTTGAAAACGGAAGTAACGCAAAATGCGCAGGAAGTCTTCGTCCATTCTGTCGCCGGCATTGCCGACAAACTTAGAAACACCGTTCTTCAGGTCTTCGACGCCACCAAAGTAATCGTAGAGATTGCCATCTAAATCGACGCTCATAGCGTTAAACGTTAGATCGCGTCTCTCCGCGTCAGTTTTCCAGTCACGAGTAAATTCAACTTCGGCGTGTCTGCCATCGGTTTCTTTGTCGATGCGCAGTGTAGTGATTTCGATTGGCTCGCCGTCCAAGATCACTGTAAGTGTGCCGTGTTGCAATCCTGTTGGTTCGTGACGGATGCCTGCTTCGTCGAATACTTTCATCATTTCGTCTGGAGTAGCGTCTGTTGCCATATCGATATCTTTTGGTTCTTTATTAAGAACAAGATCTCTAACAGCGCCGCCGACGATGCGCACTTCGAAACCCGCATCGCGCATGGCATTTGACAACTCAACAACACCGGCTGTACGCAGGCTTGATACATCAAGCTTTGGTCTATCTACTTCGTACAGTCTCATTTTGGTTCTCCATATATGTTACGTATTTATAGTATAACACTATCCAAATAGACTGTCAAACCTATTTTAGATAGTCTTCTTCTAAGATAGTTTTCTTTGCGTGACAGACGAAACACAAAGAACGAATATTTTCTGCGCTGTTGTCTCCGTTATCTGCTTTGCGTACCTTACTATGATCTCCGTGTATTAGTGTTCGGGCAACTCTTCGCTTGATCATCTCATCTTCAATGTCTTGCAAGCGAGGATCTTCTAGTGCATCATAACTACAGCAAGAACATTCCCAAGTGCGTTGAAAAGTATGGGGACGATCCAGTCGCCCCATACCTCCATACCTCCTTAAATACTTTTGATGTCCTTTGCATAACAAATTTTGACCTTCACCGGTTCTCATAGTAAGTGGATGATCGCAACCGTCGATAGTGCACGTAAGGCCTTGTTCGAGTTGCTCTTTTAATTTTGCAGTAGTCTTTCTTGGTAGAGCAGTCCACTTTTGCATTAAAATAAATCCTTTAGTGGTACATTAAATGTACCACTAAACTTAGGAACTTTTACACCAGCCTTGGCAACTTGAGCAATAATAAATGTCATGCCTAATGGCTTTTCTGGATACCGAATTCCTAAAAGATCAAGACCGTTGCGCACATTTTTCTTATAATAAGTTTGATAACTAGCTTTTGCACGTTCCCACAGAGCATAACTATCAAAGTCGCCGTACCCTACAACTTTAAGAGCCTTTGCTACGCTGCGTACATATTTAGGTGTAATGTTAATGCTAGGATCTTGATCGCACAACCTAAAATACTCGTATATCATCCAGCTTTCTTTTGGTTGCACTGGCCGGTTGCTACGACATATTGATGTAAAGTATTGCGTAAAGTATTTTGTAATGTCAGTGTTATAATTTCTAGTATCCATTAGCTCTGTCATTACAGTAAGAGCGCCAGCTTGTCCGGTGTCATTAAACTTACGATGTGTTGCAAACATTTTTGCACTTTCTAAGTACTGTTGCTTTAGTTCAGCAACTACCCAATCGTTGTTGGTTGCGCCGTCAGTACGAACACCAAACACCATTTGCTGAAACTTATCAATCGTATCTAATGGTGCTTTTGCGTCGCCGTTGATCGCCATAAATACTTGACGCATTTCATTTTTCTTTGAGCTAGGATAAATTACAATCGGTACTTCGCATTTTGTAATATCTTCTTTAAGCAACGATGCAATAATAAACAACATAATAGCAGAATGTTGACCATCCCAGCATATATATTTTCCTGGACAGTTTGGGTCTTCGTACACACAGATAGGCATTACTTTAATTGCCCAAAAGTTATCTAAAATATCCATAACCCAATCTATCATTAACAGTCGTTGAAGGGTTATATCAATTGCAATTTTATCTAGCGTAGTCGACTGTGCTTTGCACAACTTAATATCAGACCACTTAGTAAGATGATCATTTCGTTCTCTAAAGTCGTCAACGGTTTCAGACAACACAGTTTGCATATATGTTTGTCCTTGTATAACACTTTGCAAACGTTGATTTAAATTAACGTAATGAGATTGCGAACGATTGAATTGATCGTTAATTTGGTCTGCATAAACAGTTTTAGTAGTTAGTGAGGTAGATGTCTGTAGTTTCATCATGTTGTGTGCCTTTGATGCGGTTTCATTTTGGGGTTTATTGTTAACGTGTTAGTGCATGTCCGATCACTTCTTCAAGACTTGCGCCGCCATTGTAGTGTAAGGTATGAAATTCGATAATTCCGTGCTCATCTATAGTAACATCAGCAAAGTTGAGCTCGTCGTCATTTTCGATTTCGTATTCGATTTCATAGAACTTGTTATTGATTTTCATCAATCCGTATTCCCAAGGTTCGTTGAGTTCTTTGAGAGTTAGCGTTCTGTCGCCGATTGGTGTTAATCGACCCTTATTGCGTTCTGTATTACTCATGTTAATTTCCTCTTGTTAATAACTTATTATACAGTCATTAACCAAAAAGACTAATCTTTTTTTTAATTTTGTTTGAGATATTCGTAAAGTTGTATGCTTGCAAGATTTTTCATCTTAGATTCTACCATAATATCTGCTGTAGGCCAAAAGCCTAGAACATAATCATTCACAGATTGATTCCACATATAATCACTGTGCGCTCGTAATTTGCCTTTTTTGTAGCCTTGTTCTAGCAACATACCTTTATCGGGCAATGTGTTGGCACAATGATCTACTAGCAAATCTTCTCGGCTAACAGAATAATGCAAGCTAGGCCGAACGCCCCGCCACGAATCTATTACACGCTTATATCTATCGTCGGTCGGTTGAAGGTATTCTCCTTCGCGACACCAGTGATGGTGTACATCGAGGACAAGTGCGCAGTCTTTTTCGAGTTCAAGGCTGTCGCTGATGCCCCATTTGTTTTCGTCATTCTCAATGGTAATAGTATTTCTTGCCTCTGGCGATAAACGTTTGAGTGCTGCTTTAATGCCAGCTGGTCCTCTTCGTCCGCTGATGTGTACATTAATCTTAAAGTCTTGGAATTCTTTCCCGTACCCCATAGAACGCGCAACAAAAACATGATATTCAAACTCCTCAATTGATTTAGCGACAATATCGTCATTGTCGCTAGCAAGCACTGTAAATTGACCAGGATGCATAGACAACTTAACATCGAGCTCACGCGCCCGTGCACCTACTGTTGCAAGTTTACGTTCAATGTTGGATATTACGTCAGCTGTATAAAACTTAGACCACGTGGGTTCTGTAAACATAGGAAGCACATCTGAACCTAAGCGTAGCATACGCAAACCTGGATCTAGTGCACCGACATATTCAATTAGTTTTGCAAAAGATGCAATATTGTCATTTACAATATCGTGCATACGTTCTTCGGCAACTTGCGCAGTTTGCCTGTTGAGCCAAGCCTTTGTAGTCGAACGTCCGTTGTATGTACGCTCTTCGGCTTCGATTAACTTCTTGTGCATAGCACGGTCGGCCTGTACATATTTACACGCAAAACCAACGCGCTGAATAGATTGATCAAACATAATTTTCCCTAGTTGTTTCTACAACTATACAAGATTGCGTTAAATGTGTCAAGAGATAGATTGAATTATTAGAAGCGCTGCCTTTTCTGCATCCTTCATCAAAAGAAGGCCCTGTACTATGTAAAGCTCTTAAGCATAAAAGCAGCGCTTGGCAATGATTATTCATCGCCGTCTTCTTTTCCCGTACCATTACACGCGCCGCATGGCGGCGAACCGTTGTGATCATAATAACCACTACCGCTGCAAGCCGTGCAGACTTTCTGTTTAATGTCCTGAGCGCGTGGTGCACGATATTTCTTAGGGATCCGAAGTTTTGCCATTTGTATTTTCTATAAATTCTTTGATAATAGGAATAGATTGTGCAGTGTGCGTAAAACGATGACTGCCACCTGCAAATGTTTCTACTCGAAACACATCCTTCAATTCAGCTTCTGTTTCTCTTGCAGGGAGAATTTCGTCCGCAAGGTCTAACAGAATTAATCCATTGCCTTTTTTTGATATGCTAGGATACATAGACGCTGTGCTACGATTAAGATGCTTTTCGTCTCGGTTGTAATCGATGAATGTTCCTATCCATTGCAACAAAGACAACTTTGGTTCGATTGCAGGATTCATAGCAACAAACGGAATGTCTAAACTTGCCCCTATAATTGCTGCCATGTATCCGCCCATGCTAGTACCAACAATAAGATCAGTTGATATATCATTTAATTCGTTGGTCACTGCGTCATACACCTTATTGAATACACGTTCGTATCCCTTGGTATAATCAACATCAACGCCGTGCACTGTTCCTAATGCTTCTAGTTCTTTGATTTTTGGATTGTCTGGATTATATGCAGAACCGAATCCGTGTATGTACAAAATGTTCATTTTAGTTCCTTGGTGCTCTTGAGTGGAGTCGAACCACTGTTTCATCTATACCACAGACGTGTAATAGCCATTATACTACAAGAGCAAGTTAAGAATATTTAAGCTGGCGACTGCATAGCTGAGTAAGGCTGTTAACGGATCCTGCAGTCTTTAAAATTTACAATTTTATTGTCACGCCATTTGCTGAGGTACTCACATTTTTAAACTCAGCTACTTAAAATATAACGAAAGAAAGAAAGTAAGTAACAAGCAGAGCAAATAACAAATAACAATTCACAACGTACAAGTAACAAATATTCCTTTGACCGGCTAGCAAGGTGCATATCCGTGGATAGTCTCTTTAGCATCGGAGCATGAGTTAAATCGTTGATAAATTGGGTTACAAGAACATCCAAAGATGCCTTGTAGTACTTGTTCTTTCTCTTTCCTTCTCTCGGGCAGTTTACAGGTACTCTAAGAGTCTAACCTGCATAACTACCAAACTTTATATAAGATTGTGTTCTTTGAGAACAGTTTCGGTTTCTGCAGACAGTTCAATCTTTGTGCCCACGTTGAGCTCAAGAAGCTTGTCCTTCAGAGCAGCACGATCTTTCTTGTACATAGCAACATTTTTTGCATAATGCTCTACATCTGTATCCTGCAACACAGACATCGATAAATCGTCGATTCCGTATCGCCGCATGTCACTGTCTGTGCTGGTTCTAATCTTATCAAGTTTGCCCATGATTACCGCAGGTTCGAGAATTGTATCACTTCGGGCAATAGATTCTTCAAACCGGCTCAAATTCTCAAGCATTGCAATGTCCGCTAGCAAATCGTCGATTCCTGACTTTGTATTAGCTGTAGACACTTTCTTACGAATCTCGTACATTGCAGTTACAAGCTTGTGTCGCGCGGCGAGGCCTGTTTTCATCTTCTTTGACGCGCGATCTACTTCGTGTTTCCAATCCTGGAACTCGTTTATCACGACGTTTGTTGAAATAACCAGTTGGTTCAGTGTTTCTTTAATGCCTGCTTGTAGTGCGTTTGCTTTGCGTAGTGTAATATTCATTCTCATCATCCTATATTGCGTCATTGTTAATAGTAGTATACAGCGTTATTTGCTTTTCGTCAACTATTATTTTTGAATTCTTTTAAATATTCGTAAACTTCTTGTTCTGATTTAAACAATTTTGACCCTTGAATACGAGAAGTTACTACTATGTTCTTTTCGCTGTACTGCCGTACTGTTCCAAAACCAGCATACCGCCCGTTGCCTGCGGCTCTATTGTTCCATCTATTCTTTCGTTCAACAGGAACCTTAAATTTATGATCGATTCCTAAGAGTTCTCCACATGTTGCATAAAACTCTTCTTGTCTTTTTAATTTCTCTTCTCTCGTCATCCGTCTTTATCCTCTAGGTACGTTTTTCTCTTTTGGTTCGTACCACCTCTTTTGATTATGAAGCTTGCCTAGCAAGGCATGTGCTTCTCTCTTTGTTTGATTGCTGCCTACAGTCTTTATTATTTGGCGCAATGCATTTTCGATTAATTCTATGTCGTCTACGTTTAATTCAAAGTGTGTTGTATACTTAGGCATAGTGCTCCTTTACCGTCGCATATTAGCAGCGTCAATTGCTGCCTGCTTGTTATCTTTTCTTATTGGTTGAGCATTTGATTTATGTGTTGTAACAATGCCAGCAATCTCTGTTCCGGTATATTGACTGCGTTCTTTAGCAGAACCGTGTGCAGGAATAATATCGCTTGTTACCCGTTTGACTTTATAGTCAGGAATTGCATTGATACCAACACGCTCGCCTTTTGCATTTGTAGGCAACTTGGTTTTACCAACGCCTAGCTTTTTAAGATACGCTTCGTGTTCTGCTTCGGCAGCAATTTGTTTTGCTGTTTTCTTTTTACTCTTTTGCTTCTTAGTGTTAAGAGAAGTCATTCCTCTTACAAGCGACATTGTCATATAATTCTCCTAATAATAATTTATACTAACAGAATATTAAGGATATGTCAATCATTTATAATAAGTGGCAAAGCCTTCTTTGAGCATAATATCTGAATACATATCGGCATTGTTGTTTACGTAAAAGTCGCCGATAAGTCTTCCGTATTTGCCGTTGAATTCTTTTGAATGTAAGATTTGATTTGTCCCAACTGGCAACAATTCTGCTGCTCTCGCTGATGCAGCAAGTCCTAGTTCTTTTTCCTGTAAGTCTCTTGTCCGAACTTCGGGTGTGTCAATGTGTACAATTCTAACTCGGCGATTTATGAGCCATGTGTCAAATCCTAAGTCGATGTCAATGTCGACAGTGTCGCCGTCGACAATTCTTTTTATTATGCATTTATATTCGTATAACATAGCAGTTCTCCTCTTACAAACGAAATAGCCATGCCATTATCCTTTGATTACACTTCAGTATAGCATATAATGTAAAATTGTCAACATCTTTCTTTGCTACGCATACTGCAACCTCATCATTGTTTTTTCTACTTCTGTGTAATTGGTTTGTTCGAGCCATTCATTAAACAAAAACGGTTGACTTTTAAGTAACCACCGCCTGCGGCCATTTGCGTATTCAATAGCCGGGCCATCTTCGCGATGTAGTTGATCGTTTTGATACCAATACTTGGTGCCATCGTACCATTCAACTGCGGGTCCGTCAGTTCGGTGTCGACGATCTGCGACATACCATTCCTTATTGCCGGCTGCGTATTCAATTGCCGGGCCATCAATTCGATGTAGTTGGTTGTGTCGATACCACTCCTTGGTGCCATCTGGATATTCAACTGCCGGCCCATCGTCTTGATGTAGTTCGTCGTTTTGATACCATCGTTTTGTGCCGCATTCGTCTATGATCAATCCATTACGCATATTTTACTACAAACCTTGTGTGTTAGACTTTATATAACTTACTGTAGCACAAATACGCAACGAATGTCAAGAAAAAAGACGCCCAAGGCGCCTTTAATCTAATATTGCATATCCTTAAAAGTTAAAGGTCATGCCAACTCGTGCTTCTGTGCGTTCGTCGGCAGTGTCAAAGTAATGCACTACCGATGGAGTAAACGTCACACCAGATGTAACCATCCAGTTAACGCCCATTTCGGCTTCGCCGCCCGCTCTTGAAAAGCTGTCAGTAGCATTCCATGTATACTCTACATCACCAAACATTGACACAGTGTCTGATAGTGCATACGCTACACCAATTTCTGGATTAACGAACACATCGTTATCTGCACCGCTATCTGTGGTTACTACCCATTCTGCTTCTGCAGAACCGTACATCGACAAGTCGTTCATGTAATATGCCATAGAATAACGTGCTGCAAGAGTGCCTGTTTCGCTGCCTTTAAAGTAGCGACCGAATACGTCAAGTGATGCAGTTACGTCGTCACCGAGGTTATACGACAGAACTTCTGCGCCGGCTTCTAGATCTGTAAGACCGTCACGCTGATCAGCATTCACAGTGAATTCGAAACGATCCATTTCAACTGTAACAAATGCTTCTGTGTTGTCAAAGTCTTCTGCCATTGCTGTTGTGCCAACGAAAAGTGCAGCAATTGCACCTAGTACTAATTTCTTCATGTTTTTAAGTTTCCTTTTTGTTAAACATCGTGTATTATATAACACTATTTCTTCTTCTTTGCAGTCTTTTTAGAACGAGTTTTAGCTGCTTTTACAGTCTTTTCTATTTTAAATTCGTACCCGTTGCGTTTTAGCAACGGTTTAATTGCTGCTTCTGCCTGACTGCGATTCCATTTGAATTGCTTTTCTGCCTCTGCAAACATCGATTCAGCATCGGTATGCCGATCGATCATTTTACGCAAGATGTTATCTATCTCGATCCAATTCATCTTATTCCTAATTTATTACGTGTAACTACAGTTTCAGAGTGGTGCGTTTTGTATCCCACTATTCCGATTCTGTTAGCACTACTTCAAGATTTAGTGTAGTACCGCCTATACCGTCAGCAGCTTCAACTAAGTTGACAAGCCTTTTTACTGTCCGTAGTTACAGTACAAGGGGTAACTAAAAAGTTACCCCAAGGACTTTAATAAGAGCCGATGTTCTTACCGCCATTAGCTTTAAAGTCCGCAGTACATACTCGTCCTGCGATATTTGTTTTGCCAGCCTTGGCTTTTACAGTAAACGTACCGTTGCTTGTTCGTCCGCAGAATGAATACACTGTACCCAAATTGCTAGCCGAACGTGTCGACACTGTTGTCGAGGATACTGTGCGAGTAGCTTTTGGCGCGCACAATCCTAATCCAATAAGTGTGTTACGCATTGATTCGTCATTTGTACAGAAATGCATAACTGCTGCCGTCTTTTGCGGACCATTTGGCATTCCTGCAATGTCACGCAAGATAGATGCTTCTGTCCGTGTTACGCAGTCTTTATCAAGCCGTCCATTTGAGTAGCCGATGCCTGCGCCGGGTCCTGACACCATCAACCCTTGTGCAATAACACACGGTGCAGTGCTGTTGCCGCCAACGCTGCCGAGACCAGGAGTATTGTCTGGTACAGTAGTGCCTTCGATAGTAACGCCCGAATAGCTTTGCGAATCGGCTACTGATTCTGTATCGTAACCTTGCGCAGAAGCAAGTGATGCAGTAAACAAGAGTGCTACTGCGGCTAATGTAATATTCTTCATTAATTAAATCCTTGGTGGAGTTACTGGTGAGCGGGATTGCTCACCAGTATGTTTTAGTTTACCAACCTTTGCGACCGGTAATTTCGTAGCCGCCAGTTGCCCAGCCGCCGCCAACACGTCCTGCAACGCCGCCGCCAATACCTGCGGTATTAGAACCTTTGTCACGAATTGTAGTTTTTGAGAAATCGTATCCATCAACAAATGCTTCATTTGTTTGAATAACGTCAATTCCATCGACGCGGTCCGTGATGTTAGTAGTAGTACGAATACCTTTCTTTACAACACTGCCCGCTTGCTTAACAGTGCCGTCGGTTGTTGTAAAAGAAAGAGTTGAACGAGCGCCGGACAGTTGTGCCGCGCCGCTTTCGTTGCGAATTGAAGTAGTGCCGTTTGCGGCACCCTTGCCATAAGAAGCTGCACCAGTTGCAGAGAAGCTAAGTGCGCCTGCGCCCGCTGCTGATGTACCTGTAGCACCGCCTGTTGCTGAACCTGCTGATGCGGTGCCTGCAAGCGCCATAGTCATTGTTGCGACAAGTGCCGCTGTTTTAAAATTATGCATTTATATTTCCTTTTATTGCATTGTAAGTTGGAACCCCACCCTTTTAACTTACTCATACAATATAACATAGAAACATTAGTGTGTCAACGATTATTTTATGTCTTTGGATAAATCTGACGATTGCCTATTTCAATCTTAAGGATGCGTGTCTTGCCTTTAAACTTAACGTCTCTGTCAATTCTTCTTGCGCCTGAAGATTTACCTGTGGTATCAGGAGATACCTGTCTCATTAATTTGGCTAATAGATCTTCCATAGTTTCTCTAACAATATCAAACGCATCAAATCCTAAACTATTCCAGCGCTCTCTAGCATCTTCATACTGCGAAGCATGTTTCAAAAGTTGCATTGCCATCTGTTTAATTATTGATACGGCTGCTTGCCTAGGCTTGCTGTGTTTGCTGAGTACTTGAACAGTTTCTGCGGCAATCCTGTCGCTAGCGGAATCAGACTTAGCTATCATCTGATCTACTGCCCATCCTTGGTCTGGATAACTAAGACCATCGTACTTTGACTTGGTTGCGCCATGTTTTAATTCGAAATCTCTAGGTATTATGCCAGACTTGTTAGGAGCCTTTTGTGCTACATCGCGCATGACTTTTTTAGCAGCATCTGATATAGCTGCTACTAGATCGTCCTCGTCTATATCTGCTGATCCTTTAACATATTGTAATGTAACCATTGCAGGTTCACCACCGTGTACTTCTACAGATTCTTGTGCAATGCGTTCTGCAAACCCGCGTTCGTCTGCAACATACACTCCGCCCATTGATGCTGTACTAGCCCCAAATGTGTCAACGTCGTAAGTCTTCTTAGGAGGACGAGCAAGTAATCCATTTTTAAGTATACTAGGAACAAGATTGCTGCTGGTCCCGTGATACATTAATTCTGTGCGCTGTTGCTGACGTTCTGTTATCTCTTGAAATCTCATTGTGCAATTCCTAACTTCTTGGTATATAAGTCCCACATTTGCGGATTCTGTTTGATGAGATCTTCAAATTCCGGAATTCTCTTCTTAAATCTCAAAGCTATCCTTGCTGCATAAGTTGGCGCAAGTTTGTCATCTGCATGATCTTTTACATATTCCATAGCCATCTGTTCTGGGGCACGTTCTAATACATACCGCATCCACGGTCTTTCTATTACAGGTCGCCCCGCTCTGTTCTTTTCGCTTAATGCTGATTCTAATTCTTTTGGATTCTTAGCTAATCTATCAAATACTGCAAATTGTAATTTGTAACCGTCTGTGTGTTCTTTGCTACTAAATGCTGCTGGCTTTACTACCTTTTGTAATTCTTCCGAACTCATGCCATCTATCAACGACTTTATATCATAGTCTAATATTTCATCGCCAACGCCTTCGATTTCGTATTCGTCGCGTTCTTCGTCGTCTTCAAAGCCTAGCATGTCTAAGTATGATTTAAGTATAATCGGAGACTTCTGTGCAAATAGTTTGCTAGTCACAGGATTCTTCTTTGACAAGTAGTTGAGCATGTCGGAGCCTACAGGATTATCTTGTGCATCCATAAACTGTCCTGTTTCAAAATGTAACTGAAATTTCTTCTTTAGCTTTTTATCATGCCATATGTACAACGGGCCCATCTTGCTGTAGTAATCAAATTGATTTCGCTCCGAGCCTGCTGTGCACCACTTTGTGCCTTTGCCCAGCTCGCAGCTAGCAGCTTCAGTCTGCGGCACAGTTAATGTTCCTGTAGGACCATCATGTAGCACCTTAGCACCTTCTACGTTAGTTGCAGAGTCTTCGGCACCATCTGCTTCGATATCAGTGCTGCCTAATTTTTTAGATTGTGCTGCAAGAGTTTTCCAATTGTATGCATTGATGTCTGAATTAATACCAAGACGCTTGTGTTGTCCTTTTGTCTTAAAGAACACTGTCAGCTCTTCTTTTAGCTTATACAAGTCTTCGAACTTCATTGCGTTCTTAGTAAATTGTCGCACAATCCATTGTACGTATTGTTTGTTGGATGTAGGGTCAGCAGCTTCGGCTTCGTCAATTACTGCGGCAATAGTTTGATCATTGTCAAGACGCTTGCTACGTAAAAATGCATCACGTTGCGCAGCTTTAATAATACCGTTGCCTAATGCAGCGGCTGTCTTGGATCTGTCATATTCTAACAGCATCGTGAACTCTAAAAATCTCATGCTAATTTCCTTTGGCGCGTTGTTGTATTTATAGAATTGTAGTTGATCAAAAAAAAAAAGAGCGCCGAAGCGCCCTTTTTCTGCTATGTTTGGTAACAAGGCCTAACTACCTCGTAGCAGCTTACGCTGCGATTGCCATCTCTGGCTTTGCATTTGTGTTTGCATTTAGTAGTTTTATTCGCGTTAACCGAGCTTATATCCGGACAACTCCACTTTCCTCATACACCTGTCGATCCTATTTCAGCCCCATCAAAGACACACAGTCAGGTTTATCACGATCCCCTGATGTCCGGCGCAAACGTAGCGTGTATACTCGTCACCGCTTCTGTGTGCCTATGGTGGAGCTGTCGGGTACCGCCCCCGAGTCCAGAATGTTGTATTGAATTGCTTCAACGTTATGTAGTATTTATAACATAGATTTATTATCTTGTCAACCTATTAAATAGGATCTAATATTGTAATATAGTCGCCGCCTGCAGATCCTATAACAGATGTTCCTGCTTCTACTTCAATAGTTAAACCAGTTACTGCATCATCTACAGCATAAATCGGCGGGCCGCCGTCGAGCATAAAATACAAATCTTGAATAGCTGCAATGTCTGCTTCTTGTAATTTTGCATTCGGTTCTCCGAAATAACTCATAACAGTAAAATCATTAGTGTCTTCTGCAAAAATACGATCTGCGTATGTAGCAGAACTGCCATTGTATGGTCCGGCATGACCTAGCCCGAGGGCATGACCAATTTCGTGTAACCACGTTTTTCTATGAAATTCTTCGCCGCCTAGCCTGGCAATAGGAGACACATACGCATCGGAACTTAAAATTATTCCGTCAACGACATTTGAAACAGCAAAGGCACTGAATCCAGAAGCATAGAAGGTCAATTGCGCTGCGGTATCTACTTGATAGAATTTAAGTCCGCTGACAGCCGACCACTGTGCTAGTGCATCTAGAATATAATCTACAGACACTCCTGAAATGCTTTCGATGTTATAGCTTAATGTATAATCTTCAAATCTACGTTCTGAATGATATCCGTCTATTAAAAAATCTACCAAAGGATCAATCGACATTATATTTTCCTATTTCTCGCCCAAAATATGTTATTGAAAATTACTTCAACGTTATGTAGTAATTATAACATAGATTTATTATCTTGTCAACCTATTATAATGTAGAACGTGTTCTATCTCTAATTACGTTAACAACATCATCATCGCACATTACTTCGTAGTGTGTTGATTCTACTTCGACAATTTCCATACTATCTTTTCTGTGTGTCATTGAACTGACAGTACAGACACCGTCGTTAGGTCCATTTAAATAAGGAACTGCGCCCCCGGTAGATACAACTTGTGTCCAAGGAATAGTAATTTGGATTTTATTTCCTTCTACTACCGGACGAGACTTTCTACCTACGTCTTTAAACAGTGGATAGCTTGGTACTATGTACTTGGCCCAATCTGCTGCGCTTGATCCACGGAACGGCGTACTTACGCTTACGCCTGCTAGTACATTGCAATGTTGTGTTAGGTGCAGTGCGTACAAGCCGCCTAAACTATGTCCAACAACATATACAGGTTGATCGCCTACTTTCTTGACAATCTCGTCTAGGTTTTCGTAGAACCTAGACATTCCTGAATAATCTATTACAATCTCATTTGGGTGTTGTAGCTGGTGCCGTATGTACTTCCATGATGCACCTGTTTGGCCAGCGCCGTGCAGCCATACAATTGCAGGCTGATGCTCAACACAAGGTTCTTCAAATGTCTCTGAAGTAACGTTTTTATTGAATAGATTTGTAACCCAATTAATCAACATAGTGCTCCGGGATTTGTTCTGTGTTATTATTTAGCCGTTTAATGCAAGCCAGCTCTTTAAGCAAAGGTCCCATCTCTACATAATTTCTAATAGTGCCAGCCGAATTAGCTGTGCGCAACTGTAGTAACACACCAGACTCACCATCTGACTTTCGTGTACCGATAATACTTAGTCTGTGATTCATTAGCTCTTCGTCGTTGATTACTTCTATATGATAATCCGCAAACGATTTATGCAAACGATCGTCAAACGCAAGTTCTTTGTACGGAATACGCATAGTAGGAGAAAGAATAAGCATAGTAACATCTTGTTCGGATCGTGTTGCATGATAGTTAATTCCGTTGTAGATGCTTTGTGTTAGTTGCTCTTGTGGATATTCTGCCACTAGATCTACAACTGTACTATATGCGCTAGCAAATGGGCCTTCGTAATAATTAAAGTCTTTGTAGTCTAGTTCGTGACTGTCTTTAAATCCAAATTCGTCTTTCATTGCGGCGGGCAATTTAACATCAAGAACACTCTCAAAAAAGTTAGAAACTGTATTCCATTCTGCTCCGCTTACTTGTCCAAATTGCTTGACTGATCCTGTCTTAAGACTAACAAGGCTAGTAGCAACTCCTGCATCTTTTACTTTGAGATCAACCTTGGTAACAGTTTGTTGTGCTGCGTCTCCACCGTCGCTTATTACTTCGACTACGTTTCTCACCGGGACTGCGTCGCCTGCTGCGTTGTATCGCATTATTCGATTGCTGGTGTTTACGTAGTCGATTGCATGTTCGAATGTTAGTTGCAGGTCTGCAATTGTCTTAGCAGGAACACCTTCTTTTACAATAGCAAATTGACTTGGTGAGCCAAACGGATCATCTTCTGATAGCCATAACTTGATACTCTTCATAGAGATTGCGTTTAGAGAAAGTGTAAATTCAACCTCGTCGCCGTCGCCGTTTACTCTGCCTACAAACTCTCCTGTATCTAAGGTCTGTTGCAAAACTGATAGCACGTCATGCTTGGTGATGTTTCTTTCATCTGCAAGGAATTTAGCAGCCACGCTAGCACCTAATATAGCTTCGGCGGCATCGCCTTTGTTCATATTCATTGCGCCTGTTGCTGCTTCTGTCTTCCACATCTTGTCAGGAGTATAGCGTGTACCGTCGATATAAAATTCTGTACGCAATACTTCTTTTTTGTTAGTCTCTGGGTTAATTGCCCAAGCTTCCCATTCATCAGCACTTAGTTCAGTGCCGGCAAACTCAATCTTGTTGATAATACCATACACAGCTTCTTTCGCTGTCTTTGATTTACCAACTGGGATCATAGCAAAGGTCTTTTGAGTTCTAATACTGTCAGCAATAGCTGATACGTATTTTGTTTCTCCTCGCGGAAATAGTTTTGCGCCTGTCATTGTGCTGCTAGGCAGTGCAGGGTCGTTGTCGTTAAAGCTCATCAGTGTAATCCTATGTTAACTGTTGCATTTAAGATAACATGTCAACAGCGTTTGTCAACAATTAAATCGCATATTAGATGTCGTTTTCCGTCTGTCAAGTACTTCATTCTATTTTCTTTTTGTATCTTTCTATTCGTCTTGCAAAGAATTCATCTATGAAACCTTTAGCAACATACACAACCACTACTACTAGCAACACAGCACCGATGCTAAATGCATCATCATTCTCGTCTAGCTTAAACCCAAACAATTCAGTTACTTTTGTTTCAGTGCCTGTTTTCGTTATCCCAATTCCGGGGGCACCAGCGCCTGTTGGAAATTGATCTAGTATGCATTCTATATCATTGTCGTCGCAAATAAATTCATCTTCAGGATACCGTGGAACATTGTCAATGCCTACTATTCCCGGAACGATCATTTTTTCCGGTGCTCGTTCTATATCAATAATACCCGGTACTAATATATCTGCATTACCGAGATCTTTTTGATCTATATATCGCTGAATATCTACATCACTCATTTTAGAACTCGTTTGTTGTTCTTGGAATTTTGTTTGGAGACATTCTTGGAAGTCTTTTACTTGGTTTGTCGTATGTTGACGGCCATCTGGCCCCAAGCAATCTGTTCTTTGCAATTCTTGATATAGTAACAGCGTTGCTTTGATTTCCGCCTAACACGTAAAAATCAGTCTTATCTTCGCCTACTGCAAAACCTACATGGCCGCCGCTACCTCTACTAAAGACTAGAACTGCACCGTAGCATGGTTCTACTTCTAATCCAAAATACAACCAATTTCTTGCCCAATACGGATTTTCACCAAGTTTGCCCGGAAACGGTTCTTTTGGTATGCTATTCTTAATGCATGTTTCTACATAATCACCGCACCACGGAAGTGCTTTTGGATCACCTAATGTTTTACCATCTGATCGTAGCCATCCTTTTAATACCGTGTTGTCTCTGGTTTCGTGTAATCCAAATACTGCTTTACCTGCTGCAATCCACGGCAGCTCTTTTCTTCTAAAAAACATTCAGTGCTCCTACTTTAGAGTATTTAGCACTGAATGTTTTTATTAATTATGCATTAAACCATTGCTTAATTTCTTCTTCGGAAATCTTTGGCAAAGAATAATCTTGGTATTTGTTAACCATTTTAACAATCCTAGGAATGACCAATTTATTAAAATGATATTCCTTGTCGGTTTTCCGCTTTCGTTCGATTGCATTATACGGTTTCTTAGCAATATAAGCTCTTGCTAAATGTGTTGCTCGCGCTTCGTATCGTATGTCGGTGCGCCTGTGTGCTTGCAGTCTATGCAAACTAGACATAGCTTTATAGTCTGATTCTTGCGACAACCGGAGCCGCTTTGCAATACGTTTTAGTTTTGCTTCTTCCTTGCGGATGATCGATGGCTCCAATGCCAAGTGCTTGGATTTGATTTTTAGTTCTACTGCGTACATTTTGTTTTTCCTTTATGTAAAATATTTTAGAGTTTCTTCAAAAATATTTTTACTTTAAGGAGGTTTCATAATCTAGAGCATAGTATTATCCTTTTTGTGGTTTGTATCTTATAGTAGCATAGTATTTGTTGTTGTCAACTATTATATTGGCGGAAGGTAAAGGAATCGAACCCTCGAGCCGGAGCCCGGCGACAGATTTCAAGTCTGCTTGTCCCCATGGACACTACCTTCCGTGTTAGTTTAATGGCTGGAGGGGATGGAATCGAACCACCCAAAAATCAGCTTCAAAGGCTGATGCATCACCATTCTGCTACGCCCTCCAAAAATCTATATAGCAACACGTACCCCTGTATGGGATTCGAACCCATGTCTCTTGCTTCTAACGCAAGTGTCCTTCCCCTAGACGAACAGGCAAAGCAATCTATTGTGTGTAAGGCACCCTAGTTGCTCAGGTGTTACAAACCCTCTTCCAAGCCCCTTACAGCTAAGAATCAAGTCTGTCGTTACTAGGGCGTTTCCTAGTAATCTTGGAGATGCGTCCAGGAGTCGAACCTGGATAAGTGAGTTTGCAATCCACCGCGTAGCCATTCCGCCAACGCATCATTGTATCATTGTTTTTAGTTCTTTGTAGTTTGTTATTAACTGCTTCTTCTTTATTAGTTTAACAGGTAACAATGTTTTGTCAACCTCTTTAGGCATATAATCTCGTTTTAATGTGTGCAATTCTTCGTAGGTTACAACATCATCAAAAACATCAAAGTCTTTTAGCATCTGTAAGCGACCTTGCTCTTCTTTATAAGTCTTTAAGAACAAGCTAGGATCGATACTAAACTGTTCTACAGGGCGATCGTTATTTGCAAATGCATTCCACACACCTGTTCTATGCGCTATTAACGCACTAAGAGCACGATCAAAGGTATTTTCTCGTATGAGTTTGATTACATAAAAGTTCTCTTTAAGTACTTGCTTGTACATTTTTATATGACGCTGCACTAATGGTTCATAAAAATGAATCTCTTTTAGTATCACGCCACCTTGGTTTGATTCTTTTCTTATGCTGGTAATAATCTTATCGCAAGGTGTTTTGTCTTTTTGGAATAACCTATCTTGGAAAGGTTCATTTATTACCTTGCGCGTCCAGTCGTTTTGCATCAACACACACGATAGATAAGTTGATCCTGAACGCTTTAGTCCTAATATGCATATATTCATATGGTATTTATTATTGGTACTAACGTGTGGAATTGAACCACATTCTCCAAGGCCACAACCTAGCGGGACAACCTATTTCCCCTCGTTAGTATGTTCTTCAATCAGCGAAACAAAAACCGCATGTTGATAGATCCAAGTCATCTGGAAATTCCAAATAAGCTATTGGTCCTTCATTAGCGCCATATTGTTCTAGTGCATATTCATCTTCTTCGAACATTTTTTCGAGATCTGGTTTGTTACGAAAGAAACTCACTGATGCAGATCCGTCGCCGTGATCCGATGATAGCATGTAAACTTTTTGTGTCATTATATATTTCCTTGTTCTTCTTCAATCTAGCATAAGTATTCCGGCCAACGGCAGTGTTATCTTCTGTAACCTATTAAACTGTTTATCTGTCATATAGACCTCATGTGGTTGGCACTACTTCCTAACAAA
>Ga0208544_10000421_pt1 | contig 33469 bp, 28 predicted proteins | sample DEB08_DNA_9_FD_184526 | JGI IMG/M metagenome (GOLD analysis project Ga0208544, IMG submission 184526) | Aqueous microbial communities from the Delaware River and Bay under freshwater to marine salinity gradient to study organic matter... | ecosystem: Environmental > Aquatic > Marine > Coastal ... | reverse complement strand
TTTTTCACTTTCACTTTTACTTTCACTTTCACTTTCACTTTATTATGAATCACCCACCAAAAAAGAAACACAAAAACCCTCTCATGCCCGAAGACGACGTTATCGACGAGCGTCATCTCATCGATCTCGAAGAGTCTGTGGAGATCTCTTTCGAAGACCGCGTCAGCATCTACTGGATGGAGAACAAGAGCTTCCTAATTGGCTGCATCACTGTGCTGCTGCTGGTTGTCGCTGGTTACCAAAGCTTGCGCATCTTCAAGGACCGCTCAGAATTGGCCCTCCAAGCCGAATATGCTGAAGCCAACGCAAACGAAGGGCTCGCAGACTTCGCCAAAGCCAATAGCAGCAAAGCACTTGGCGGATTTGCCGCACTCAGCACCGCTGACGCCGCTTACACAGCTGAAGACTACGAGAAAGCCCTCGAATTCTACAATTTGGCCGCCGCCGCACTTGCAGAGCCGACCCTCGCGGGGCGCGCCCAGCTCGGTCAAGCTTTCTCGCTCTACCAAAACGGCAGCACCGACGAAGGTCTCGCCAAGCTCAATGCCATTACTGCTGACAGTAGCCTCGCCGAAGCCGCACGCGCCGAAGCCGCCTACCATCTCGCAGTCGAAGCCGACACCGCAGGTCGCAGCGCAGAATTCGAAAGCTTCGCAGCACAAATCAACGCCTCGCCACTGGCGGGTCAATGGCAACAGCGCCTCAGCTATTACCAGCAACAAACACAGTAATCAGTCGCTCGTTAAACCGTTTTTTTTCAAACGCACAGGCATTCACGCCTGTGCGTTTTTGATGCCAACAGACATCATCACAGATCCAAATCAAAACAGAACTCGCCAGGCTTATTGAGGAATCATTGACAGTTCCGAGATAGAGTACACAACAACTATCGCGCTGTTCGATTATCCGCTTAGACTGATTAAACGGAGGCAGAGCAAATCATCTCATCTAGAAATATACCGCTTTATTATGAGCACAATCATCACAGACATCCGCGCCCGCGAAATCATTGATTCACGTGGCAATCCTACTGTTGAAGTCGACGTCGAACTCGAGTCCGGTATCGTCGGCCGCGCTGCCGTTCCTTCCGGTGCTTCCACTGGTGAACACGAAGCTGTAGAGCTTCGCGACGGCGACAAAGCTCGCTACCTGGGCAAGGGCGTCCTCAAGGCTGTTGACAATGTCGACAACCTCATCGCTCCTGAACTGATTGGTTTCGACGCATGCGACCAGCTGACAATCGACAAGATCATGCTTGAGCTCGATGGCACAGCCAACAAGGGCAAGCTCGGCGCTAATGCCATGCTCGGTGTCTCCCTTGCAGTTGCACACGCAGCAGCAGACGCACTTGGTCTTCCTCTTTACAAATACATCGGTGGACCCAACGCAAAGGTACTGCCAGTGCCAATGATGAACGTCATCAACGGTGGTTCACACTCTGACGCACCTATCGCGTTCCAAGAGTTCATGATTCGTCCTATCGGCGCAGCAACATTCAGCGAAGCAGTCCGCATGGGTGCTGAGTGCTTCCACAGCCTCAAGAAGGTGCTTCACGATCGTGGACTCAGCACTGCAGTGGGTGACGAAGGTGGTTTCGCTCCCAAGTTCGACGGTACAGAAGATGCACTCGACACATTGACTAAAGCAGTTGAAGCAGCTGGCTACAAGGTCGGCAGCGACATCACATTCGCACTCGACTGTGCTGCCTCTGAATTCTTCGAAAACGGCGTCTACGACTACTCCAAGTTCGAAGGTGAAGGCGGCGCAAAGCGCAACTCCGCAGAGCAAGCAGCCTACCTGCAAGAGCTCTCGGAGAAATATCCAATCGACTCCATCGAAGATGGTTGCGACGAAAACGACTGGGACGGCTGGAAGGCCCTCACAGACGCGATCGGCGACAAGGTGCAACTAGTCGGCGACGATCTTTTCGTCACCAACGTTAAGTTCCTGCAAAAAGGTATCGATCTCGGCGTAGCCAACTCGATCCTCGTTAAGGTCAACCAAATCGGCACACTCACCGAAACACTCGAAGCAATCGAGCTCGGCAAGGCAAACGGCTATAACTCTGTGATCTCTCACCGTTCTGGTGAAACCGAAGACGTCACCATCGCGGATATCGCGGTTGCGACCAACGCTGGACAGATCAAGACTGGTTCTATGAGCCGTTCTGACCGAATCGCGAAATACAACCAACTCCTTCGCATCGAAGAAGAGCTGGGCGAAAACGCAGTTTACGCAGGCACACTGTAAGCGTCCCTGATAGCGAATTATCACAAAGCCCGACGGTTAGCCGTCGGGCTTTTTTAATGGCCATCGTCGATAAGTGGTTAAAGGAGCGAGTGCAACTCGCCCTCCTTGGCAGCAACACAGCATGAATGTGGGCGAGTCGCCCACACTCCTATCGCGGTTTATTATACTCGCAGAGTGCAATGGCTCAAACAAGCCTTCCATTAGGGACCCGTTGCCTCTCAACTGCAACGATCGTCGCCCACAAATTGCTCGCTTCAATTTTCTAAATGCTTATCTGTTACCCAACATTCTTAGAAATCATGACCTTAAAAGAAAAACAAGACGCGCTCGTCGAAGAAATCACCTTGATTCCCGACGCCTACGAACGCCTCGGCTATATTGTTGATCGCGGCAAAAAGGCTGCAGGGTTAACCGAAGACCTGCGCATTGATAGCTTCAAAATCGAAGGCTGCATGTCACAGCTCTGGGTCGTGCCGGCATTTAAGGATGGTTTGTGCTCGTTTCGCTCTGAGTCTGACTCAGCAATTGTTAAAGGAATCGCTGAACTACTGTGCAACTTTTACAGCGATGCGAAACCCGAAGAAATCATTACCACCGATGCTGAATTCCTCGGCGAAGTTGGTATCACACAGCACCTTTCCCCAAATCGACGCAATGGCTTGAGCCGTATCGTCGAGTCGATCCAACGATTCGCACAATCCTGCCTGGCAGACTCGTAATAGCGTAGATGCGACACTCTTGTCGCTTTCCCAATTCCAACGCGTCTCATCAACAATGGCTGCCCCACTCTACGACGCGCACGCTCATTTCGCCGCCCCAGCGTTACGACAACACTGGCAGCAGATCAGTGATGACTTAAAGGAAATCGACCTGAAGTATGCCGTCGTCAACGGCACCTCTCCAGCCGATTGGCCCGCAGTTCTGGAACTCGCAAATTCAGAGCCACGCATGATCCCCGCCATTGGCCTGCACCCGTGGAAAGTGAACGATGCACCGGCCGACTGGCAGGCGCAGTTCCTGAACGCGCTTGATCGCGGCGCACGAGTCATCGGCGAGGTAGGCCTAGATCAATGGCGCGAAGGCTACGATCTTGAGCGACAACAGGGCGCTTTTCGCTGGCAACTCGCTCAAGCCACCCAACGCAATCTGCCGGTCTCGATCCACTGCCTTAAAGCGATTGGTCCGCTGATGGAGACACTCCGCCGCGAGCCATTGCCCAAGCGTGGCTTTCACCTCCACGCCTATAATGGTTCAGTCGAATTGATCCCTGAGCTGGTTGAACTTGGTGCGTATTTCTCGTTCAACGCTGGACAACTCAGAACCGGAAAATCGAAAGCGCCTGAACGTATTTGCGCCGTCCCAGCAGAACGCCTTCTGATCGAAACCGATGCGCCCGACATGTTGCCGCATCCAGAGGTACGGAGCTTCAACCTCCCAGAGTCCGACAGCTGCCATGTACTCACGCACCCGGGCACCCTAATTGATGGCTATACTGCAATTGCAGAGATTCGTGCAACGCCACTTGAATCTCTGCGACAACTAGTCGCCAGTAATTTCGAAACCTATTTCCTGGGCTAGAGCCCCTGATACGCCATGCAAGATCTTCAACTTCAGCCAACTCCGCGCGTCACTCGCCGACAACTATTGATCCGCGGACTACGTTGCCAGTGCCCCAACTGCGGCCAGGCAAAGCTATTCAAAACTCGGCTGCGCATTCACCGCTTTTGCCCAAAGTGCGGCATGCGACTCGAACGCAGCGACGGCTACTACCTCGCGCCGCTTTGTATCAATTACGGAATCACGGTCTTTACCTTTGTGTTGCCGACCCTACTGCTGGGCTTCTTCGGTTACATTGCCATCAACCTCGCATTGGCGTTTGCCTTCACGGCAGCACTATTACTGCCAGTCCTGCTCTACCGCTTCAGCTGGAGCTGCTGGTTGACGATTTACTACATCTGCCTGCCCGATGAGCTACATGCCAACCAGACAGCAGATTGCGATGATCTTTCCTTCGAGGAAGACCGTCGCACGCGCACGAAGTAATGATTGGCAGTCGATGCGACTACTCCTCAATCATTCCACGGCGCATTTGCGAATAGCCATTTTTCATCGAGCTGTAAGGATCAATCGCGCCGTCCTTCATCTGCGAGTAAGCACGCATTAAAGTCGGACTCTTGGTTACAAACTCAGTGACTCCGAACGCAGTCTGCACTTTCGAGTCGCTAATCACGCTATAAGGCTTTTTCAAAGGATTGATAGCTCGGTCTCCCAGAAAACCAAACAGATCCCGCAGATTTGAAGGTCCCAACAGAGGCAGCACCAGATAAGGCCCCTCACCGATTCCCCAGGATCCAAAGGCTTGCCCCATGTCTTCAGACTGCAGTGGCTGCAGGCGGTCAAAACGATTCGCGGCAGGAAACACACCGACGACGCCCAAGGTAGTATTTACTGCAAAACGCTCCGTCTCGAGCCATGCGCCTTGCATGCGACCCTGTAAAAGGTTCCCCCCCAGACGTACCGGATAACCTAAGTTCTTAAAAAAGTTCGCAGCACCACGCTCCACAGGGTCAGGAGTCACCTGCTGATAGCCCTTAGCGATATGTTTCACTACATTCATGTAGATGAAGTCATTAAACTTAAACGTCAGTCGGTTGACAGACTCCAACGGATCACGCACCACAGTCGGTTCCTCTTCAAAATCGCCGTACAGCTCCTCCTCCGTGAGGTAGGCATACTCGCCCTCGGCCAGCCCAGTACTCAGGCTCACGCATAGAATTAGCCCGATTGCACAATACTGCAGCAACAAGCGTTTATAATGTGATCGTTTTTGCATCTAATTCCTCCTGTTCTAAAAGTTTTTCTAATTTTTCAATTAATCGTGCGCCATTTTCCTTCCGAAAGTGATCATCAAACTGCTGGCGGTAATTTGATACTATGCTGATGTCTTCAGCCACAATATCATAAATCTCCCAGCCCGTCTTCAACAAGCCAAAACGATACAGCACATTGAAAGTCTTACCGCTGGGAAAGCTAATAACGACTGGCACTTCGATACGTTTACTAGACACCTCAATCACAGCTCCACAGTCCAAGATTGGCCGACCTTTGCCTACCATGCCCTCCACAAAACTCTTAACAATTAACTGGTCAATGAGATTGCGGACCTGCATCTGCTCATCAGCTGACAACAAAGTCCAGTTACGCGCCATCGCGCGACGAATAAGTACCTCCAGATCATACTTGCCCTCAACGATTGCTCGAATCGCATCCTGCCGCTGTGTACTAGTATAGTCCTTATAAGCATCCAGGTACATAATATCCAAGGTCGCCTCCATGGTAGTTGCCAGCTTCGCTGACTCATCCGCCTGAGCTGGCAGTACAGCCAACAAAGCCAGACCTGCGATCATACATAGAAAATTCATGCTCCAATAAATAAGTTATTCTTCTCCTCCGTCAATACCACCGAATGCAAAACGTTTAATTAGACTTTCGATATCCAACGCGGATTCGGTATCAACAACCATATCGCCGGGCTCCAGCGGCAAGCCCGATCCGCCCGGTGAAACACTCAAATAGCGATCGCCGATCAGCCCCGCCGTCTTTACCGAGATGATCGTATCATCATCCAGCGTCAGGTCATTCGGTAGTTCCAGAGTCACGATTGAATAGAAATTATCATCCAAGATGATTGATCGAACCGTGCCGACACGTACTCCAGCAATCTCCACACGACTCCCGGCATTCACTCCACTAGTGCTGCGGAACCGTGCCTCTAATTGGTAGCTATCACTGCCGAAGAACCGTGCACTCCCAACTTGAATGGCCAAATACAGAACAGCACCGAAGCCAATCAGCACAAAGCACCCAACCAAAAATTCTATTTTACGATTATTCATATCTTACATTCTCCACTATTTTTTAGATTCCTGATTGCGCCCGTAGTTTGCCTTACTCAAAAAGCCAGAAAGAGCGGACTCTGTATCCGCATCCAACTCCGATGGCTTGCCAAAAAACTTAATAATCCCCTCGTCCAACCACGCTACGCGGTCACTTATTTCAAAGACTTCCGGGATATCATGGCTCACCAGTAACGCGGTAAAACCAAATCGCTCGCGATAATCTGCAATCATTTCAAATACGCTAAACTTACGTTCGGGATCCAAGCCGGTCGTGGGTTCATCAAATAACACCACCTGAGGTTTCGTAATCAACGCACGCGCCAGAGCCACTCTCTTTTTCATCCCCCCAGACAACTCGCCGGGATAGCGCTGTGCCGAATCCGTCAGCTCCAAATGCGCCAACATCGCGGCGACACGCTCGCGAATTTCCGACTTGTTCAGGCTCGATGCTTCCAGCAATGGCAGCGCCACGTTCTCCGCCGCAGTCATCGAATCAAACAACGCGTTATTCTGAAACATATAGCTAAAGGTTACCGCATCGCTACCCTTCGAACCACGGCGACTGTGCTCGATTGATTGGCCATCCAACTCGATCTCGCCGTCATCGGGTGTCAGTAAATTCGCGATACATTTCAACAACACCGATTTGCCGATACCACTCTTACCAATAATCGTCGTCACCGAAGAACGCGCGACATCGAGGTTCACGCCATCCAGCACCTTAGCCTCGCCAAAATGCTTTTTTAGTCCACGGATTTTGAGGAACGCGTCGTCCATTATAGAAGAAAGGAAGTGATTAAATAATCGGTTGCAAGCACCATGACGCTCGACCAAACGACTGCCCGTGTTGCTGATTCACTCACGCCGCGCACACCTGGAAAGGACGCTTTGCGATGTGTATTAAAACCGCGATAGGTGCAAATTGCCATCGTCACTAAACCAAATACCACTGCCTTAATAAAACCGCCGCGCACATCTGCCCAACTGACACTTTCAAACACACGGTTCCAATAGACACCGCTATCCACATGTAATAGCAGGCTACCGGTAACGTAGCCGCCAAAGATGCCAATCAAATCAAATACCGCAGTCAGCATGGGAAAACAAAATAAAGCCGCCAGCAGCCGAGGACCGACCAAATACCCGCGCGGATCTATGCTCATCGTCTGTAATGCATCGATTTGCTCATCATTACGTTGGATGCCGAGTTCAGAAGCCATCGCCGAACCCGCCTGCCCGACCACCATCAAAGCCGTCAGCACTGGGCCCAGTTCGCGAATCAACGACAGTGCCACCGCCGTGCCCAACGCCGATTCGCCACCAAATTTCACCAACGTGTAGTAGAGCTGTAGCCCCATCACCAATCCAGTAAACAAACCAACTATCGCGACGATCGGGAAACAACGCACCCCGATCTCATGCGTCGCTACGATTAATTTCGCTACACGATGGCGCTGCCCGAAAAAGCCGCGCACGGCACCGGCGCCGAATAAACTAATTTCTCCAAGCTCGTGAACAACGGTCAACGCCGAGCGGCCAAATGTGCGTATCATCAGTAATTAAGGTTCGGGGGAGGGAGTAAATTGATCAATGTAACCTGTTTATGACATGCTTATTGCCGATCAGTGAAGCGGAAAATTACGATATTCCTGCGATAGATAAAAAAAGCGCCTTCCGAGGAAGGCGCTTTCGTCTATAAAATGAACCGAAATTACTTCTTATCGAGCCAGCGAGTGATCTTAAGAATCGTCCACTCTTCCTCGTTACCGCCAATCTTTGTCGCCACAGTCGCGCCTGGCTCTTTACCCAGTAATTGCTGAGCGAGTGGCGTCTTGTAAGAGAGGATGTCGTTTTTAGGGTCACTATCCCAAGCACCAAGAATCGCATACTTATGTTTCTTGCCAGTGGAACCTTGCTTCAACTCAACGATGCTACCGATACCGACATTCTCGGTAGTAGCTTCAGTAAAGTCCGTAACACGAGCACGAGAAAGATCGACTTCTAGCTCATTCTTACGAGATAGGAGCATGTCCTGATCCTGACGAGCCATCTTGTATTCGGAATTTTCCTTCAAGTCACCATGCTCACGTGCAGTGACGATCGCTTGCTTATTTTCAGGAATCTTCGTTGCAATTAGATCTTCGTATTCAGCTTTTGATGTGTTGAAGCTCTCTTGCGAGACGATTAGTGCATTATCCTCAGAAGAATCGGTAGACTCACCTGCAAGCAGGCTCTGCACTGTTGGGAACTTCTTAATGAAACGAGCAAGCAATGACTTCTTAGTCAGTTCCTCAAATCCCTGATTGAGCAACAGTGTTTGCGCAAGATCGCTAGCTGTCTCAACATTTGCATCCGCAAGCAAATCAGGAATCAAATCGGTATCATCACTGAGTAAATCACCCAACGGGATGCGACGTGTGCTTGCATTCTGCAGCGATTCGTAGTCGATCGCGTAGAACATAGCAGCCAGAAGACGTGGCGTGACTAACGGATGAATAATTGAATAGTACTTCTTTGAATTACGATTTTTAACAACCCACAATAGCAGTGGTCCTTTAATCGTTTGCTCACTCAACCAACGATCGAGGCAATAGCTAATGCGCTCCTGTTGCTCTTGCTCCATCAGAAAATTGATACACTCACTGGTGAACTTACCGCTCGAGTTGCGCAGCAAGTCTTCGATCATTTGCTGCCACTTATCAGGATAAGTACGGCGAATCAAATCGAGATAGCGCTTAAAATAAAGCGCTGGCAACTCAGCCGCGAGTTCAGAGTAATCACTGGTCGCATCAAGAATCGAGGCAGAAGACGGATCTAAGCCTTCAACATCCTCGTGAAGATCGCGTGCCAAATTGTTACGCACCCACACACCATGTAGGCGGTTGGCTTGGCTCAGGCTCTTCGCATTCTTAATAGCGTCGGTGAGCTCTTCTAAGATCTTTGGCATTTCCTCGCGAACGACGGAAATATTTTCAGACAATGCATACAGCTTCTCACCGAGGAGAATCTTCTGCTTGGAATTCTTGGTGGCATGAAACTGCTCGAGGATCTCTTGCTCTGGCTTCACCGGCTCGTCACGGAAAATATAAGGGTCAGACTTTTTGATCGGCACACCGATGCGAGGATCCTTGACCAATACTTTCTTAGTCGCAGTCCACCACTTCTTGTATTTGATCGGCCCAATCACCCGTGACAACACACGCTCGATCTCTGCCACGGTCATCGCCTGGCCGTCCGCCGCGGCAATGATTTCGCACATGAGGTCGCCTGGTTGCTTCTTGATCATTTCATCGATCACATCTGCCTCGATGCGAGAACGAACCAAGATATCGTTTGGCTTGAGCACGTCCAGCTTGTCCACACAAAATGCGGGCGCCATGGCGTGGCCTTGCTTACCTTCTTCAAAATCGATAATAATCTTCGCCTCGACGGCGTCGTAATCAACGATTTTGCCGAAGCCCCAGCTGCGATGCAGGCAATAATTACCTGCAGCCATGGCTTCGAGTTTCGCGCGAGCAGAAACAAGTTTTGGATTTTTTTCAATGAGAGCGTCTATGGCCTCTTTGTTCATAATATATTGCGAATGCTGTTCTTTTGAGTCGTAAACGTTGAAATATGCACAGTTTATTTACCAATGAGAAGTATTAAGTTCAACTTATCTACAGCCAACGCCAGCGCTTGGGACGGAGCCGTCACACTTACCGAAGCCTACCTCACTGAAAACCTTAAGGCGAATCAACTCCTAGAGCGCTTACCGGAGGGCTTTTCAGGCGAACGCAGAGCGACCTGCCAGTCGCTATTTCTCGGCGCACTGCGGCATGGACACCGAGTCCAACATGCGCTTCAGCCATTCATTCGGCAGAAACCACGCGCGCTGATCGAGGCAATTTTCCTCGTGGCTGGCTTCGAAATACTCTCTAGCCCGGCGGAAAAGCACCCTCAAATCGTGCACCATGCTGTCGAGCGTAGTAAAAGCCAGGCCGCACAATCCGAGTCTGGCCTACTCAATGCAGTCCTGCGCAAACTCCCCGAGGCACTCGATGCGACTCACCCGAGCAATCGACCCGACGCACATTTCAGCACCCCGAAATGGTTATTCAAACGCTGGAATAAGGAATTTGGTCCACCCACGGCAATTAAACTAATGGAATGGAATCAACGCATTCCAGCGACTTATCTCAAGCTCTACGACACGCCCAGTGAACTTCCAAAGGGGCTCGAACCCACACAATGGGATCAATTCTACAAGGTTTCAGCGACTGCCTCCTGGAAAGAGGATCTGCATCCACTCCTCAATAAAGGAAATGCATACGTCAAAGATCCATCAACTCGACTTGCCCCTGGCCTGCTCGCCCCAAAAAAAGGCGAAGACGTACTCGATCTCTGTGCGGCACCAGGCGGCAAAGCTTACGACCTCGCCCACCTGATGCAGCTCGAAGGCCACATCGTTGCACTCGACCTACCTGGCAATCGCATTCAACGACTCAGTGAAAACCTCGAGCACCTCGCGACCGCTTCACTGCAGTGCACCATCCTCGAAGGCGACTTGCTCGAACTCGACGCTGCGGCCTTCCAAGAGCAAGGCCTACCAGTGCAATATGACGCCGTCATGCTCGATGCCCCCTGCTCCAACACCGGTGTTATTCAGCGCCGAACCGACGTTAAATGGCGCCTGCGCGGCAGAGACGTCAGCAACTGTGCCTTCCTGCAAAAACAACTGCTTGCAGCCGCCTCCGTGTGCGTCAAACCCGGCGGACGACTGGTCTACAGTACTTGCAGTATCGAGACAGACGAAAACCAAGAAGTCGTCGATGCCTTCCTAGGGTCCGCAGCAGGTGAACGATTCTCGCTTAAAGACAGTGCAATCAGTCTGCCATGGGAAACTGGACACGATGGTGCTGGCGCATTCCTACTGATTGCTGAAGCGTAAATCGGCGTAGCAGTTCAACCCACAGCACAGTTTCGCAGGGACGCTGACCTCAGGCTCGGATCGCAATTAGCGGCGGTCTACTAACCGCAGTTGACCAAAGGAGATCAGCCACTCTGAGACTGAGACACAAAAATGGCGCGGGCAAAACCCACGCCATTGCTAAAATGCATTCCCCGCTGGCCGAGCGGCTATTTCTGCGAGTAGAAATCGTCGATCTTCTGCGATACGTCGCGATAGCTGATATCAGCTCCGTAAAGTGCCTTGAACTCAACCATCGCTTTATCCATGTCGCCTTGCTCTTCGTAGCAAGAACCGAGTTCGTACAGCACGTCTTTCTTCTGCTCAGTAATACCCGAAATTTCGGATTTCGCTAAATTTAGTTGCTCAGCAGCAAGATCAGAGAAGCCCTTCACCTTATAAGCCTTACCGAGCAGGATTAATGCATCAATACGCACCTTTGCACTACGCTGTGCAAGTTGAAGCTCTTTAATCGCCTTATCAGTTTCGCCTTCAGCATGGTAGAGTTCACCAAGTTCGTAGCGGTAGCTAAATTCATTCGGATAGCGCTGAACGATATCTTCAGCCTGAGCGAGACGAAAGACACGTTCATCGTGGCGCAGTCCTTCAAGCGCACTCTTAAGTTCTGCGCTCTCTGGATTTGCCTCAAGCTCCTCCTCCTTCACTGTAATCGCATGCGCCATTTTCTCACGCTTGAGCGTGCCTTCGAGGCGCTCCAGATTGACGTCCGCACTACCTGCCTCGAGTTGGCGGGCCTTACCGATCCACTCCAACGCGTTGTCAAACTCACCGAGCTTGCGATAGTTGCTGAAAATCTCACGATAGAAATTGATATTGCCTGGCTGCTCAGCAACCGAGGCCTTGGCATCTTCAATCAATGAACGTAAGCCAGCATCACCCGTCTTTGCGCGACCCGCTTGCTCCAGCCGTTGCGCTTCTTCTTCGTCCTTAAGTTTATCTCGGAAGCTTTCGTCTTCTTCCCATTTGCCCTTATTAATCGATTGTTCGACCGAAGCCTTCTTGATCAACGACTGAATTTCGTCGTCGGCGGGATGCTCGTGATACGCCGCATCACCGATGCGAATCGCTTCCTCACTTTTGCCGATATCAATATAAGCAGACATGAGCGCTTTAATATTTCCCGCATTGCCTGGCTCAATCTTACGGATTTCTTCATAAGCGAAGGCCGCCGTCTCCAGCAATCCTAATGCTTCAGCAGCGGCACCGATCATGTTGTGCGCTGCGACATTCGAAGGATTGGCATTCAACATCTGCTCTGCTGAAACTAATGCCCCTGCGGGATCTTTTTTGACCTTCGCATCACTGCCCAACGAAAATGGGATACTAGTCACTTTTGAGATAAACCCCCCCAGTCCTTTGGTCTTCCCGGCAGTGACACGTTGCTGTCCCTGACGAAGAACCTTACGGGCATCTAGGCATTCTGGATGCCGTGCCACGATGTTTGTCATAATATCCACAGCGTAAGAGGGATTTTTATCCACTGCCTTACGGGCATTTTCAATCTGCTTCTGAAGACGGGGGTCGAGATCCTTGAGAGCTACTTCTTCCATAATATTCAATCTATATATCTATATCGATGCGCGTTCAATCAGGGGCGATCAACGAGCAATCACATCCAAATCGCAACAAGCGGCTTTTTCCAAGTCTTTTAATCCATCAACCACACGCTTTTTATCCTTACCCTCGACCAATAAACGCAACTTTGGCTCGGTCCCTGAATAACGAATCAGCACACGACCCTCTTCACCAAAGTCCTTCTCAATTGCTGCGACTGCAGCACTGAGCGCTTTCAGCGAAGCCAATGGCTTCTTTTCTGCGACAACCAGATTCAAGGTCGCTTGCGGGAACAAGCTTATTTCCTGGCGCAATTCAGACAACGGCTTCTTAGCCTTGCACATCAAATCGATCAACTTGACCGCAGCGACTAGGCCGTCTCCGGTGGTCGCGAATTCCGAAAAAATAATATGACCAGACGATTCACCGCCAACATTCGAGCCCAGCTCACGCATCACCCGCGCGACATTACGATCGCCGACATCGGTCCGCTCGACTCGTCCACCTTCGGCTCGAACCGCATGATCCAGGCCAAGATTGCTTTGAATCGTGGCGACTAGAGTGTCACTTTTAAGAGCTCCCGAGCGCAACGCATAGACCGCAAAGAGGCCGAGCAAAATATCACCATCCACCACTGTCCCCGTCTCATCACAAACAACTAAGCGATCACCATCACCATCGTGCGCAATCCCTAGCTTCGCGCCGTGTTTGATTACCGCCGCAGCAAGCGCTTCGGGATACTCGCTGCCCACACCTTGATTTATATTTTCACCATTTGGGTCATCGCCAATCAGAATCAGCTCTGCCCCCCAACGTGTAAACGCCGCTGGAGTCGTTTCACTGGTCGCGCCATTGGCCAAGTCGAGCACGATTTTCCACCCCGACAAACAGTTCTGATCCATTAAAGAACGTACGTAGTTAATATAAAAAGCGGCAGCATCCAATGGGTACGATTTAGCCATCGGCAGATCAGCAACTGGCGACGGCTCGGCATCGATCAATGCTTCGATCCGCGCCTCCTCGACAGGATCAAATTTACAGCCACGACCGTCAAACAGCTTAATGCCATTATCCGAAGCTGGGTTGTGCGAAGCCGTGACAGCGATTCCCAGATCTGCTTGCTGCTCCAGCAATGACTGCGCAATCGATGGCGTCGGCACAATCCCGAGATCATGCACATAAACTCCATGCTGATTGAGCCCCTGTATCAATGCATCTGCCAGCTCAGGCCCACTCAAGCGGGTATCCCGACCGATCACTGCATTCAAAGGCAACTCTGGTTTGTGCTGTTTTAAATAGCGCCCCATCGCGGAGCCCAAGCGATACGCCAAGTCGGCATTAATCAACTCTCCGCCGACTGGACCACGAATCCCATCTGTGCCAAAATATTTACCCATAATAAAATCTTAAAACTTAAGCTTTTTTATAAAAAGCACGCACGCGCTCCAGCCACTGCGCGGCAGCACCACTCAGCAACGTCTCACGCGCTTTCGCCACACCACTCTTTGCATCTGGAGCCGCACCCGCGATCCACAACGCTACTCCGGCATTCAACAACACACTGTCCCGCAAGCCAACAGGCACCACGTTTACAGCGCCACTCAGTAGCGCATGCATGGTCGCTAAATTCGCCTCGACCCCGCCGCCCTTCAAATCAGAAAACTCACAAGCGTGCAGTCCGACATCGGTCGCATTGAACGTTTTTGGAATCGACGCTAGCGCGCCGAAGCCCGCCACGCAATTGTCACCCGCACAGCTCAACTCATCCAACCCACTGCCAGCTTGAGGCCGCCCATGCGCCACCATACCAGCCGATAAACCGAGCTCTCCCAGCGCATCTGCCAAGGGTTGCACCCAAGCCTCAGAGAACACCCCCAGCAATTGATGCGCAGGCCGACCAGGGTTAATCAAAGGACCCAGTAAATTAAAAATTGTGCGCTGTCCCTCTTCCGCCAAGGCACGCCGTACCGGCATGATCTCCTTAAACGCCGGATGATAGGCTGGTGCAAAAAAGAAGCCAAAATTCAACGCATGCAACGATTCACGCAGTAGCTCATGTGGTGCATCCAGGCGAATACCGAGCGCTTCCATCAAATCCGCACTGCCACACTTCGAAGTAATTGAGCGATTGCCGTGCTTAAACACGGGGACGCCCGCCGCCGCCACGATAAACGAAACCGCCGTCGAAATATTAAACGTGCCCGAACCATCGCCACCCGTGCCACACACATCGATCGCATGACTGGCCCATTCCTCCACACCTGGATCCACCGCATGCTCACGAAAGGCATGCGCAAAAGCCGCAACCTCGGCGGCACTTTCGCCTTTGCGCGCCAGGGCAACTAAACACTCGCGTTTCGAAGTGGCGCAGACGTCGGAGCGAATTAATAGCTCCGCAACCACGGTCGCCTGATCGGCCTCAAGATCGGCACCGGTAAGTAGAATATCTGTAAGTGGTTCGAGTGCTTGCATTTGAACTATAAAAGCAAAGGCTTACTGGTTGAATCTCAAGCAAAAACCCGAACTAACCCGAAATAGAAAATACGCGAAGCCCGCTTTCCGTCTTCCATTCGACTCAGATCCGCATAGCTTGCCACCATGCAATTCACTGGCCCCCTCATTCTAGCCATCGCTCTATTTGCCAGCTCGCTCGGCCACGCCGCAACCGTCGATACTGCCAACCAGCAGGACAGTGCGATCACTGCTAAAGGCTTAAGCTACACCGATGCCGCCATCCTCGGGCTGGTCGAAGGCCTGACCGAATACCTGCCCGTCTCCTCCACCGGCCATCTCATTATTGCCAACGCACTGCTAGGCCTCGATGGCGACGCACCGATGACCGACCAGAGCGGCACGCCGATCCTAGTCGAAGACGACGCTGGCAAGCTACGCCCCTACACGATCGGCGACGCCGCGTATGCTTACGTAATTGTCATTCAGGCTGGTGCGATCGTCGCCGTGGTGCTGCTCTACTGGCGCACCATCCTAACTTTGATTCTCGGCTGCCTCGGCAAAGACCGCAACGGCCTCAAGCTCGCGATCAACCTGATCGTCGCCTTCATCCCCGCCGCCGTGCTGGGCCTGTTACTCAATGACCTGATCGAATCCGCGCTCGGCAACAATACCTTTGCCGTCGCCGGTGCTCTCATCGTCGGCGCCTTCGTGATGCTGCTCGTCGAGCGCTGGCGCCACCATGGCAACAAAGGCGCCGTGCCGCCCGAAGACGGCCCTGGCCTGACCGAGCTGACTCTCGGCAAGTCGGTGATGATTGGCTTTTGCCAATGCTTCGCCATGTGGCCCGGCACCAGTCGCTCGATGGCAACCATCGTCGGCGGCTATCTCGCAGGACTATCGCCCGCGCACGCAGCAGAGTTTAGTTTTCTGCTGGGGCTGATCACGCTCAGCGCCGCCTCAGCTTATAAATTCCTTACCGACGGCTCCGAAATGCTTGCAGCCCTCAACATCGGCCCCGTGCTCGTCGGCTGCATCGTCGCCTTCATTTCTGCCGCACTCGCCGTCAAATGGCTAGTCGGGTATCTTAGTAAGCACGGCCTCGCAGTCTTCGCCTGGTATCGCATCGCGCTAGCCATCGCGATCTTTGCGATGATCAAGTAAATCAGTGGAGGGCAACGCTCCGTCGTTGCCACCTCAAAGCCCTACCGCCACTCGTGCTTCGGATAACGGCCTGCCAGATCTTTGCGCACGTGCTGATATGCGCCGCCCCAAAAGCCGTCTAGATCATCGGTCAGATGTGCCGGCCGTTGATTCGGCGCCAGCAGCTCAACCAGTAACTGCACCTTGCCATTCCCCACGATCAAACTGGACCCAGGCACATCATAAAAGTCCTGCAACTTGGATGCGATAAACGCCCGGCCATCTGCTTCGTAGCGGATCCTCGCCGGGTTGCGGCGCCGCGGCAGCTCCATCTCTGCCGGTGCATAGGTATCGATATAGTAATGCTGCTCGGGGCTAATCCATTCCTGCACCGTGGCCAACACCGGCCGATCCTTAATCTCTTTATAGCTCAGCGCACCTTGGCAAATCTGCTCGACCAACAACTGCCGCGCCTCCTCGTCAATCTCGGGCACCTCCGCATCCGGGCAATGCCGCGCCACGAAATTCACCCTTAGTATCCAGTTTTCCACCACCGCATCCCAGCCCTTTAGATTTAAATTCCCCGCTACCACTTCCGCAGCCAGCAGCTCTGCCGCACGATCCAGATCCGGCTCGCCCTGATCCGTCGAGGACAACACCAAATCGCGAAAGCGCCGCTCACTGCGCGCCACCACGCGCCGCAGGCTTGGATCATACGTCGTCTGATTACCATCCGAAAAATCATCTGGAAACAACTCCTCCAACCAGGCGAACTCGACTGCCGTCGCCATACCAAGTAACACCGTCACTTCCCTGCGCACTTCACGCTCCTCAATCTCGGCGGCCACAAATAAGGGCGCATCCACCACGCTCTCGCGGCGCAACTCGCCCGAACGCCCATGCACCATACGGCAGCGCCGCGTGCCTGTATCATTGCGCTTGGCCAAGTGATCCGAAAAACCCGCGAGCAAACATTTAGCAATCCGCTCCGCCTCATCCGGCAAGGCTGCCTCGCGCGTGTCTAGGCCCTGTCGCTGCGCAAGCTGCAATAACTGCCGCGCCGTATCGCCCGCCTGCCGCGCCGAGCCGCCGTGAATCCCCAGCGCACCACAGGCGTTCGCATTAAACTTCGCCGCCCGCGCTAGATGCCAGGCCTGCAACTGCACAAAGAAATCCGACCGCTCGTCGGCCTGATCTTCGACCTGCCGGAGCTGCTCCTTGCGCACACGCGCATCGCGCGACACCCGATAAAACGAGCGCCCCTGGCTCAAGCCCGCGATCAGCGCCACTTCCGGCAACACGCCGCGACGATCCGCCTCGAGCAACATGCGCGCATAACGTGGATGCAACGGGAAGCCCGCCATCTTGCGGCCCATCGCAGTCATCGCGCCCTCTGCATTCAAGGCCCCCAGATCCAGCAACAAATCATGTGCCCTTGCGAGTGCCTTCGGCTCTGGCAACTCAAACCATGCAAAGGTCTCGGGCTGCGAAATACCCGCCGCCGCCAACAGCAATAAGGTCTCCGACAAATCGACGCGCTTCACCTCCGCCTCATCGCGCTCGCCACGCGCGGCATGCTCGGCCTCGCTCCACAGCCGCAGGCAAGTGCCCGGCCCAGTGCGGCCCGCACGTCCCGTGCGTTGCTCGGCCGAGGCGCGACTAATCGGCTCGACCAAAATCGAATTCACCCCACGCCGCGCATCGTAGCGCGCAATACGTGCCTGCCCGCCATCGATCACCACCCGCACCCCCTCGATCGTGATCGAAGTTTCCGCCACATTGGTCGATACGATCACCTTGCAGCGCCCGCCCGACGACACCGCTCGATCCTGCGCATCCGGCGACAGTTCACCATGTAGCGGCAGCACCTCGTAAGCACGCGCTTCCGGCAGCGCCTCGACCGCCTCGATCGTTTTACGAATCTCAAACGCACCCGGCATAAAGATGAGCACATCACCCTCGATGCCCTCACGCACCGCAGCGCGAAACGCCGCCGCCGCGCGCGACCACACTGGCGCCGCATCGCGATTCAGCGCCGCTCCCATATAGCGCGTCTCCACTGGATACATGCGCCCGGACGCTTCCACCCGTGCGCACGGCTGCAAATAGCCCTCCAACAAATCAACATCCAGCGTCGCCGACATCACCACGATCTTTAGATCCGGCCGCACGGTTTGCACCGACTTCAATGCACAAGAAATGCTTAAATCACTGGTCAAATGACGTTCATGAAATTCATCAAACACCACCGCGCCGACGCCCTTCAGCGTGGGGTCTTGTAAAATCTGCCGCAGCAGGATCGCTTCGGTCACAAATCGGATCCGCGTGTTCGGCCCCACCACATTTTCAAAGCGTATCTGGTAGCCCACCTCTTCGCCCAGCTTACAGCCGCGCTCCTGCGCCACGCGCTTGGCCAACAAGCGAGCCGCTAAACGCCGCGGCTGCAGCACCACCACATCACCCTGCACCTGCGCCGCATCGATTAGAATCTGCGGCACCTGCGTCGACTTGCCCGAGCCGGTCGGCGCACTCAGCACCATCCGCCCATGAGTCGCCAGACCAGTGACGATCTGCTCCGCAACGGCATGAATCGGCAAGGTTAAATGAGAATCAGACATAGACACAGCCTCCAGCAGTGCAGCCCCGCTGCCTAGCCGCAACGCAAAACATGCAGCGTCACTTCCGGCATACAATTGAGCCGCACGGGCAAGCCCGACGCGCCCGTGCCGCGACTGGTGTAGCCCTGCAACGGGCCCTCGCGCCAAACGCCCGAAAGGACATGACGCGGCGCACTACGATCGTGCACCAGCACCCGGCCACCCGGCAGGCAAATTTGCCCGCCATGCGTGTGCCCCGCCATCAGGAAATCGAAGCCGAACTGTTGCGCGGCACGGTAGGTTTCTGGCGAGTGCGACAACAACACCTTGCAGGCATCATCGGGCACACCAGCGAGCGCATGCTCGAAATTATGGCTCTTGTAAAAACTCGGATCGTCGATGCCGACCAAATACAGCGCCGCGTCACCACGCCGCAGCACTGCATGCTCATTCAACAGAAACTGTATACCGGCCGCTTCCAGCACGGGCACTTTAGCCAATGAGTCATGATTGCCTAGGATGGCGTAGCGCGGCACCTCGACCGCTTTTAACATCTCAATAGTCGCCTCCGTCGCGCCTGAGTGATCACTGTAAGTGCAGGTGCGAAAGTCGCCAGTGAGGGCCATCACATCGTACTGCAGAGGCGCAATCACGCGCCGCACCGCGGCTGAAAAATCTGGGTGTAGATCGGCATGCAGATCCGTCAGTTGCAAAATCGTAAAGCCATCAAATGCGGCAGGCAGGCGCGCCAACACCACCTCATTGCGTACCACTTGTATATCAAAGTAATTGCGATGCGCCCGCGCCCACAAGCCAGTCAGTTTTAAGCAGCTACGAATCACGCCATAAAAATCCCAGTAATGCTCAAAGCGAAACCAGCCTCGACTGTGCCCGACGCCGCGACGCGCGCGCATTTGGCGCTCCGCTTGTAGGCGCGCCGCAAATTCGGCCGCGCCCATACGTTCGGCCAGCACCTGCAGCGCAGTGTGCTCTGGGGTTCCTGTGGTTAAATGAGGCATCGTTACCCTTTAAGAAATGTAAAATCGCGATGACTGCGAATGCAAATCTGCGCTGAATCACACCTTGGGGACAGCATTAAGTAGGATTACGATTACTTGTAAGAGTAGGATTACGAGTAAGATTAAAAACTCATCCCTCAGCTCGATTCTCAAGTCTCTCACCTCTCCCACCTCAAGTCTCTCACCTCAGGTCTCCCTCCTCTCCCATCTCAGGTCTCTCATCTCAGGTCTCCCATCTCAGCTCTCCCATCTCCATTTTGTTGACGCTACGTGCTGGACTCCAATCCGATTCATCGTAACTTGCCGACCATGACTACGGCACAGAAGCACTCAGAAGCCTTCGACAGTATTGAATCTGCCATCCGCGATATCGCCGAGGGTAAGATGGTGATTGTAACCGACGACGAGTCTCGTGAAAACGAGGGCGACTTGATCATGGCTGCCGAAAAGGTGACACCACAAGCGGTCAACCAGATGGCACTGCATGCGCGGGGCCTGATCTGCGTGCCGATGCTGGGGCATCAATTGCGGCGCTTGGGCATCAGTCCAATGGCTGCCGAAAATCGCGAATCGCACCAGACCGACTTTGCCATCTCAGTGGATGCCGCCGAGGGCATCACCACCGGCATTAGCGCTTACGACCGTGCCGAGACGATTCGGATTCTCGCCGACCCGACTGCGCACCCGGACATGCTGGTGCAGCCTGGCCACGTGTTCCCGCTGCGCGCGCGCCCCGGCGGGGTGCTACAGCGCGCTGGCCACACCGAGGCGGCGGTCGACCTAGCACAACTTGCGGGCCTGCACCCGAGCGGGGTGATTTGCGAAATTTTAAATAACGACGGCACGCTCGCGCGGGTCCCGGATCTGATTGAGTATAAGAAGACCCACAATCTGAAGCTGGTCTCGATCGCAGATTTGATCGAGTATCGCCTAACCCGCGACCGCTTAATCGAGCATATCTTGACGCGCCCTTTTGAATCCGAGTTCGGCACCTTCGACCTGCATATTTTCCGCAGTATTTTGGATGATCGCCAACATCTCGCGCTCACGATGGGCGAGCTGACTGCAGAGCCGACATTAGTGCGGGTGCAAAGTGAGAACCTGTTGACTGACATTTTTCGCTCGAAGACGCTCGGCGGACACAACGCGCTGACCTCTGCCATGCAGAAAATCGCTGCGGCCAAACACGGCGCCCTACTATATATAGAGCAACCCCAAGGCGGCGTACAAGTGATCGCAGGCAGCGAAACTGCAGCGTTGAAACAGATCGGCCCGGCGAAAATGGATTTCCGCGACTACGGCATCGGCGCTCAAATCCTGGTTGAGCTCGGCTTAAAGAAAATCCGGCTACTCTCCAGCACGACTCGTAAGGTGGTCGGTCTCGATGGCTATAATTTGGAAATCGTTGAACAAATCGAAGTATAACCGACCAAGTCATTCGCCTGCACACATAGATTCAAACACCTTGCTATTGATCATATGCCTAAACAAGCCAAAGTAGCTGTCATTCTCTCCGGTTGTGGTGTCTTCGACGGCGCGGAGATCCACGAATCGGTACTCACACTCCTCGCCCTCGCCCGCGCCGGAGCCAAAGTCACCTGCGCTGCGCCAGACATCGCGCAGCGCCATGTGATCAACCACGCGACTGGCGAAGAGGTCGAAGACGAAGATCGCAATGTGCTGGAAGAAGCGGCGCGTATCTCGCGTGGCGAAATCGAGCACGTCGGCCAAATCAAGCTGGACCAAGTCGACGCCATCATTTTCGTGGGCGGCTTTGGCGTGGCGAAAAATTTGTCCAGTCTTGCCTTCGACGGCATCGACTACGACATCGACCCGATCATCAACAGTTTGATCCAAGACGCGCACCAACAGTCCAAGGCCCTCGGCTTTATCTGTATCGCACCGGTTTTGGCTGCGGCTGCGCTTGGCAGTAAAAAGGTGCGCCTGACGATCGGCAATGACGCTGACACCGCAGCAATCCTCGAGCATAAAGGCGCGCAGCACGTCAACTGCGCGGTCGACGAAATCGTGATCGATAGCCACCACCGCGTGGTCACCACTCCAGCCTATATGCTGGCCAAAGACATCCTTCAGGCCGAAGCGGGCATCAATAAACTGGTCACCGCGGTTCTAGAGCTTGCATAATCTCTGGAAATTAACCTGATTGAATACTTGACGGGGCGATTTTAGGCACTTTAATCCGCGCCCTTTAGAAGACCTCGCAGGTCGAATCATTTTCATCTAAGCAAACAAATCTCATGGGACAGCCAAAACGCAAACAATCCAAGCAACGCAGCCGTAAACGCCGTGGTGCAGTTACATATCAATTGCCACAACTGGCAAAGGACCCACAGGACGGCACATTGTTTCGCCCTCACCGCGTGAATCCAGCCAATGGGATGTACCGCGGTCGCCAAGTGCTTGACGTCGAAGCCTAAGTTTCGCGCACCTAAGTAACATCTTACTTTTCATAACCTCCTATGGGCGTGAGCGCAGTCAACTGTACCATTGCAGTCGACACCATGGGGGGAGACAAAGGACCCACTGAATTTATTCGTGGGCTTTTTTATGCCCTCGAAGAGCTAAAGCTCGACTGCCACTTCACGCTCGTCGGTAATCAGCGACTGCTGGAGCGCCTGCTAAAAGTCGGCAAACTTGAGGGTTACTCAGATCGGATCAATATCGTCCATTCGACTCAAGTGATTGGGATGCATGAAAAACCGATCCAAGCGCTGAAGAGCAAAAAAGACTCTTCGATGGTGAAAGCCATTGCCCTGCTGAAAGACCAGCAAGCCGATGCAATGATTAGCTGCGGCAATACCGGCGCTCTAATGGCTGGCGGCACACTGCGCCTGCGCCAGATCGCCGGAGTCGATCGCCCGGCGCTCGGCATTATCGTGCCCAGCAAGCAAAACCCATTCGTCTTAACCGACGTCGGCGCGAATCCTGAGTCGACGCCAGAGAATCTGGTGCATAATGCGGTGCTTGGCTCGAACTACGCCAAAGCCGCGCTCGATATCGCCAACCCACGGGTCGCACTGCTGACCATCGGTACTGAAGAGGGTAAAGGTAATGCCTTAACCAATGCGACCCATTTACTGCTACAAGAAATAGACGGCGTGATCAACTACGCTGGGCCGATCGAAGGCTTCCAACTCTTCGACGGTAATGTCGATGTCGTTGTATGTGATGGATTTGTCGGCAACGTCGTTTTAAAATCAAGTGAAGCCCTATTCGGCTTCATTGGTAGCACGATCCGCGAAGAACTGGTCCGCAACGTAAAACGTAAAATCGGCGCGGTACTCTCCAAGTCAGCGTTCAAGGATATGAAGACGCGCCTGGGCCCAGATCAACATGCCGGCGCTCCCCTCCTCGGCCTGCGCGGCAACATCTTAAAAGCCCACGGATCCTCCAATTACGTCGCCATTGCGAATGCCTTACGCATCGCCCAAGAAGTAGTCATGCATGATATGATTGACTCTATCGGCAGTGACATCAATCAAGCTAATGCATTGACCACTCACTCCGACGCAGAGAACGCCCCTTAGTTTCTAGCACCGTTCCCTAAATACAGAGTCCCATCTCTCACTTGCATGCCTAGCCACTCACAGTCTGTCACTATAATCGGCACTGGCTCTTACGCGCCTACGAATATCGTGACGAATGACGATATGGCGAAATTGGTCGATACCTCCGACGAATGGATACGCAGCCGCAGCGGTATCGGTGCGCGACACTTTGCAGCCACCGACGAAACTACCAGCGACATGGCATGTATCGCGGGCCAGCGTGCGATCGAAGCCGCCGGCATCGATCGTAGTGAAATCGACTTAATCATCGTCGCGACGATGACGCCCGACATGCCCTTTCCCTCGACCGCATGCCTAGTGCAGAGCAAACTCGGGCTGCCGAACGTCACTACTTTCGATATGCAAGCTGCCTGCTCAGGCTTTGTCTACGGACTCAGTGTCGCCAACTCGATGCTGCTATCGGGCAATTTCAAAAACGCGCTCGTCATTGGTGCTGAGAAAATGAGCGGCATCCTCGATTTCGAAGATCGCACGACTTGTGTGCTGTTCGGTGATGGCGCTGGCGCAGCGGTTCTAACCGCCACTGAGACGGCAGACAAAATCGGCATTTTAGGGGCACTCGGCGGCGCAGATGGGTCGGCTCCAAGCTTACTACAGCAACCAGCTGGCGGATCCGCCATGCCGGCCACCAATGAGTCGATTGCTGGCCGCCAGCACTTCCTCAAGATGAACGGCAAAGAAATCTTCAAATCCGCAGTGCGGGTGATGGGACAAGCCAGCACCGACATCATCGAGCAAATGGGCTACAGACCAGAGAACCTCAACCTAGTCATCCCTCACCAAGCCAATATGCGTATCATCGAGAGCTTAGCGAAACGCTTGGCCATTCCGATGGATAAATTCCACAACAACTTAGACCGCTATGGCAACACCTCTGCAGCTTCGGTGCCGATCGCACTCGACGAAGCCTATCGCGCAGGACGCATCCAATCCGGCGACCTGGTCTTACTGGTCGCATTCGGAGCAGGCTTGACCTGGGCTTCCACACTGATCAAATGGCAGTAACTTTTATGCAACGAACATTCCCACTTTTCCTCGCACTGGGGCTCTTAATGGCGCCCTCATTGAATGCCCTCTCCCTAAATCCATTCAATTGGTTTGGCACAGCCAGCAATGATTCGATCAACCTCGCCACCAGCGAGAATCAAGATGCTGCAGCAGTCTTACTGGCTGGTGGTAAAGTGAAGTATGAGGCGGGAAAATTGAGCGCAGCCAAACGCACGTTCAAAAAAATCATCAAGAAATACCCGACCTCCAGCTCTACCGCCGAGGCCCTCACACTGCGCGCTCGTGTTAATATGAGCAAAGAACTCTGGGGTAAAGGCTTTGATGACCTACAAAAAGTGATCACTGACCACGCCAACTACGAGCATTTCGACCGCGTCATTGCCGATCAATTTGATTGTGCGACTGCTCTGATGGAAGGCGCACGCGGACGTATTCTCTGGGTTTTCCCTGGCTTCAAACAATACGGCACCTCCGCCAAGCAATTTGAGCAAATCGTCCAGAACGCACCTTATAGTGACTACGCGCCGCTCGCCTTGATGAATATTGCGCTGGTTGCTGACAAAACTGCTGAGCCCGAAGATGCAATCGATGCACTCGACCGACTCATCAACTACTACCCGCAAAGTATGCTGGCTCCAGACGCTTATTACAATCTAGCACAGACCTACTCCGATCTCGTGCAAGGCTATGAATACGACCAAGGCTCGACTCGCCGTGCGATCAGCTACTACGAAGACTTCCTCATCCTGTTTCCTTCCAGCAACTACTCGGGCGAAGTCGAAGCCAACCTGAAAAATATGGAAAATCTGCTCGCCAGCAGCCGCCTCAACCTCGGCGATTTCTATTATTACTTTCGTAATAATAACACGGCGGCACTGGTGTTCTACAATGAAGCAATCAGCATCGAACCAGACTCCGATGCGGCCGAAGAAGCCCGGCTGCGCATACAAGATATCGAAGCAGGCGTACGCCCGACCAATAAAGCTAGCATCATTCGTAAGGTACTGAGAGCGGAATAAGCTCATCGGCATTAATTCTCATTATGAACACGACGTCTCACCTTTCCCTCGCCCGTGCGCTCATCGGCCTACTCTCGGTCGTCGTGCTAAGTCTTGTTAACGGTTGCGCCAACTATCAGCTAGGCACGTCCGCGCAGATCCCGTTCAAGTCGATCTACATCAAACCCGCGACCAATCATAGCTTCGCTCCACAAGCACAACCAATCGTCAGCGCCCAAATTCGCGAAACCTTCATTCGTGATGCGCGCGTCAAACTCGTGGCCAACCAAGCCGACGCCGACGCAGTACTCTACGTCGACCTCACTGACTACAACCGCTCAGGTGGATCACGTAACAGTACCGACACCGCCATTGCTAATGACTTCAACATTCGCCTCACCGCCGAGGTCTCTCTGTTCGACCAGTCCAAAGGCAATTACTTGTTTCAACAACGCTCCATCCGAGCCGATACAAATGCCTATATTGGCAATCCTTACGCCGACAACACTGGTGCTGACGCCGGCAATCAAATCATCTCTTACCAACAGAGTGAGCGCCAAGCAATGGAGCAACTCGCACGCGAAATCGCCCGCAAGATCACCGACGAAGTGCTCAGCCCTTGGTAAGCGAATTACCGACAATTCGATCATTCAAAGATTCAACTGCAGATAAGGACGGCTTCGTCAGTCAGAGCACGACCAATACTCCTCGACCGATAAGCGCCTCTTAGTTACGCCTTATTCGTAATCCAGACGCAACCATATGGTGGCAGCTCAAGCTCTCCGCCGAGGTCCTCGTAAAGCTGACCACTAATAAGGTCGCTCCACGACTCGGTTGCGATCAGATTCAACTCCACCATTGGTATCAATTGAAGCTCGGCGGAGACATTATGCAGCGCAAAAACACTTTGCTCACGATCTAAACTCTCACGCCAAAAAGCGAAGACCTGATCTGAGAAGTGTAGGGTGTATTGGGTCGCGTTGGGATGAAATGCCGGCTGCTGACGACGAACCTGAATCAAGCGCTTCATCTCCGCAAAGACAGCTTGATGATGCCGTTCCGGATCAGCCAAAGCAGCTTCAAGATCATCCGCCTGCCATTGGTAGCGATTGATCGTCCGCGCTCTCCCGGTCTGCGCCATCCCTTCGCGATTATTTTCAGTACCCAGAAGACTGTGGACGTAAATCGCGGGCATCCCTTCGAGGGCTAACATAATCTTATGTGCACAAAGGAAACGCTCTACTTGCAAGCCATCCTCGCCGCCGCCAATCCTTTGCGCCATCGCACTGTAGAGCGAAATATTTGCCTCATACGGCGTCAAGTCCCCAGTTGCCGTGCGACGCATAGAGATCTCACCGCCTGAATCGCGAAGCGTTTCGATCAGCCCATCAAGTTCACCAGCAGAGAGCAATCCCTCGGCCGGACGCAGACCGATTCCATCATGCGAAGCAATAAAGTTCAAATAAGCCCGACCACGACGAGCGGGCGGCATCGACATCATCCATGTTTTCAAATGCTTACAATTGCCACTCAAGATCGAATTAAGCAATAGCGGCGGCAGCGAGAAATTATAGATCAAATGCGCCTCATTATCGTTACCAAAATAGCTCAAATTTTCACGATTCGGCACGTTCGTCTCAGTAACAATCACAGCAGATGGCTCGATATTTTCAATCACGACCCGTATCAGCTTAATCAACTCATGCGTCTGAGGCAGGTGCACACAAGTCGACCCAGACTCCTTCCAAAGGAAGGCAATCGCATCCAAACGAAAGTAACGAATCCCCTGCTCCACGTAATAACGGATAATTCGGACAATCTCTAAAAAAACTTCCGGATTACGAAAATCAAGGTCCACCTGGTCCTCACTAAAGGTGCACCAGACATGCTTCTCGCCATCGACAGTTTCCACTTTGGTCAACAACGGCGAACTGCGCGGACGAACCACCTTGGATAGATCCTCATAATCCAGACCATTTATAAAGTAATCACGGCCCTTGCCGCGACCGGACAAAAAGTTCTGAAACCAACGAGACTCTCGCGAGCAGTGATTAATCACCATATCTGCCATGAGATCAAACTCTTCACTAATCGACGCGAGATCCTCCCAAGTGCCGAGTTCGGGATTGACCGCTTTGTAGTCAATCACCGAAAAGCCGTCATCCGAGCTGTAAGGATTAAACGGCAGCACATGCACACTACTAAACGTGGCTTTGAGGTCACGCATCAGGAAATTCTTCAACTCACGTAGCGGCGCACGTACCTCACTCACGATCGAATTACCATAAGTGATTAACATCACGTCTGACTCGTCCCATTTACTGGTGCCAAATGCAGTGGAGGAAGATTGCTCAGACATTCCACCTGCTTCAAAAATCTGCTCAGTAATCGCCTCGGCTCGCTCCGCGCCATAGACCTCGGTCACGTGCTGCGCCATGCGCTGACGCACCCGCTGCGCCTTGGGATTCAGCGATGGATTCGTCACGACCTCCGAACCAAACTCATGGCGATCATCTTCAACCGCCTCTTTGATTTGATGCAATATGTCCGGAACTGCCGCAATCACTCGATTCCAACTCGGCATAAACGGCACATCCATTGACTTCTTCGGATCGAGAAAATCTTCACCTGCTTGCAAAATATTTTCAGCAAATACCTCAACCGTAGACCCTTCGATGTGACGATCATACTTTAAACCATTGATTGCCGCATCGCTGTAATAGCTATCCACCAAATCCAGCGCGATTCGGTAATAGGCTGCCTTAATCGTGCGAACATGCTCATGCGAAAAAACCTGTCCCTGCGTCGCCATCTTCCGATAGAGCGACTTAGTAATATCACAACTCATTTTTGACAGCCCGCGCGATCGATCCTCCAATGATAGATCCTGATGCTTGTGATCATAGGTATCCGCCACATCAACCTGGCAAATTTGATTCGTCGCATAGTTGCGGTGCATCTCCGAGAGTACCCCCATCTCCAGACCCCAATCAGATGGAATACGAATATCCTCAATCACATCGGTCTGCAGCGAAAATTCACCCGCAAGCGGGTAGCGAAAACTGTCTAAATAATCGAGGTAGTCATTCGCACCACAAACCTTCTTTAACGCACGAATCAGTGGAGTGACCAACAGTCGACAAACACGCCCATTCATCGAATCATTTGCAACACGAGCGTAGAACCCCTTACAAAACTTATAACTAAACGCTGGGTTCGCCACTGGGTAAATCAGACGAGCGAGCATATCGCGCTTGTAGGTCGTAATATCACAGTCATGCAGTGCCACCGCCTTCGCCTTTCCAGCAGCTAGCACGTAACCAAACATATACCAGACGTTGCGTCCCTTGCCCATTTCCTTCGGAGCCAGCCCCTTATCACTCAGCAACGCATCAATCTTACGCAAGCGCGGGCCATCATTCCAAAGGACCTCAGGCATCTGCGGCAATCGACTAAAAAACTGCAACGCGTGCCGATATTCTGCCTCATTCGCACGATCCAGTCCAACCACGATTTGATCCAAATACGGCACCTCCGCAATCTCATCTAAAATGGCAGAAAGCGCAGGCCCCTGCAGCTCGGAATATAGCGACGGCAGCACTAAGGCCATCGGACGACGCTTGCGAAACTGCATCAAATCAGCCTCCAGCTTTTCGAGTGGCCGATCATTCAGTTGGTGCAGTGTTGTAATTAATCCGTGTTGATGAAAGTCGCCCATAATATGTGTATTAAAATTAGTCGTTTGAAATCAGGAGTTTTAAGAGTCGCAGAAAGTTAAATCAGCACGAATCACTGCAAAGCCGAAGCTCCGAGCTCATCTCTAATGATCGTTAGAATCGATTCGTTCCAACCGGCAGTCGCAGGCATCGAAGCAGTGAGTACACGCGGCGCTTGCGGCGAAATATGCGGCCCATCCGCATGTGGAATTACTACCGCAATATCTGCCACCTCAAGCATCGCTTGATCGTTTTGGCTATCGCCCAGCGCCACCACCACCCATTCCACACCGGGCAGCGCCTGCTGATACAGGGCCTTCACTGCAACAGTGCCACTAGCTTTATCAGCAGGTCCCATCAAATGTAGAAAGCGCCCCCCCCTCAAAAGTCGGATGCCGTCTTTCGCTAATGAGCGTTCAAACGTCTCACGCTGGGCTAAAGTATCTTTCCACAAAATCGGCTCAGTCGCATGGCGCGACTGAGCGCGACTCGCCGCGGCAGAACTCAAGCCAGTATGCTCGGCGACCATCGCAGTCGACCAATCCGCAAAGCCATCGAATAGGTAACCCTCAGCCTCACGCAGCGCATGGGCGCGGCTCAGAATAAAGTCGCGAGAGAGCCCCGTGACCTCGATCCAATCATTCCCTGAGCGATGAAAAGTCTGAGGCTGGTCCAGCAAGCCCGACTCTTGCGGCACAGCTAGCAAGCCGCCGTTCTCCGCAACCATAGGTGCAAACGTGCCCAAACGATGCGCCAAATCCTTCATTTCAGACAGGGTCTTACTCGAATTGAGTACCAACGGAATGCCTAAGGTCTTCAGACGGTGTAGCGCAGGTCGCGCTTCCTCCCAAGAATAGGAATCATCTAACAGTGAACTGTCGAGGTCCGTCACGACCAGCAGTTTCTTTTTCGCAGACATCGCTACAAAAATTAAATTAAGACGCTTCTGAACGAACTGCAATCGCGCCCAACTCACGCGGCTTTACCATCAAATGCCAACAAAACTTAGAGAGCTCACAAAGCCATTCAGTAAATTCGCTATAGTGTGTTCGGAGAATAATAAGCGCAGCATACATAATGTGATGCCATGCAGGAATGATGCCAATTTGAAGATCAACCACAGACTTGCCATCGCAGACCTTAAATCACTGCCTGATTCCGCTGATTGATCTCAGTATCACGCCGACCTTCGGCATGCGCACGCCGACCCTCAATCTTCCAAGTACATTCCAAGGCGATGCACAGCCACAGACGACCTCAGCACCACTTTAAAACTTCACATCGCCAGATATTCCAGTTCGTCCCTTATTTTTAAATATCAAGCAGCTCTCGATGACGACTGTGTAACCGATAGTGCGCTGAAAGCCCTAGACCTGAGTCGGATCGACGAATTGCAACGTACCGTCTGCCTTCAAGCTACGATAATAGCACCCAGAGCGTGCAACACCCGCTTTATTTTTGGAGTGACACGCGCCCTGCCCTGCGGGTGTGACTAAATAAAGGATCGAATTTTGCTCACAATTGACACGGATATCTTCAATTTTGAGATAATCCCCACTGGTTTTGCCTTTGATCCACAATTCATTGCGGCTGGTGCTCCAGAATGTCGCCATGCCGCACTCGAGTGCAGTCTGCAGGGCCAATTCGTTTGCATAACCCACGATGAGCACCTCGCCGGTCTTGGCATCCTGAGCGATTGCTGGCAGCACATCTGCGCCACAATTTGCCACCTTACGCAGCTTGGTAAAATCAAGATTAAGGACTGCTCCCTGTTCTAATTCTTCATGTGTCATGCCTGTGGAGTAAGCTCTCACAAACGCCTGAGTCGAGTTTCGAATTTAAATTCTGTATGGCTGTACAATGAAGAATTCATCCATAAACACTGATTTTTCCTTTCCATTCAATCCCATCGGGCCATCGTGCTAACTTTCACCATAGAAAGAACTCGGTGCCCAAAGCACCTCAAACATACAAACTTATGAACACAGCCACCACTACTCGCGCTGAAATCCTCTCCCAAGCTGCTAACGAAGCGCGTGGACTTGCGATCGATGCGATCCACGCCTGCAGCTCTGGCCACCTTGGCCTACCACTCGGTTGCGCAGAAATCGGCGCCGTCCTGTTCGGCGACAACGGCCTCCGCTATAATCCAGCTGCACCAAAATGGCTCAACCGCGACCGCTTCATACTCTCAGCTGGCCACGGCTCGATGTTCATCTACTCATGGCTGCACCTCGCAGGCTATGACCTCTCCTTAGAGGAAGTGAAAAACTTCCGCGTGCTCGGCTCCGAAACACCAGGTCATCCCGAGTTCGGCGACACTGCCGGCGTCGAAGCCACCACTGGCCCTCTCGGCCAAGGAATCGGCAATGCGGTCGGGTTCGCGCTTTCTGGCAAGCGTGCGGCGGCACAGTTCAACACCGCCGATCACACCATCTTCGATCAACACATCTTCGCACTCAACGGCGACGGTTGCCTACAAGAAGGTGTCGCCAAAGAAGCGATCGCATTTGCCGGCCACAACCAGCTCGACAATCTTATCCTCATCTATGACTCCAACGACGTCACGCTCGACGCGATGGCAACACAGTCGCAAAGCGAAGACGCCGAAGCGTATTTTATCTCTCAACGCTGGGATGCCATCACCATTGACGGTCACGATCTGACTGCGATCAAGGAAGCGATTGCTCACGCCAAGTCCAATGACAACGGCAAGCCAACCGTCATTATCGCGAAGACCACAATCGGCAAGGGCATCCCAGAAGTTGCCGGCACAGCAGCCGGCCACGGTGAAGGTGGCGCAAAATTTGCCACTGAAGCTCGCAAAGGGCTCGGCCTGCCAGAAGAGACGTTCTTTGTATCCGAAGGTGTTCGCGCACACTTCGCCGAGCAAGCCGAAGCAGGCAAAGCCGCCTTCACTGAGTGGCAAGCAACCTACGCAGCATGGAGTGCCACAAATCCAGCACTGGCTGCTGAGCTCGAATCATCCGTCAAGGGCGAAATCCCTACTGACCTTGCCAGCCGCATCCCAGAATTCGACGCAGGCACAGGCTCTGCAACACGCGCCTCTGGTGGTGTTGTTATCCAATCCGTCGCCAAGGAACTGCCACAGCTCATCACTGGTTCCGCTGACCTTTACGGTTCCACTAAGAACTACATCAAAGATGGCGGCGATTTTTCCGCAGAGAACTTCGGTGGTCGTAATATCTGGTTCGGCATCCGCGAACACGCGATGGGTGCGATCTGCAATGGTATCGCATACGATGGGCTCTTCCGCGCCAGTGGCGCGACATTCTTGGTCTTCGCCGACTACCTTCGACCCGCGATCCGCCTTGCGGGCCTCGCCAAGTTGCCGGTCACTTACATCTTCACGCACGACTCCGTCGGTGTAGGTGAAGACGGTCCGACTCACCAACCTGTCGAAACCGTCAGCGGCCTGCGCGTGATTCCAAATGTCGATGTGATTCGTCCATCCGATGCTGAAGAGACTGCCGCGGCATTTGCCGGCGCGATGCTGCGCACAGATGGCCCAACCGCATTGATCCTCACTCGTCAAAACATTCCTGCCAACGACAACATTAGCGTCGCCGATCGTCGCGCAGGTACCCTCAAGGGTGGCTACATCGCGAAGCAAGAATCTGGCGACCTGAAACTCATCATCATGGCAACCGGCTCTGAAGTGCAACACGCACTCGGCGCAGCTGTGCAACTGGGTGACGGCGTACGCGTCGTGTCTCTCCCTTGCTTCGAGCGCTTCGAACGCCAATCAGCAGACTACATCGAAAGTATCCTGCCACTCAGCTGCACCGCACGGGTTGCCGTAGAAGCAGGTGTCTCCAGCACATGGGGCAAGTATGTTGGCCTCACCGGCAAGACAGTCTGCATCGATCGCTTTGGCATCTCTGCACCCGGCGACACCGTCATGGTCGAGCTAGGCATGACAGCTGACAACGTCGCAGCCGTCGCTAAAGAACTACTTTAATTCGTAGCCACGCTTTGAATACAACAGGCCGTCCACGAGGGCGGCCTGTTTTGCGTAAGAGGTAATAACTGTGGCGTGCGAGCTTGCTCGCGCCCCGCACTCTAGCGACACTGGCCTGCTCTCAAAAATAAGGTGAAGAGTTGTTTTGTTGAGATATGCATTCCAACATGGAAGGACCGCGAGCGGAGTGTGGGCGAATCGCCCACGTTCATCCTGTGTTGCTGCAAAGGAGGGCGAGTCGCCCTAGCTCCTTTAGCCTTTTCCCGCTAATCGACCATCAACCTAAAAAAACG
>Ga0208544_10000419_pt1 | contig 33629 bp, 34 predicted proteins | sample DEB08_DNA_9_FD_184526 | JGI IMG/M metagenome (GOLD analysis project Ga0208544, IMG submission 184526) | Aqueous microbial communities from the Delaware River and Bay under freshwater to marine salinity gradient to study organic matter... | ecosystem: Environmental > Aquatic > Marine > Coastal ... | reverse complement strand
TTTTTACGGTTGGTTTACTCACCAGCCCAACCCGGCAAGACCGGGCGAGGCTAATTGATAAACGAACTGCTAGTTCTCGGTTTACTGGATTATGCCGCGACATAAAGAATGGGGTTTGCAGGGCGTACAAAGCCGCTCAAGTCGCCTATCGCGTCACCCTTGGCTCTGAGTCCAACAATCACGCCTTGCTCGTCACCGGGCCTGTAATCGCTTAGATCCCCATCAATAACGCGAGCGGTGAAACCGTTGATTGTGTAGTGGGTAGGTAAAACGCCATTGCGTTTAGTGTTGAATACAACCGCCACGTTCCGGCCCCTACGCAGCTCAACTGCTGCCGCGATATCGTTCTCTTCCGATAGGCTAAAAGTTGACGTGTAGAATTCTGGTAACACGCGCCCCGGTGCTTTTGTGTAGTCGTAAAGCTCAGCGGTTTTAGCCGCCATATGCACTAGCTCAGCACAGCTAAAACGCATACCTAAATGATCCAGCTTGTATTTTTCCCATAGGATATCTGAAGTCGCGTTAAGTCTAAAAGCAAGGGCCATGCCCAACTTAATAGCCTTTTTTTGTGCCGCCCCGGATTCCTTTATGAGTATCGCCATAAAGAGCGCACGGTTTAAAAAGAACATGCGGGTTTTAGCGATACGAGCGGCATATTTAGCAGGGATATAAACCGGGTTCCCGGCTGACATTAAACAAGCTTCAGCGCAACCCGGTGAGGCGAAAGCGCAGGTATTAAAACCACTAAGGGTTGAACTGGCTAGATGTAATGGAAAAGTCAAAACATTTTCGACCTTGGCATTTTTAGCGACTTTCGGGTTGCTCAATGGATCTGAGAATAAAGCCCCTTTTACGTCAAAATCAGCGCGAGCGATTCGCATCAATTCGGCTTTACTCAACTGTAAATAGGTATCTAATTTAGATAGTTTAGTTTTCATTAACATCGTGGTATTCCTTTCGTTTGGTTTGATACGTTTGGTTTGGTGCGCTCTATGCGCTATAAAAAACTTTGTCTAGCCCGTATTGCTTGGCAACAACAGGTAGTAAAGGACAAATTGATAATTTAGCCTCATCATCAAAATTTCGGGCTGTTGTCTGGGAAACTACGGTTAATAAAACGTAACCTTCTAGATCCAAAATATAATAAGTATGTTTTTGCATTATTTAATTCCTTTCGTTTAGTTTTATACTTTTTGGTTTACTGGTATTTAATTCCTTTCGTTTAGTTTTATACTTTTTGGTTTACTGGTAGACACTAGCTAGGAATGTCTACTAGTAAACACTGAACTAGTCCGGTGTGAACTAGTCCGCTGTTTACTGTTATTTAGGGTATCGTTTGGCCTTGCGAATAGCGTTTTTAGATTGTTTGGGTATCACTTCGTAAACGCTTTTAAGTCCGAATCTACGGCCCTCGCTCCAATCTTCTACTTTACCCTTTACGACTGCTAATACATGCCCGTTAATTTGGGCCATATAGCGTTTCTTAGGATCACAATATTGGGCTAATGAGGCCACGGTTTTAGCTGGCATGGTAACCCGTTTAAGCTCAAAGCCTAGTGCCTTAATAACCGCGTGATACATTACAGGATATGTACCCTTGCGATTAACGCGTCCGGCATCTTTCATTAACGCGTGGGCTTTTTTGTATGGGATATCGCAAGTTATCGCCACGGCCTTAACTGTACAGTCATTCGTTTCGCGGTATGAATCGCTTACTATTTCACTACTTTTAAAGTTGATCATATTTTTTACTCTTTCGTTTGATTTGATTTAAAACAGCTTAATTCAATACTCTAATCTATTCGGTTGCCCTTTCGATTTGAGCATTGTCTCTAAAATGTCTCAATGCGCTCTATGCTAGTCTATTCGGTTGCCCTTTCGATTTGCGATAACAGCGCGGTGACTCAATGCGTTTCGTTATGCCTATATGCCCGCGCATTAAGGTATCCGGTTAACTGAGTCGGTAGAACGAAAACATTGTTAAAGAGCAAAAGCCCTCAACGCATTAGATCATCTACTTTAGTTAATCGCGGGTTATCGTTTCGATCCTATCAACTAGCACGGGCTAGTAGGTAAAGCGTATCGAGCCACAACCCGTTTTCACGGTGCGTCTGCCAGATGATCCAAATTGTTAAAGAGCGGCCAAAACACGTTGCCGCGTTGTTGGGGTTTTAAGTCTAAAACATGAGTAAACCATTGTCTAGTGGTCTACTGAACAAAAAACAGTGGTGCGCGTCTTAACGCGTCCACCAAAAATACCCGATACGTCCAGCCCGTATGGGCTAGAGTCCGGTTTATACGGTTAAAATGAGGGTAAAATTAAATACAAAGAATCTATAATAAACTCTGTTTACAGTCATAAGCCCACGGTATACGGTGCGTTTAGCCCATTGTCGCGGTGACTGTCTGTTAAATGTCTGTTTATCTACTCAATCGGGCACAATTCCGGCCCTTTCGTTTTCGCTCAGATCTGAACTAAATTTGCTGTCGGCTCTCAGCGTTTGCCGGGGGTGGCGGGGGGTGGCTGCGTCTCGCGCGGGGGGATATATGCCTATATGAATCTTCCCGTATTTTTGAAAGCACCTTACCTCCCCACGCCTCGCTGACGCCTCGTTTCCCCTACCCTATGTCACGCGTTGGGTAACTTCTGAACGAGTCCCATCGGCTCTCCTGCGGCCTCTGATGGACACTACATTGCCACCTAGTTCCCTGCCCTTAAAGCCGCCTTGTGCCATACCCATAAAGTCCTCTATCTCCTGCTCCCACCGATCATCCAACACGCCCTGCCTAGCTTCATCGACAGACTGACCCATCGTCTTCTGCCAGTAGGCTACGGCTCCTGCTAAAGCGTCTACCCTATCGTCATGCTTTAAGCATCCACGGTCACGGGTGATGTGGGTTAGCTGGTACATAAGGGAGTACACATGGTCATGGTTCTTAACGTCAGACCTGATTAACGACTCATCCATAACTAGACGATGTTGCGTCATGACAGGCTCAAGGGTATCGATGATACGACCTTCCTTGTGACCTTTAGCCCACTCAGATTCCTGTACTGTACAACCACCGGGCCATACCTTTTGAAGGATAGGGCCGAATGATGTAACCCACAGTCCCTGTCCGTAGTTAGGTTCTACCTCTACCACGTTAACCGAGAAGCGTTTAGCATCTATAGCTATCTGCTGCATGGCCTCTGCGGGGTCACCTTTGAATCCACCTACATGGAGGACATACATGATGCCGTTAAGAGTCGCTACGATAGCCCATGCTGTTTCATCCTTACCACGACCAGCGGGGTCAACGAACAGCACCGTACCGTCATAAGGTTCCCACTCAGTGTCGGTGAATAGTGGACGAAGGAAGTGGTCACCAGAGAACCCTAGGTTGCTAATGTCACGGATCTGGTTCTTCTTGTCACTGTCTCTTCCCCACTGCACCTGTAACGGGGCCTTAACGGGGTTGGTAGAGAACACAACTAAGTCGAACTGTCTCAGTGGGTAACGCTCAGCATCTGACAGACTAGTATCAAGCATGTACTGTAGGGCATAGGTAGCCCTGCCTTTAGATTCAATGGACACCATCTCGTCATGACCAAACCGTGTGTCTGTCACACCGCCATACTCAAGTAGACCTTGGTCATGCTTACGCCTTAGATAGGGAGCCAGTATGTTTACATCTTCCCCGGTCTCTTCATCTCGTAGGATGTAGTTCTTCAGCTTGTCCTGTACGGGATAACGTACAGGTATAGTGAATGTCCTAAACTGCATGGACTTAACGAGTACGTTGTAGATAGATTCTTCCGTCTGCGGTGTACCGAGTAAGATGATGTCACCCTTACCATGCTCTGTCTTAGTGATAGGCACGAAGTCAGACTGTACGACCCTGACGATTCTCTGTCGGGCTTCCTCTGTGAGGGAGTTCTTCTCTACTTCTATGTCGTCTGCGATCAATAAAGTCGCACGACTTCCCGTGATCTGTGAGGTTATACCCCTAGCAGCTACAGAATAGCTTTGTGACAGCGAACTACTGGAGACATCAAACTGGTCAGCCTGATCTCTTCTCGCTGCTCCTTTCTCACGAGGCCCGTCTATAAGCCATTGGAGGATAGGCATCGATGCAATAATGCCTTTAGTCTGCGATACGAATTCCTTTGCCTTTGAACCAGCGGCTGATACTACCAGGATTTTTTCATCCCTAGGGTTACGCTTCAATCGCCATATAGCGAAGGCTGACGTTATGTAAGACTTACCAGCACCCCGGAAACATCGGACGATATCCTCACGGGGGTTATCAAATAGGGAGACAAGCTTATGTTTATCTAACTCTTCTGCCTCTGCCGTGTCATAACCATACTGTAGTCGGTGGGCTATCTCATACTGTGCCTCTGTAGGGGCAGGTAGTCCTAGGTGATGCCAAGCAATGGCAAGGAAGTTACGGAATTCCTCAAACGAGGGCCACAGTTCTTCGGGGAAGCTGGCCTCCCAGTGGGGCCTTCCATCAATCATAAGGGGTTGGAGCATATGCTTACCTTAATGACGGGGCGCAAGGCCCCATCTTTTAGTTTGACGCCTTGATAGGCATTACGTTGGTGTACTTCTTCAAGGTATCGGACAGGTTGTTGTCTGTCTTCGTTACCATTTCCTCTGGTGGGAACTGCTTGAGAAAGTTAACGGCTGCATTCAGTGTGCTGGCAGGGGCATCGACACGTTCACCAGACCTAGGGTCTACCTCACCGTTAGCCACCCGGTCACACAGGGATATAATTAGCAGACCTTTAAGATCTGCACTGGTCTTCTTCTTCATTTGGTAAGTCCTTTAGATTTCTCGAATGACCGTAGGCCACCAAGGCCCAATAAACTCATTACGAGTGTTGTTAGTTCAGCGGATGCGATAGCAGGAAGTTCTGCTGGTAAATCGATGTATGCGTTGATGAGTCCAGCAAATGGCAGGATTAGGAACTGGTAACCAAGACCAATTGCACATACCCAGCCTATTGCAGGTCGCCAACCAGCCACGAACACAGACGAATGTTTAGCACTTTCGATGTTAGCCATTGCCTGTAGAACGTGGGGTTTCTGTAATGCTTCTGTCATCTTGAGTCGAGCATTAGCCCTCTCTTCGTCTGACGTAAACAAATCATCAAGGCCATCCATCACACTTCCAGCAATCCCCGCAAGAGGATTGATAGACATAATGTTTCCTTGTTAAGAGCCTAACCATTTGGATAGGACTGATGAACCGACACCACCTAGACCGATAGATAGCAACATAGCACCAGCAAGGAATCCCTTGCCTTTGACTAGCTGTTTTTCTAGGTCATTTACCCGTTTGGATAGGATGACGGTTGTATTATTTAGCGACTCGACCTGTGCGCCTAAGTTCTCTACTAGAGTAACGAAGCGTCCCGCGTCATAGTCCGACATGTTAGACATGATGTTACCCTTTAATGTATACAGCGATTCCAAATAGAAGACCCATAGCTATAATCATGAAGATGCCTACGTTGATTCCTAGCTCTATGTCTTTCTGTAACTTTGCGTTTCTTCTGATACGCTCATTGACTTTTTCTTGCGCTTCTTCTCTGCGTTGCCTGTGCCACTCAGCCTCAAATTTTACGAAGTCACTCCACCCATTGAGTCTGGATTTTTTTAGGTGATGCTCTAGCTGTTCACGCTGAATTCGTTGCTGCTCGGCATATTGGAAGCATTCTAATGCTGTGCCACGGCTGCTGGCATCTCCAGCTTTCTCTTTTACTTTCTGTGTAGCTGATAGGTAGTCATTCAGTTGAGTACCTAATTGGTATAGCTGCTGTCCATTCTTCAAAGCAGTCGATAGCGTCTTCCAGATAGCATTTGCCGCTGCAATTTCTATTAGCATCGCCAATACCTCCTGCTATATTCTAGGGTTTCGTAAGGTTTGGTTGAGGGTTGTACTACTAGATATTCGATGGGCTTCTCTGCCACCACAGGTTCGACAATTAAAGCCTTCCCTTCTGGCAGCAAGGAAGTGCTTTGGTGAACTAGGGGCAGTCCAACAGGACTAGACCACACTATCTAAGGTCATAAGGAATAATATCCTCACGCTCTGGTCGCCATCTTGTTTGCCACATAGGGCCACCAGTAGGGCTAGTTCCTACACGCTTTGCTCCCCATTTAATAACGAAAGCATTTAACGAAGATTCTTCGCTAGACGTGGTCATGTTCATTCCATATAGTCCAGTATGCTGTGTGACCTCTTTGTGACGAGCATAGCTTACAAGAGCAATCTCCGTGTATATCCAAGCCATTGATGTAGACCCTTCTTTTGGGCCAGCCATAAAGTAAATAGAATGCCAGATGTCATCTATTTTCTCACCTGAGAAGGCAACGTAAGCCACAGCATTTGCATGTTCTCTAAACACCATACAAGGATTCATCTGCATAGATTCTTTTATAAACTCTTTAAAAGGAACTTGACCATCTGCCCAATAATTACCATCTTCGTCTTGGGTTATTACATGTGGAGAAAAGGTACTGCTAGTCATGTGTTTTATACTTTGAACCCACATGCTTTCAAAGTCAGCGTCCGTGACATATTCAATATTCATATACATAGGATTAGCCTAATTGAAGTGTTGATGGGTTAGGGGAAAGGAGTGAGTTTAATCCACTAAAGTTGTACCACCTATACCAAGTAAAGCTGCCACTGGGCCTTATTGTGTGCCCTGTCAAGCCTGAATAATTCTCGTGGGTAGCGCTATTGGGGCCTCCCATTGCTCGACCATTAATCCTGACATTACCCAAGAAACTACTACTATGATGTCCTGCCATTTTTATCCAAACTTCAGTACCAGACGATTGCCCGGAAGACCAGTAGTGAGAAAGAACTTCATCGATTCTATAGCCTTTATAATTAGCGGGTCTGCTACCTATAGGAGCTAAAGATCCAGCTAATGATCCTGTATTTAATACACTAAATCCTTTCTCTTGGTTGGCTCCGAACTTATCACTACCGGGAAAGTTTCGGCTCCCAGAAGCAAATGATGAAGAGTATCCTCCTAGCCATATCTGGGAGCCATTAAGATTAACCTTTGCCACAGTCGAGCCGTTAAAGGTTACCGCGCTAACATTTCCGAAGTTAATTGATTGACTCATATATAACCCCCTTATGTAGTGATGTTCAGCGTAGTTCCCGACATTGAGAACGTAGCACCAACTGGGCCTTGAGAGCCTGTGCTTCCTGTAGAACCAGTAGAACCAGTAGCACCTTGTGGGCCTGTAGCTCCTGTACCACCCGCAGCACCTGTAGGGCCAGCGGGGCCAGTAGCACCAGTATTACCTACATCACCTTGAGGCCCTGTTCCACCTTGGGGGCCAGTAGGGCCAGCGGGGCCTGTATCACCTTGAGGGCCAGTAGGGCCTTGTGATCCTTGTACGCCTTGTGATCCAGTAGTACCAGTATCGCCTTGAGGGCCAGTAGGGCCTGTGGCTCCTTGGACTCCATCATCTCCATCTCCACCAGCCGTACCTTGAGGGCCTTGTGCGCCTGTATCACCCTGTATTCCTTGTGATCCAGTTGATCCAGTTCCTCCAGTGGGGCCTGTGTTACCGATAGGGCCTTGAGCGCCCGTGTCGCCTTGAGGGCCTTGAGGGCCAACCGCACCTGTAGCACCAGTTGTACCTTGGGGGCCTGTATTACCTATTGGGCCTGTTACACCATCAGTACCCTTATCAGCCATAAGCTGCCACACAGCGGCTTGAGCAGATGGAACTGTACCAGCGGCTGAATCTTGAAGGGCTGCATATGTAGCACCTTGGTATTCAACCGCATCTAAGGTTTCGTATGCAGTTGAAGAAGACCACTGGCCTTTAAACGCAATGCGTACCTTACCTATATTTAAAGTTGGCATTAGATTGTTACCTCTAGTTCACCATTAGAATTAATTGAGAAGTCTTGGTCTGCCGCATCACCGTAGTATTCGATGGATAGCATTCCTGTTGTGGGACTCATTGAGAAAGTACCGAAGGCTAGACCTAATGCAGTCGGCCCCATAGAACCTGTTGGGCCTGTAGAACCTGTTGGGCCTATAGTACCTTGGTTACCGTCAGGGCCTTGGTTACCTAAGTCACCTTGAATACCTTGTGGGCCTAACGGGCCAGTAGGGCCTGTTGAACCTATTGGGCCTTGAGAACCTGTTGGGCCTAATGGGCCATCGTCACCAGTAGCACCTTGCGCTCCTGTCTGTCCTGTAGCACCCACTGCTCCTGTATTACCAGTTACTCCTTGGATACCTTGCAGTCCTATTGGGCCTATTGGGCCTGTCGTACCTTGTATTCCAGTGACACCTTGATCACCTACAGGGCCTGTATTGCCTATGACACCTTGAGGGCCTATTGGGCCTTCGGGGCCTATGACACCTTGAACACCTACAGGGCCTTGAGATCCAGCAGGGCCTGATGGGCCAGTTGCTCCAATAGGGCCTTGAGGGCCTTCAGATAAAGAGAAAGTAAGTAGACCTGTACTAGCGTTGTACGATACAGAACCCTCTGCACCATATGGAAGAGAAGTCATGCTGGTTGTAAGGGAATAAAGATCGTCACGAATGTTAACAACGTCTGTGTGTTTAATAACAACGTCTGTATGTTTAGATGTTATGTCTGCGGTAACGGCAGCTTGGTTAGGAAATAATGAATCAGCATATGATTTAGTTACGACATCCCCATCTGATATAGGATAAGCCACATCCGATATTAGCTTATTGTTAGCTGAGAATTTACCTGTCGCTACATCTTCAAAGATTCCCAATTTAGATTGGTCAATAGCTTCTTGCGCTAAGTTGTGTACTTGATCAAAGGCTGTATCTAAATCTTCCTCGGTAAGCTGACCGGGAATAACAAAGTCTACCAACCGAATATCGGGAGAAGACTCTCTGAATATATACACCAAGTCTAAGTTTGATGTAGTTAATAATTGAATCTGAGTGTCGGAATACCAACTAAATGTTGTATCAAATACTCCGTTAACCTTAACCTTAACGTGAGCCTTGTCCAGATAAGAAAAGGGTATTGTGAATTGTGTCTGACCTGTATTGGCTATATATGACACATAAGAGTAAGCCATAGGGACTCCTATTAAGTTATAAAAGAAACCCCTCTATTGAGGGGCTTAAAGGTTTTAATCGTCTGAGGTTAGATCAGCTATTTTGAACAGAGCCTGATATGGAGCAAGCCTACGAAGTTTGGCTGCACCATCCGTTCTCGCTGGGTCTAGCATAGCGTTGATGCCAGTACCTAAGTCGGTTGCTAATCCAAATGATGGGCCAGCAATTTGTCCGATTGTGTTGTTAGCCTGATACCGCGAACCTCCTGCACCAAGACCAGTAGTCTTTTCTATAGCAGCGGCATACGGAGACAGCCAAGCTAATGCACCTGACCGATCAAGAACATCACGAACCCATTGACCATTGGAACGCTCTTGTATCTCACCATTACGGATCATATCCTTAGTGATTACTACAAGACCGCCTAAAGCCAAGGCCATTGCCATAGAAGCCACAGCATCTGCATCCTTATAGTGGTGCATCCTCTGAGCCGCAGGGGCAATCATCTTGTTCATGATAACGAATCCATAGGTTTGGAACTGCATCATCATCTTAGCGATAGCACCATCCATTAGCAGAGGTGTGTCACCAATACCGGGTGTCATAATTCCCCGGTCAGCAGCTTGTCGCATAGACCCTACAAACGATGTGTAAGCCTCACGGCCTTCCGCATACAGCTTATATTCAGACTCCATAGCATCACGCAGGAAGTCTAGGTCTTTGTCTTCGATCTTACCCTCGCTAAGTAGCCTCTTGCCTTGATCGTATTCCTTACGGGCGGCAACATACTCTACTTCGTTACGGGTCTGCCATTTCTGTGCGTCAAAGCTTTTAACACCACGATCATTAGATATGCCAAACTCTTTTCCTAGCTTCTTGAACTGGGCTAACTGATCAGGGCCAATACCTATAGTAGCCAGCTTTGCTCTAGTGAGGTCATCTAGCAGACTAGGGTTATTAACCAGATCAATTAACTTGTCCTGCTGGAAGATCATGGTCATAGCTTTTTGCTTCATGTTCCAAGCAGCTAGTCCAGACATGACGTTAACCTTCTCGTTAAGACCAGCGGTCAAACGATCTATGTTAGCTGTAACAACTTGCTTGGTGGAACCTGTCGCTCCAATACCAATCCCTTGATTAAAGTTATCAGCACCAGCCAGCTTTAAGTGACGCGCTTGGTGAAGCAATCTTTCAGAAGCAACAGCTATCTTATGGATCACATCATCAGGAGAGTTCTTTAAGATGTCAGATGAAGCCCTAAAGTACTTACCAGCGTACACACCGAAACCATTAGTCAACACCATGTTAGCGGCATCAGTAAAGGAAGTGATAATGAACTCAGGGCCAAAGCGTGTGAAGTTATATTCACGGGCCTTACCCGCAGCCCAGAACAATGCACTGTCAGGATCATCAGGCATTCCTGCACGACCATAAAGTCGATCAAGTAAACCATCAATGTCTGATAATACAGCTACCTTTTCGGAAGCTAGGTGTGAGGACTTTTTGTTCTTACCCCTAAGTTCAGCTATCTTTGAGTCATAGCTATCGCTTATCTTAGCCTTCTGGTCACTCATATCTAAAGCCGCGTCCTTACCGAACACTTTCTTAATAGCTAGTCGGGCAGATACTTCTTCCCACTGTTTATCAAGAACCACATGTAGGTCACCCTTTAGGATTCCTAACTCATGAGCCTCTCTAGTTTGTTCGGGAGTCATCCGAATACTTCGGCTTTTACTACGACCACCTTGAAACATTGATTCAGTGAGAACACCCTGTGGAGACTTCTGGTTTTGCTGTAGGTTATTAACTAGATCTTCCACCGTGTCATTCATACTTTTAAGAGAACCAGACCTACGCTGCATACGGGCAGTCTTCTTCTTTGACTTAGCCGTTTGTCGCCAGTAACTCTTCATCTCTTTATAAGCTGCACGGGATTCCTTGTTAAGATCTCTTGTGCCTTTGATAGCCGCTTGGGTTTTGGATACAGCAACTTCCAAATCCGTAACCTTAGTTTGCTTCTTAGCTATCTTAGATTCAGCATCCCGTATTTTCTTTCTGGCTTCTAAAGCAATCTGTTTGTACTTTGCCATTGCTGGCGTATTGACCTTTATGCTTCTCCACATATCATCAATAGCTACAACATGGTTTATCTCAGCTTGCGTAATAGCATCTTCTGCTTCTCTCCAAACTTTGGGATCAGGCTCTAATGCACCACTTCTTTTAGATTCCTTTTGTAACTTACGGTATGCGCTGTTAGCAGCATTGATTGCTTTTTGAGTTGGGCCACGTTCCACAACAGCTAACTGTTGGGCGTATTCTTTCTCAAGCTTAACTCTGAGTTCAGCCTGTGCCTCAACCATTTCATTCTTTACACGAACTCTAGTGGCTCTGGTTAGGTCTAGATTCTCATAGGTTTTACGGACGATATCTTTAGCAACTTTAATACTTAGGTTTTTAATCTTAGTAGTGTTCATACGAATCATTGCGGCAGCTTCAACCATACCCTTACGAGCATCTATTTCTTCCATGTGGGCAACCTTCGCTGCTTCATCTATCTCTGCTAGTTTCATCTCGTAGTTATTGCCAGCCCACTCTTCTAGGATCTCTCCCTTAAATCGTTGACCTTCTTCTTTTGTGATTACCCGGTCTACGCTGTCGTTAAAGATATCTTTTATCTTAACGTCCTCAAGACCAAACTTAGCGAAGTCATCTAGGCTTAAACCATACTCTTCGATAAACTCTTCTGTAGGCGATTCTTGCAAGATCTTAATAAAGAAGTCTTTAGCTTTAAAAGAGTCTTCTCTTATGTTCCTACTGTCCCACAACTGAGCCATTTTATAGTCATCACCCATACGCATCTTGTCGGTAATCAGGCCGTTCTCAACCATCATGTCTTCTAAGTGACGGTTACTGGCATGAATAGATTGGGTATATTCATCAGCAGCACTCTTGATTAGCTTTGCGTTCTCTGGCCCCCACTTGGTTTCAAGCTTGGCTAGATCATCAGCATCCATATAACCATGAAGAGATTTAACAACTACTTCGTTAAACTCACTAGGCTTCAGTAATCCCATCTCAAAGGTTTCGGCTTGACCCGTAGCACTCTGTGACCAGTTAACTAACCGGGTCGCATCAGCTTTTAGTTGTTGGGCTATACGGCCCTTCCCTGTCATCGCCATGTTTAGGTTAGTAACAATGTTCTCGGACTGTAGAAGAAGAGTATCGTACTCAGTCTTTAAAGCATTCTTAACCGACTCAGCACTGATCTCAGCTTTACCTTCAGCCGCGCCCTTGCTTACTCGACCACCTGTGTCCATAAGCTTTTGAGTGATACTACGAGCCTCTTGAACTGACCAGTTAAATGAACGACCAATAGGAGTAGTCTGATCAATCCAGCCAACAGCCTTGTTTAGGACATTAGCTACGACACCTCTATTACCGTCCATGACTGACTGAGTGCCATCGGAAACCCTAGCAGCACCAGCAGAGTCGTTCATTGGGCCAGCAAATTCATCAGCACCAGAGAACTCTGGATCGTTAGCCTTTAAGGGTAGTGGCCCCATGAAGTTTGGATCAGCCGCTTGGAATCCTGGAGCAGATTCTGGGGCAGTAACTTCTGGTTGATTCCTGACCGCAGGGGTCATTGGCTTCATGCCTTTAAAACCACCAACAGCACTCATAAGAGCGGCACTGGCTAAGACGTTTATCAAGGATTCATCCATTGTTCTGTAGTCTTGCATCTGGTGCAAAGCGACTTCTTGACCCGCAACTATTGCGCCCGACTTGGCTGCATAATCAGCAGCACTAGCTAACATTTTACCCTTCTTAGCTGTACCCAAAATAGGAACAAGGGTCATAACATCTAACAGGGAGAATCCCATGCCAAGCATTATTCCGTAACCATTGCCGTTAGCCATGTTGTCACGGTTCTTTCTCTCAGAACGGAGTCTTTCAAGACGCTGGTCAAAGTGAAGTTCGTTGTCTACGTTATCAAACATACCTTGTTTAATTGATGACTCCATATCTACGAGGTCATCTTTGTTTTCGATGTAATGACGGAACACATTAAAGTTAGGATCTTGAGGGCCATGAATAGTCTCACCAGATGCCATATAAGCAGAACCAATTAAGGTTTCTTGCTTATAGAATGACAGTGCTGTTTCGAGAATACCCGGTGCTTCCTCTTCATCTATAGACCGTACATTTCCTTGTGGCTTAAACGAAGCCACTTCCCTATCGACAGCTTGGATACGAGTAAACGTATCTTCCGCTGCCGTTGTTCTTGAACGAATTAAGTCCATAAATATTACCTATATTAAACTTTAGCTTTGTCCTTACCTTGTGCTTCCTGAGAGGCTGCATACTTAGCCGCATACTTCTCTGGTAACACCGTAGCCATATAGGCTAGATAAGAAGGCATACCATGCTCTCGGTTAGCACCAACAAATGTTAGGGCTTCTTCGTAGCGTCTGTTGTAAAGGCCAAGCATCCGTGATCCGTTAGACTTGTAGAGTATTTCCTCCACAGCCTTATTTATACGACCACCCTTTAAATGACCTACTAAGTTTTCACCGATTAGCTTTGGCGAGTTGTAAGCCATAGATACCAGTGCTAGTCGTTGTTGATGGTTAAGATCCACACCATTAAGGCGGTTATCGATAACAGATTCAGCTTCACCTACAGCAGCATCAAACAACTTACGGCCTTGGGCCTCAGTAATTTCAGCCGTGCCTTTGTGAACAGCATCAAAGTATTTCTCACCGACTTGTAGTGTCTTCATGAATAAGTCTTTATGACCTACAGAATCCATGTTGTAACCATACCCAACAGTTCGGTAACCCTTACCATTCGGTGCGCTCTTGACACCATCCCAGTATGCTCCTGACCTCCAAGCTTCTGCCTCGGCAATCATTTCAAACCTTTGATCGGTGTATTGGGGACTTTCTTCTGGACTCATGTGTTCTTTTACCTTTGTATATGTGTCTTGAATAAACCAAGATACGTCTTCAGCAGCATCGGTTATTGCATCACCAGATATATCTAAATCAAAGCCAGCTTTTAATGGTTTATTAATGCTAGTTAATCCTACTGTTGGACTAACTTTGTCATTAGCAGCTAGTTGATTCATTACACCTTCTTGCAACATAGCGTTTTGATCTGCATCACTCTGTGACGTAGATGTCATAAACGGAAGCCTATCCTTTGTAATAGCCTGATCTATTTTTAAGTTATGATCTTTGTTACCTTTCTTCTCAAATGCCGGGTAGTCGTAACTACGCATAGCCCTTGGCTTAACGTGACCACCTAATGACATTTCCTGTATTTCTTCAGCGGTATAAAGATTATCCAAGTCAATATCATTTTTACTCATGTGAGCATACGCTCTGATTTTGTAGCCAGTAGCTTGCGCCCCTTCGGCTATATCAGCAGCAGTAGTGCCAGCATCGTAGATAGGAACTAGATGAACAGACTCAGGGAGTTTATCTTCAATAGCCTTTAGCGTTGCTTCGTCAACTACGGGATCACCTGTTATTTCAACAGGAATACTAGAACTTCCACGATCCTCAAGTGCAGCAGCGATGTTAGTAAGATAGTCATATACTCCCGGCTGCTCCCCTGCTTGACCGAAGTCATAAGTCATACCAGATTCTAATATTACATCCTGTTGCTGACCTGTTACTTCGTGAGAAGAGGTCAAGGTTACTGTTCCTGTACCATCATCATTCTGACGAAAACCAACACCAGCACCACCAAACATATCCATCTTAGATACAGCATCAATGGAGTTATCAAGATTCCCGCTAGGGCTAAAGCTTCTAGAAGTATCATAAGGGTTAGGCATACTTGCAACATCATGAACCTGAGTATTAACATTCCCATTTTCATCCACAGTACCAACCTCTGGCAAAGGAACCTGATCTGCCTTTAGTACTACCCCTACACGGTCATTAGATTTCCTAACGCGACCTAGGGTTGGAAGCATGTGATTCCACACATCTGTAATGATCTGATCTGGGTCACCCGCACCTCCACTACTTTGAGCAGCAATGGTAAACGCAGTATGAAGATCCATAAACTTCTTCGCTACAGCACCATTAGGATCGACAAATAGATCATCAGTATCCACCTCCAAAGCCTCACCCAATTTACGAATACTTGGACTGTGTAGTAGTGTTCCACCAAACGCAGTATAGGATGGGTTCATTATCTTAGTGAATGTAGCTACGGGGCTTGTAGTCTCATATAACGCCTGAGTTGCTGCTTGAGTATCCTTCATTACTTGTGGATCTTTCAGCAGAGCTTGTAATTCTAGGTCTTGGGTAACATAGCCTAGCGTTACACCATTCTTAGCAGCATAGGAATATAGCGCAGATGCGTCTGAGTTAGCGCCTAGGATTTTACTAGACATTGAGCTATCTGTTTGATCCAACTTCTGTAGTAAAGCATAGCCTCGTTGATTCATTAAAGGATCAAGTGAAGTTAGCATACTGCTTATTGCTGACTTAACTCTTGGAGATATATCACCCATCTGAGATTCATTGTTAAATAGCAATGCAGTTACATTAGTAGATACCTGTGCAAACTCTTCGTCCGTCAGATCAGCGTTAGTAAAGTCAGTCGCTGGGTTTGCGAGTAACCTTGTTAGCTGTTCAGCGTTGTAAGTCTCAGGTTTCAGTGTCGTAGGTTGACCTGAGTTCACAGCGTCCCAACGGTTTTTAGAAGCTTTTAGGTCACCCAACTTCTTAGTCATAGCATCTATTGCTTTAACTTGAAGTTTGTAATTAACTTCATCACCGTGCAAATTATTAAAATCAACAGCTTGCATCATAGCGGCCGCGAGTTCTTCTTCATTGTTGGGGCCAAATTCTATCGCATTAGTTTGAGCGATATTACTTGCAGACAATGCTGAAGATTCTTGGGTTTGTTTAGACTGATGTTCAGCCCAACCTTTAGATAGAATCTCCGAAGCCGCATCAGGGAATTGATCCGCAAACGTCTTAAAGACATCGCCCACCTTAATGACAGCAGAACCATTAATAAAACGACTGAACTCTTTTATGTTGCCAGTATTATTAGCAGCATTTTTATACATGTTGATTATGTTTGCAGATACTTTGTTGTCACCCATATTTGGATGGATAGCTTTGTATCGACTAAAGTCTTCGGCAAAGTTCTTACCAAAGTGCATATCATCACGACTGTTGATCTCACCCGATAGTTGATTAGATGCATATTCTCTTACGGCAACCTCACGCTTTTCGGCAAACTTAGATATGTATGGGAATACTTTGGCCTCATATGAGTTTCTAATTTCTGCATCAAGAACCGGGTCACCTGTTTCAGTAAAGTTTGCTGTGAAGTAATCTTCTGCTTTTGTAGCAAAGCTAACATTACCCATTACATCGTGGGCATCTATGACGGTCTTCTCAAGTCCCACTGTTAACTCAGAAACGGTGCTGTTTCTAGTGCCTATGTACACAGCAGCGGCTAGACTATCTTTCTGCTGCTGGACTTTGGCTTCTCGCTCTTTTAGACCCGCTGTATTGTTGGCTTCACGTTCTTTACGAAGTGCATCAAGTCTATCTTGTGATTTCTTTTCCCAACCAGCTATCTTGGCTTTCTCTTCAGCATCTTGTACACGCTTTTGATATGCAAGTTCAGCATCTTGTTCACGCCTAATTTGCTTACGCTCAACTTGTGCTTCGTTAGCAACACGAAGTTCTTCTGCACGTTCAACTTGCGTTAGGTTTGAATCGACCTCGGCTATCGTACCGAAGAAACCACTCATTGCCTTACCCATGTTTCCAATTGCATTAGCTTCGGCTAAACCGCCACTCATAATCGATTGGCTATTTTGGGTTGCTAGTTTCTGGTTTTGGATTTGTACTTTAGCGGTTGGCCCCGCACTAGTCTGGATCTTTGAGTTACTACGCCCAGACCTGCTAGTGCGTGAGCCAGAACCGCCATTAGATAATTCTGGCATTAGTTAGCCCCTTAATATTTTGTATAGTCTGATTGTTTGCCACGGTTAAAACCCCGTAGTTTGTTATTGAAATCTCTGGTTAAAGACTCAGAGCCTCCAATGGTAGACATACCACCTGTTATAGAACCAATCGCACTTGCGTTGGCGTTAGCCACTGCGGCAGCACCTTGGCTATAAGCTAGTGTTGTTTGATTTAGATAACCCATCTGTCCTGCCCGTTTATTGGCCTGTAAAGATGCGGTTTGATTATCCCGGCTTGTGTTTAATCTGCTGATATCCATACCTGTCGTATAGGCTGAGTCTAAAGTCAAAGACGTAGCGGAGGATGCCGAAGCACCCTGCTCACCTAGTAGGACAGCTAGTGACCCCAGTTCACGGTTCGATGCCCGAATACGGTCTGAAACCTCTGAGTCATATAGCTCATGGGATTCCTTTTGTAGTCGGTCATTCTCTTTATAAACTAGTGCCAGGTTTTTTTCTTCAGCAGCATAAGCGCGTTCAGTAGACGATTTAGCCACTGATGCTTGTTGGGATGCCGCTGCAAGCCCTGCTACCGCAGAGGCGACAATTGCTGTGACGCACATAATTACTCCTGCCTTGTCATTTCGTTGAAGAACCCGACCCACCGTGCGCTCGTAATAGTACAAGGCATGTATGAAGGATTAGTGATTTTAATAGTTACGGTGCTTCCGTCAGATCTAATAGGTGCATCAAATACGCCACTTAAAAGTTCTGGAGTAGCTTCGATAATAGTGCCTAGGCTTGTACCGTTAAACGTAAAAGTTTTAGCGGGTCTTTTATCGGGGGTCACTACTACTTGAAGAAACGCAGTGTCTTTGTAATCAAAGTACATACGCTTTAGCTGAAGCCTTCCAGTAGTAACTGTTGCTTGATTGTCACCCTCTCGTAGGTATTGTTTAGACAACTCTACGGACATGTTGTAATTAAACCCTAGGTATATAGGCGTTCCACTTTTATCACCACCTACAACAAAAGAATTACCACTAGATGATATGGGAGTTATAACAGCACCTTGACTTCCTATTGGTGCTACAACGCTATCGGCAACCGCAGACATTGTTGTCGCGTCAACAGGGAAGGCACTGGTATAAGTAGTTGTGTTAGATACTGAATCATAAGCCCCTACAATATACTGCAAGGCATCAAGCCTAAGTGGGTACTTAAAGTTGGTAGGCTTCTCAGCAGCATTGAGAGACATTTTCTCAATCGATAGGATTCCATTTCGTGATATTAAAATAAACACATCACCATCGGTAATAGTTAAATTGTGAAGTACAGATCCACTACCAAACGTCCACTTACCCCAAGCTGATTGTGCTTTATTTTCACCATCCCAATAAGTTTTATAGACATATATAGTGGAACGATCAGTACCACTTAACGCTAAAACAGTTCCAGTTACAGTGTCTCCAACTAAGCAAGTTATCGGTGCGGGTATGTAGTCAGACGCATGGATTAAAACATCACTAGCAGTGTGACCTACAGATTTGTCGCTATAGAAATATTCAAATAGAACGGCACTGCTTCCACTACGAGAAGCAAAGTAAAGTTCATCTCTAAATCCAATAGGGCGACATAAAGGTTCCGAAGTGTATTGTGTTGCTACATCAATAGTTGTTGTTGTAGGAGTTACAGCAGGATCTCCAGATAGTTCAAACTGTGATGATTCAGCAGAGCAGAATAAAGCTTTTCTGAAGGCAACCACATGGCGTAATTTATTGACCTGTGAACTAGAGGCTGTTCTACCAAAAGGATCACTATCAATAACCTGACCTTCAGTCTTGGGCCAGAAGTTTACATAGTCACCAGACGAGGAGAAGAAAACTGTTTCATCCGATACAAAACTGAAACGGTTACGGAAGAATGTAATGTCAGATATACCTTTTCCTACAAAATCAGGGGAAGGAATAATAGCTTCTGCTGCTGCTCCTACTGCCCCAGTGTCGGGACGCACACCCCACTCCAAATACATCTGGAATGAGAAAGTACCATCTGCTTCTCTTACTAACTGGTGAGGCATAGTGTCGTGATGAAACGTACCATCCTCATATATCAATACAGTTTTTAGTTTATTAGCAATAAAAGTAACGTCACCCGTTGTTGCAAACGATAAGTCTTGCGAAGGGTTATCTGTAGATAGGTATCCTAAAGCTTCAGTACCCGCAGTTAGGCTATACGCTGTTCCTGATGGGTCAAATATAGCTATGTTGCATCGACCACCGTTGCCAGTATCATTTGTATCCTTGCCTATAACTATTAGATACTTCTCGTTAGTGTCTCGCTCATAGCTGTGGAAAGCATGGTCAGTAGCATCTACTGGGTCAAGTTGTACATCAGCGACAAATTGAGTTCCCGGCCTTTTAGTGAAACCTCCAGACACAACTGAGAATAAAACATTCTCTGCTTCTTCAACCTGACCCGGTAGTCTTACGGTATCAGGCTGGCGGCTTACGCCTTGGTACATGGTTCTAAGGGTTTGCTCGACCAGTTTACCCATGATTATCTCCCGTAAAGTGCGTGGTTACGGCCTACAACATAGCGGCAAAATGCACTATCAGTTAAGGCGTTAGAATCGTCAGCTTCTGCTTCGGCATCCATCAGAGAAGCGTAGGCTTCTTGCTCTGCACGAACAGCAAACTGGTCAGCCGCAACAGAACCCAGTTCGGATTCTTGGAATCGTCTTGAGGCTTTAGCGGTTATGTAGAGTTGTAGTTCTGGAGTTAGATCTGCTATGTCTCGTTCCCATATAATGTCTACGGAAAGTGCAGCAGTAAATACGAATGTGTGCTTAACGATGTTATAAAGATGCGGTTGGTTTAGGTATTTACGGACTGTAACGTGGGTAGATTTGTCTACACCTACTGTATCAATTCGTAAAACATCACCTGATAATGGAATAGTCCCATCGGTGGTGATAGCCATAGTGTAATCACGTTCATGGTTACATAGCCAACCTTTGGCCTGTACCTCGCGGGACACTCGGTCAAGAATTCGTTCGGCTGATTCTGCATCAGGCAGACCAGAGCTTAAAGATGAAACTGGATCTTCGCCAATAGACTCAAGAATCTGATTGACTGCATCAAGTTTAGTTAACATAAGAACCTCATAAATGAAAAAAAGCCCCACCCGTTAAGGTGAGGCTTGTAGGATTATAAAATCCTAGGGGAGAGTTAAGAGGCTGCTGAAGTTAATTCAATAGCACACTCAGGGCGTAAAGTACCTGTGCCTGTTAACATCTTAGCAACTAAGAAGTCTTCCAAACGACGAGTGTCACGCTCTGATTCAAAACCGATATCCATTAACTTAACAGATGCAACGGCATCCGCAGTCCAGATACAACCAGTAGTGGTTGAATAGTTTGCGCGGTACTTTGAGTACACACCAGCAGCAGACGTTTCGTCAGCATTGGGCATGTTCAAAGACTTAACAATCTGAACACCATCAATGGTCATAGAGTCAGCACGGCCTTCAATACCACCAGCGCCTGAGTGACGTAAGTCAGCATCAAGTACTAAGTATTGACCGTTAGCGTCTTTCGCAAACTTGATCTTGTTGAAAGTCTCAGCAGTAACAGACATATAACGGGTCTGTTCTTCCGGTACTGACAAGTTAAAGAACTTCAAGTTAGCTAGACGGATCGCATCGATCCATTCTGCGCCTGTAGAAGAAGCACCAAGACCAAAGATCTTGTCGCCACCGGGGAATGGCCCATCAGCAGCAGTACGAGCAGCTAATACGATCTGACGGAATACGTTCTTATCGAATACACGCGCTAACGCACGACCCATCTGGGCTGAGTACTCAGAGCGTACATCGAAGTGTGACAACATAGTGTCAATGTCCGATACGGCAGTATGAGATACTAAGATGTCATCGATGGTGATAGAAATCTCACCAGTTTCAATGTCAGTTCCCATCAATTCAGTACCGGGAACATGGTACTCGGCAGACGCTTTCCAAGTCTTTGGGAAACGGAATGAACGCTGACCACCGCCAACGGTTTTTACGTTGTGCTTGTCAAGAGTTACGGTTGCAAGATCGAATGCGGTCAAAACTTCACCGCCAAATACGTCTAAGAATAAAGCACGATCATTAGTAGGGGACGATTGTCCCTGACCAAAGCGTGATGGTGCAGAAGTAATGCTAGAAATAGCCATGATAATACCCTGTAAAAAATATATGTATAAAGTGTCAGTCCCTTATGGGACGGTGTAGATTGGTTTTGAGGGTGTTTCCATCACAAAGATTATCTGCCTTGGCAGGTCAATGGTTTGGTTTTCTCAAGAGCGCACAAAATTACCCACACGGCTTAGCCTTGCTGTGTCAGGATGTTGGGAGTGCGACCTTATCGTGAGTAACGCTGGCTTGGCGATACCCTAGAATGAGGGGGTAGCCTCCCGCAGGAGGCTCATAGACCTAGTCTAGGTCATATGTACTGACAGACATCTTTTCGATTACTGTCTGACGGAATGTAGGATTAGTCCGATATTCGGGGTTTGCCATATCCTGTTTCATTTCCGCGCGAGAGCGGTAGCCCGTAGAAGAGTTACCGACTTCATTGCCGATCATTAAGTTCGGCTCGTTGTTGCTGCCCATACGGGACTTAATTGCATCTACTGCCATCTTCCAGTTGTCTCCGTTTAACGTGTCATTATAAGCAGCCTTTTCTTCGCCACTGAGATTGTTCTCAGCCCAAGAATTAACCTTATTCCACTCTTCCTCACCACCGACATAGTCAAGTGCTGATTTAGATTCCGCATCCATTCTAAACTTTAGGTTGTCTACATAGGAATCAATGAGTTCCGCATCAACGCCTTGAGCAATGAGTGCATTTTTAGCATCTTCACTTAGGTTACCGTCTTGCTGGATTTGCTGAACTAACGAATCAACGTCAAGTCCCGCCTTGCTTACGACATCAAGGGCTGCATTGTCGGCATCCGCTTCTGGTGCGGCCTCTGTGCTTTCCTCGTCCTTCGTTTCCGCATCGGGTGAACCCCCTTTCATGCGGTACTCTAACTCGGCAGCGTGTGCTTGCCAGTTATACTCACCTGTCTCTGGGTTATAGAACTTGTCCTGACCGTTCTCTGGTTTAGCAGGGATCGGGGCTGTGTCTATATTCTCGTCAGATGGTGTTCCATGACCCGCTTTGAATTCAGCAGCTTTTTGCTGGTTGTATTCATCGGAGCCTAGTTCTGGTTGTGTAACTTGTTCAGTCATTTAGTATCCTGTTTGAGTAGCGAAGGGGCTACATGCCCCCTTGCTCCACTGCTTGTTGTGCCATAGCTGCACCGCCAGCTTCCGCTGCTGCACCCATGCCTTGTTCAACTTGACGTTGCTGTCGTTTCTGAGCCACTTCATCTTCGGTGTTAACCGCATCCTCAAGGGATAGCCCGTTAAACGCCTTACCTAGTAGCTTCTCCCAACGAACATAGTCGAGTATTTCTGGAGGTAAACCCTGTAGGAATTGAAGTGCTGAACCTACGCGCTGAACGTCCTGTTCACGGCCTAAACTTTCTAGTCCAGTTAGTACGGTTGGTTCGACCACGCCTTCGGGCCACGGTGGTAGCTTGCCTTGCGCTTGCATCTGAATAATCAGACGGTTAAGACGAGCAGACTGCATGTCGCGTGACAGCATTGAGAACGCACCACCTAGGGAGCCTTCTAATTCCTCTGCCATCATCTTTAATTCGTATGCAGTAACACGCTCACCCTGACGCTGAACACTAGAGTTCATCAAGAACGCTGACGCGATCTCTTGTTTCTTCTCAGCCAGTTCAGCTTTTGCTACCTGTAAGCCGGGCGCATTCTGATAAGCTAACATTCCGATATCTTCGGGGTTGCCTACCACATACTCACCGTTGTCAGCAGCAGCTAAACGTCTGCGTAAGTTAAGACCACCAGCCGCATTCGGACGGATCATCATAACGTGGCGTGATGCCAGTGCAGCACCGTCCAACATAGCCTTGGATAGACCGTCTACGGCTTGAAGATCACCGAGGTGTTCCTCACACTTGCCACGACCATAGTCTTCGCCAATTACCGAAGTCCAACGGAGAGCGTTGAAGGGGCATACATCGTAAGTACCTGTGGACTTAGCTACTTTCTTACCAGCAACTTCTTGATGAACCTCGTAGCCTTTCTGTGTCTTCTTACACGATGTATAGATTGGCACTTTCTGGGTAGGAGAATCCTCTGCGGTCAGCATTGAGCGAACAGCATCAGGAAGGTTTGTGGGTGCGAAGTACTCTTCGATAATAACTTCAGTTACCTCGCCCGTCATATCACGCACGACAACGTATTGGTCTAATCGAAAGACTCGTAAACGGTTATCAGGTAGGACTTGTTCTAAAGCATTACCAGTAGTTATAAGATACTGTAGGGTAAGGTGAGTAGGCTGACGCCACTGTTTACGCTCAATCTCGTTACTGATCGCCTTTTCAGACAATGCTAAGCCACGCTCTGTTTCTTGGTCTGTCTCCAACTTACCTTCTTGAATCAGTATCTCTGACGGTATTTGAAGTCGGAACGAGGACATGCCCGGTGGATACATAGCAATCATTAAACGACTAGCTAAGCTAACAACCGCTCTAGCACCAAGCCCTTGATAGGGGGCCGGTAAGACGGTGTGTGAGTTGTGTCCTTGGGGTGGTAATAGTGCGGGTATGGTTATTGCAGAACACTCTCTAGCGCGTGTTAAGAAAGGCTCACGCCTAGACTTGAGAGACTCATATCTGGATTGGGTTGTATCAGACATTCCCTACTCCTAGAGGCTTAGACCGCTTCCACCACCGCCGCCATAATTAGTACCAGACTTCGGACTTAATTGAATGCGGAAGGATGAACGACCTTTTTGTTTAGCTTTCTCTTTTGTTGCTGTAGCTGCCACTTTACGAGAGGCTGTTACTTCTTTTTTCTTTGTCTCTTCGGGTGTAGCAACAACGGCTTTTGGTACTGGTTTAGGTGCTGGTGGTGCAGAAGGAGTGGGGAAACACATTATTTATCCTCTCCCTTTTTAACTTGAACTAATTTTTTAGGAACTTGCTTAACTGGAGCAACTTCTTTTTTAACTGCTGGACGATTGTGTTTGACTAGTCCCATGAGGATTGTTCCTTGTATATAAGATGCCCGATTGTTTGAAGCCAAGTGCTTCGTACAGACCTCCTGTTTCTTTGATTAACATACCCGTGGTTACTCCAAGATGTATGCGAGTAGCTCCTAAAGATTCTGCCCACTTCTGGTAGGCCCGAACTAGTTTTACTGCGGCCCTAGACCCCCGGTATTCTTTCTTAACATAGAGAAATAAATCACATGTTGATACAGATGGGCCAAAGAATTCGGTGGTAGAGATTGCACCTAACATTCCCGTAATTAAACCATCATCATCTGTGGTTATTAGAATAGTCGCTAGGTCTGGAAACGCTATTGCAGTTTCAGCTATTTTTAAAAGTTTTACTGAGTCCAAAGGTAAGACTTTATAGACGGGACTTTCTTGATGCATAGCCCTAGCTAAGTGAAGCATAGAGTCTAAGTCTTCACTAGTGCATACCCGTACTTGGTGTTTCATCCGCTTCCTCCTGCCAAACAACTAATTCATCAATCAATTCACGCATACCCGCATATCTGTGAGCAGAAATTTCTGATTCGTTGTACGCAATACAACGCGCTGGGTAGTGATGATTTAGTAAAACTAAAAGTTCACGGGAGGATTGGGGGAATTCTGGAAGAGTTTGTTCTTCGATTTCGTTACTCATTTTTTAGTACCTCTGGCATGAGACCCGCCTATTGACATAAAAAAGCACTGTCAGAGGGGAAATCTCCGACAGTGCGTAAGTTTTTTAACTAGTTAATGCTCCCCAAGCTACAGGGTATAAGGGTTTCAAAATTTCACCAACTTCTAGTGCCAGGATTTTTATCTCCTGCTGAGCGTGTGGATCAGTACGTTGCTTATAGAACCGAGCATAGGCTGATAATGACCCTGTCCAATACCAGCTAACCTCCATTCCTTGAGGTAGAAGGAACCTAGCTTGTTCGGGACACATACCACCCGCAATCGCCATTTCGTATGAATCTAAGCACATACTATTGTTAGACTGAAAATGTCGCCTCCAATACTTATTGCCTGTTGGGTGCATGTCTTCACCAGAACCCTGTTTGACAGAACCCTCTGGGTGCTTCCGGAATTGCTGCGGTATAAAGAACTTCGGGCTAGAACTAATGTATCTACGCGACTCTTCATTCTCACTGAATCCGACTTTGTGTTTGAAACACTGTGTCCTAATAGGAACAGGAGCAGTCATACGCACGGTAATAGAAGTGTGAGCGAAGGGAGTCCAGTGATTATGTTTAGCGAGGTAGTTGATTAACCCCGAATCCCTTTCACCATCAAACTCAAGTCCATCAGCCGCGAAGGATACTCTTGCTGCTTTGACCACAGAGGCATCGCTGCCCATGTGATCTATGTATTCAGCCTTCATCTACATAATCCTCTACCACGGTACTGGGTGACAGCCCTAGATCGACACGGTCTTTTACTGTCTTCTGACCCGCTGGTAATTGAAAACCAAACAGTCTCTCCCAGTTATCGGTGTACGCTTCGGAGTTAGCCTTGCTAACGATCTTATCTTCTTCACTCATACATTAATCTTCCTTACTGGCTGCTAAGATACGCTCCGAGAAAAACACCATCTTCTCTGCGTCATAAACACTATTGTTGCCTTTCTTCTCCTTACCTTGACGGGCAGCGGCTGAACGCCATATCGCTTTGAATACGTTGCCTTCGGCAAATGTCATTTCTAAAGATTCGATAATGTCGTTACACTCAGCTTTATAACTTGTGGGTATTGTCGTAGGGTTTCTAACCTTCACGCGGTAGTAGCCAGAACTGCCGCCTGTATGTTCCTCAGTTATAGTTGGGTCAGGTAGTAACAGTTCTTTAGCGTTATAAATGCAAACGTCACAATGACTAGGGTTAAGCCCCATTGGGTGACCACATTTCGTACAATCATAATGTGCCATTAAGTGCCTCCGACCTACCTAGTTTACGTTGAGTCCAAAGCGCAACTTGCATGATTTCTGCTGGAGTACAGTCCGACTTCATTCGGTTTGCTCTCATTGAGATAACCGCTGTGTTGTCAGGTGTGTACCCAATTGCTGGATCAAGTCGATCTAAAGTAGCACTAGTTGATTTGCCACCTTGATTGTTACCAGCACTCAGAGATATACCTAATACGGGACAGCACTCAGGTATATTTAAGTCTTCGACCTCCAAGTTAAATGTAATACCCGCACCTTTCGCCCGGTACTTAGCATTAGCAATCATCGATCTTTTGTGTTCAATAGAACCGAACCTATAAGCAATAGCCATTTATAATCCTTCCTTATCAAATGCTTTTATCCACATCGCACATGCCCCACTTCGGACAATGTCTTCCATACTGAACTCAATGAGAGATACAGGTAATCCTTGGGTTCTAATCAACCTGATCACGGTCTCTAATCCAGACGTAACTTTGATGTCCCGCTGGCGAACATCACCATTGACCACGACAGTACAATCCTTACCCACACGACTTAGAAACATCTTCATTTCTTCGGGCGTGGTGTTCTGAGCTTCGTCAAGAATGATGAATGCGTTGTCGAATGTACGACCCCGCATGACTTCAAACGGTATGATCTCAATCGCTTTATGCTTCAAAGCAATGTCGTACTGCCCCCCACCCATGCGCTTACGAATGACATCGGTGAACGGCACAACCCAAGGTGCTATCTTTTCTTCCATTGTTCCGGGAAAGAAACCTAATGACTTAGACCCGGTAACATTGGGCCGGGTTAAGACGATCTTATCGATATTACCTAGTCGATAGAGGTCAGCCGCTACAGTAGAAGCGATGAATGTTTTACCCGTACCCGCAGGGCCAAGCACCACGACCTGATCGTTGCACATTAACGCTGCCATGTAGTCAGCCTGTGTGTCCGTTTGTGGACGCAGAGGTGGTACTGCATTGCGCTTGTCGTCTAGGAACTTATCCTGCACATCCCTAACTGGCTTACGTTTGTTCTTCCTTTCCTTTCGCATTACCATCCCCATGTATCACCCGTCATTCCGTCTGCACTATAGTCAGTCACACGACCTTCAAAGAAATTCTTGAAGCTATCGCCACTCAGCACCCAATCAAGCCAAGGCAGAGGGTTCTCCGCTATGTCCCAGTTAGGCTTTAACCCTAGGTTAGTTAATCTTCTGTCTGCGATGTATCGGATGTAGTCCTTGACTTCACTAGCCGTGATACCTTCCACACTCCCCATGTCAAACGCCAGATCAATAACTTTATCTTCAAGATCAACAGCAGTTCGGTACATTTCGTATACAGATAATTTAAACTCGTCATTAACGACCTCTGGATTTTCTTTTAGATAGATACGAAACAACTCAGTCATTCCGTCTACATGCATGGTTTCATCGCGGATTGACCATTCAACAATCTCGCACATGCCCTTCATTTTTCCGACACGCTGAAAGTTCAATAGCATTACGAATGCTGAGAACAAACTCATGCCCTCGTTGCACACTGTCTGCGCTAGGGCTTTAGCTAAGCCAGCCTTGGTGGACACATCGAAGTCCTGCATGAACTCAAGCTTCTCTGACATTTCCTCATACTCAAGAAACGCAGAGTACTCAGACTCTGGGAATCCAAGCGTGTCATTTAAGAAGGCGTAAGACCTCATGTGGATAGACTCTCGCTGAGCAAAAGACATCATCATCATTCGGGCTTCGTTGTTTTTAATGTTGGGTAAGAACACCTCAACGTATGATCCTCCAACAACCACATCAGACTGAGTAAACAAGCGAAGGATTTGCTGGATGAACTCCTTCTCTGGTGCGCTAATCTTCCCAGACTTCCACTGGTTAACGTCCTCCATGAGGCTGGCTTCCCACTCTCCCCAGTGGATCTTGTCATGCTCAATAGCACGGTTAACGAGGCTGGGATACTTGAATGGTTTGTAAGCTGTACTGATTTCTAAAAGACTCATGATTTTATCCTTGGCATGATAAGCACTCGTCATCATCTTCGTAGTCTTTCAATGCCACGCGTGTGGCTTTTATTGACACAGTGTCGGCTTTAGCCCCTGCACTGGTACGAAGGTAATAGAGTCCTTTTAGTTTCTTGTTAAAGGCCCGAAGGTGAACCTCGTTGACATATGATTTATCTGTCCCTGCGGGGAAGAATAGATTTACTGACTGACCTTGGCAGATGAATGGCTGACGAGAGGCTGCATGATCTACAACCCAACGCTGATCCAACTCAAACGCTGTCTTGTACACATCTTTGTGCCAATCACTCAGCCAATCTAAATGCTGAACAGAGCCTTCATTTAGAATGATCGACTTCCACTGTGCTTCAACCCAATCAACATCTGATTTATGCGCTTTGATTACCTTGTCTAGGTACGGGTTCTTAACTAAGTGAGAACCTACGCGAGTACGGTGGGTATAAGCATTGGACTTCCACGGCTCAATCGAAGGTGAACAACCAGCAAGTATTGAACTGTTCGCGTTGGGTGCGATAGCTAACAAGTGTGTGTTACGAACCCCCTCTATGTCAGGACACGACCCACGTTCTTCTGCAAGATATACAGTAGTAGATAATGCCTGTGCTTTGATGTGGGCAAACATATTCTCATTCAGAGTGTTAGCCATAGGGCTTTCCCACGGCACGTCCTTACGCTGAAGATAGGTATGGAAACCCATCGCACCTAGACCCAGTGCGCGTTCCTGCGTAGCTGAATAGACAGCCTTGCGTAACTCTTTGGGAGCATGGAAGCAGAAGAAGCTTATTACATTGTCAAGCATGGTGATTAGGTCAGACACCATTGTTGTGTCCTTCCATTCATCGTAATGCTCTAGGTTCACAGATGACAGACAGCAGACAGCAGTGCGGTCTTCAGAAGTCGGTAGATGGATCTCGTTGCAGAGATTACTACCGTGGATCTTCAATCCTTTGTCCAGCATAGCTGGTGGTAGTTTACGGTTAGCTTCATCGATAAAATTTAGATAAGGCTCACCTGTTCTAAACCTTGTCTCCAACAACCGCTGCCACAGACCACGCGCAGACGTTGACTCTCGGACTGTCTGATCGTTTGGATCGATCAAGTCCCACTCAGCATCAGCCATAACAGCTTCGATGAATGAGTCAGTGATGTTCACTGCGTTGTGAATGTTAAAGGCTTTACGATCTGGATCGCCACCAGTGGGAACCCTGATGTTCATGAACTCAATAATGTCAGGGTGAGACACATCAAGGTAAGCCGCGTAGCTGCCCTTGCGGGTTGTGCCTTGGCGATACGCGGTCATGTCTGCATCCACTGTTTTTAAGAATGGTATTGGACTAGGAGCCACATCACTAGTACTCCGAATGCTGCTCCAATGACCGCCCACTCCACCACCCTTAACGCTAAGCCAGCGCAACTCTGACGTATGATCGATAAGGCCATGCAAGCTATCAGGAACGTAAGTAAGGAAGCATGATATAGGTAGTCCACGGATTTTTTCCCCCTCCCTAGGGGCATTAGATAGGATAGGTGACGAGAACATGAACCAACCTTTGGATGCGTAGTCATATATTCTCTGCGCTAGGTCATAGTCGTTCTTGCAGAATGCGGTAGCCGCACGGGCGAATGCATCCTGTGGATCTTCCCCTTCTAAGCAGTAGTAATCTTTTAACAGAGTTCTTGCTTGTTCAGACATGCTGTTGTTACGACTATAGTCAATTACAATTGTCATTTATCCACTCCGTAGTTTCCGTAATGCCCTTAAATCCAACGAGGGTGGCATCTGTTTCAGTATTGATTATGGTAGGTACGCTACGAACTTTGTAATGGATAGCCCTGTCAATGTCCTTACCAATGTCAATCTCTTCATAGTCAATTTCTAAGCTATTCAAAACTTGACTGACAGCTTTGCATGGGGCGCAGCCTTCCGTATAAAATTTAATAATCATGCATCTTTATCCTTTTCTTCTTCACGGGTCTCAGGCCCGAACAATAGATCCATAAGATACAAACCGAATATGGTTAAACCTGCGTAGGTTATAGCCTGTACCAAATCACCCAATGCATTAAATAGATGTTCCATCATGTTCTCCTTCCAGATCTAACCATTCGTGACCACTAGGCCCCCAAAGTTTGATGCGGTGATTGCTTTCGTCATAGTCTTCATACCTAAGTATCCGAGCCATGCGTGTATTGAGTAACGCTTCTTGCTCTGTCTGTCCCTGCTTCTCATACAAAGCGGTAACAGCTTTCCACATCTGTGCCACGTTGCCGCAGTCGCCTAGTGCAGCCTCGGCTTTTTTAGGGCCAATGCCTTTGGCTCCTGCGTAACCGTCAGTCTTGTCGCCCATCAAGGTCTGAATCATCCACGCGTGGTCAGCACTAAATGGTCTGATCATTTGTGGGCGTTTCATTTTCATTGGGTTAAACAATTTACAAGGGACAGTCAGAAGATCTTTATCAATAGTGATAACGACTGAGCCTTTAAGTCGCGGGTTGCTGCCATGTATACCCATGACATCGTCAGCTTCAAGACCCTCAATGCGACTGACCTTGTAGTTATTTTCTAGGTGTTCGATCACTGCGTTGTAGGCGACAGGCTTATCTGTACCCTTGCGATTAGCTTTGTAATCGCTGTTAATAACCTTCCTAAAGTTGCCGCCATTCTTGGGACTGAGTGTGAGGATAGGCATCTTGGCGCGAGACCCGTGCATCCATTCGCCAATCAACTTGTCTGCGTTACGAATTGCCTTGCGGCTATCGATTATTATTTCATCGTCCCAAAGTTCTTGAGCCGCAATTGAACTGCGAAATGCGATGATGTCACCGTCTATAAGTCCGTACATTAATGGGTATCCTTCCAGTTATCACCGATGTCATATGCACCAGCGAGTTCACAGTTCATGTTTAAGTTTTCACCAGCCTCTTTGATTGCCTGTGCGAACAGCTTGCCAATAGAATCGGCATGTTTTGGACGCACTGACATTTGAACTTCGTCATGGACGTTAGCGCAGTAGTCGAAGGTAAGTGATTCGTAAGTGATAGGGTCAACGTGTCCTGCATCTACGCAGAGTTTGAAATGAAAGTGAGCCAGAGCCTCCTTCATAACAACAGCACCGTCACTTTGCAGCAACGAATTTAGTGCCGAATGCTCTGTTGGGGAAATGATAGGTCTCCCATCAGCACTCTTTAAGTAGCCTTGCTCACGGGTACGCTTCTTACACAACTCAGTAAGAGGCGTTAAGCCAACGATACCCTTGGCAAGATCGTCACGGATACGCTTGCCGATACCCGGTAGCCTACCCTTCTTAATAACACCCTTGGCTTTCCATGCAGACACATAGATCTGCCCTATATTAGGATTACCTGAACCATAGAGCAGAGCATAAATTAGGGTCTTGCTGGAATCACGATCTGGCATTCCTGCTGCTTTCATCGTGCGGCTGTGGGCATCAGTCCCGTCTGCCTTATCACCGTAGATTACGGCTTTGGCGTAGGCCCCCTTGTCCCAGAAGAAAAGTCTGTTAGCTAATCCTCTAAGTTCCAGACCCTCGGCATCGCAGCCTACAAGTTTGTCACCTTCGTTAGCAGTCCAGACCTCTCGCATTCTTAGATCTTTCTTGTCCACCTGTGCAACATTCGGTGAGAAATGGGACATCCTGTGTGTCCTAGTTCCACACTGATTGACACGACCATGTATGCGACCACCCTTCTCCAACTTCATCCATGCGTTAGCACCCTCGGACACCTGACCTAACTGTTTACTGATACGCAGATAACGGTTTAGAGCAGCGGCTTCGGGGTAGATTAAGTTCTTGAGAGTGGACTCATTGATCTGTGGAATATTAGTAGGCGTCAGCTTTAGTGGTTGCCAATCTGAGTGGGCCTTACTAATACGATAGGTACATTGAGGACGCGAGCCGGGGTTGAATGGCTGAACAGTAATCTTGGTATACGGGATTCCCTTAGTAACACCACGACCCTTGTTGCTTACCTTGGGTGTGGTTACTTCTACTTGGTTCCATAACCGCAGCTTCCAATCCCACGTTCCCTTCTCTGGAATGATGACGGGTGGGAATATGTCCTTTAGGTTTTTCTCTATGTCAAACTTCTCACCTGAGAGTTCAATATAAAGTTCAGTTAGCTTTGGTATGTCTAACTTAAACCCATGTTGCTCCTGTAGATGGAGACAAAATGCGACCTTGTGTTCCAGCTTAATGGCGGGTCGCCAATCAACTTGCTTCTGCTTGAACCAACCCAGTAACTCTTGCTGCAATCGTTGGTAAACTTTAATAGTTACCAGCACATCTTGATTACAATAAGTTCCCATCATGGGATGCCACTGTGAGAAGTCTGAGAAGTCCATCTTAGGGAACCCAAGGTCTTCACCCCACGCTGCCAAGGCATGGGAACGTCTATCTGGGAACAGCATCTTAGATAGAACCAGCGTGTCATACACCTGTTCAAATCTAAGAGTGTTCGGTACGATCCTGTTGATCGCATGTAGGTCATAGCCTAGGCCATTGTGAAAAACTACGCGGTCTGCTGTAGCCAATCTCGCATAGCCTTCACTAAGCGGAGGGTAGCCCGGCTGGTCTGCATAGCATGTAATCTCTGAGGTCTTTGGATCACCTACTGACAAACACCAGTGGGTTGTAATGGTATCTAAGAGACCATCGGCCTCTAAATCTGCGATAAGAACATTCATATGAATCCTTGATTAAAATTTTCTACATGTTTTTAAAACGGAACATCGTCTGGATCGAAGTCAGTAAAGCCTGACGGTTTAATAAGTGACTCACTAACAGGAAGTAACCGACCAGTTATCAGGTTGAACTCATTCAAATCTGCCTCACCTAGGTCACCAAATTCTCTGTTCTTCAGTAGTCGAATACGGGACTGATCAGGGTTATCGCCCTGCTGGTCACGCTCAACAGCGATGATGTTGTCTGACAGTTGTTCAAGTGAGGCTGAGCCACGCATATCTTGTAGCGTTACTCGACCACCCTCGTTGTACGACTTGCGTCCACCGTCTGGTCTCTTTAGATGGGTGATAGCGATAAGGCCCACACCTGTCTGCTCAACCAGACCACGCAGTGCAGTCATCAACAAGTCAATGTCCTTCCTCTCCCCTTCACCGCTAGACTTCTGACCCGACACCACGATTGAAATGTGATCCAGTATTAGGAAGTCACACTCCAAAGAGGTAGCCATGTATTTAAGTTTGCTGATTAGGTTTGCGGAATCTATAGATCCAAAGTGGTCATAGAAGTACTGGCTGGACACGACAGAATCCAATGACTTTTGATAAGCCTCTGGAGTAATGCAATTTGGTTCCTCGCGTAGCCGACCTAGTGGCACGTTATTGTCGATAGCTATGTAACCGTGAGCAGTCTTGGTGTAAGACTCTTCAAGGAACACGTTGCCAACTTTAAGGCCATGAGTTTTGACGAGGTGATAGCCGATCTCTCTTGCCAAAGTAGACTTGCCGATGCCTGA
>Ga0208544_10000415_pt1 | contig 33941 bp, 44 predicted proteins | sample DEB08_DNA_9_FD_184526 | JGI IMG/M metagenome (GOLD analysis project Ga0208544, IMG submission 184526) | Aqueous microbial communities from the Delaware River and Bay under freshwater to marine salinity gradient to study organic matter... | ecosystem: Environmental > Aquatic > Marine > Coastal ... | reverse complement strand
TCAACGAGGCGTTGGTTCATCAAGTCGTAGTAGCATATATGGCTGGTGCTCGTCAGGGTACTCGTGCACAGAAGACGCGTGCTGAAGTCAGAGGTGGCGGTAAGAAGCCTTATCGTCAAAAAGGTACTGGTCGTGCGCGAGCAGGTACCATTCGGAGCCCAATCTGGCGTGGGGGTGGTGTTACATTCGCCAACAAGACCCAAGATTTTAGTCAGAAAGTTAACCGTAAGATGTATCGCGGTGCCATGCAGTCAATCTTGTCAGAATTGATTCGTCAGGATCGCCTGATAGTGACGGAAGACTTTACCGTCGACTCGCCTAAGACCAAGCAGGTACAAGCGCGTTTGAATGAGCTGTCTCTGGACAATGTGCTCATTGTTGTTGAAGACGTGGATGACAATTTGTTCCTGGGCACACGTAATCTGCGTAATGTCGACGTCATCGACGTCCAAGGTGTTAATCCGGTGAATTTGATTGGGTTTGACAAAGTCTTGTTTACTGTCGGGGCGCTAAAGAAAGCAGAGGAGTTGCTGGCATGAACGAAGAACGCATGTACAAAATCTTGCTGGGCGCCCATATCTCCGAAAAGGCAACCGTTATAGCTGAAGCAGCGAATCAGTTCGCCTTCAAAGTCACCAAAGATGCTACGCGGCCAGAGATCAAAGAGGCGGTAGAGAAAATTTACGGTGTTGTCGTTCAAGGCGTCAGTACGTTGAATGTCAAAGGCAAAGTCAAACGCAATGCCCGCGGTGTCAGCAAAAAGCCGAGTTGGAAGAAAGCTTATGTGCGCCTTGCAGAAGGTCACGATATCGATTTTTCCAGCTAGGAAAATCGCTCAAGCAACACGAAAAATTAAGAATTGGGTTGAAACAACATGCCAGTCGTTAAAGCGAAACCTACATCACCGGGACGAAGATTCGTCGTTAAGGTCACTAATCCTGACCTGTATCGTGGCGATCCGCACCGACCGCTCTTGGAGAAAAAGTCCAAGACCGGTGGCCGTAATAACCAAGGCCGAATCACTACTCGACATATCGGTGGTGGACACAAACAGAAATATCGAATTATTGACTTCAAACGCAATAAAGACGGTATTAAGGCGACGGTTGAGCGCATCGAATACGACCCTAACCGAACCGCGAACATTATTTTATTGAAATACGCTGACGGCGAACGTCGCTACATCATCGCGCCTAGGGGTGTTGCTGTAGGGGATACCATTCAGTCTGGTATCGATTCACCTATCAAGCCTGGTAATACGATGCCGTTACGCAATGTGCCGATGGGTAGTCTCATCCATTGCGTCGAGTTAAAGCCCGGTAAAGGGGCACAGTTGGTGCGCAGCGCAGGGACTTCCTGTCAGTTGATTGCTAAAGAAGGCGGGTACGTCACGCTGAGAATGCGATCAGGTGAAATGCGTAAGATTCTTGCAGATTGTCGTGCAACCCTCGGCGAAGTCGGCAACAAAGAGCACAACCTGCGATCGTTAGGTAAAGCAGGTGCAAGACGTTGGTTGGGTGTACGTCCAACGGTCCGAGGTGTCGTGATGAACCCGGTAGATCACCCGCATGGTGGTGGTGAAGGTAAGACCTCCGGTGGTCGTCATCCAGTGTCGCCGTGGGGTATGCCAACTAAGGGTTATAAGACGCGTAAGAATAAGCGCACTGATAATATGATTGTTCGTCGACGACGTTCAACTCGCTAGGAGATAGACCGTGCCGCGTAGTTTAAAAAAAGGTCCATTTGTAGATTTGCACTTAATGAATAAAGTGCAAAAAACCATTGAAACCAATGATAAGCGCCCGATCAAGACATGGTCTCGTCGTTCCATGATCACGCCAATATTTGTTGGTTTGACGCTTCAGGTGCATAACGGCCGTCAACATATCCCAGTGTTTGTCACTGAAGATATGGTAGGACATAAACTGGGCGAGTTTGCTTTGACCAGAACGTTTCGTGGTCATGTAGCCGACAAGAAAGCGCGACGATAGACATCAGCACTCGGATTGCAGATCGCGACTCGAGACTTGCGTAGAGGAATTAGAAAATGGAAGTTGCCGCTAAATTAAAAGGCGCAAAAATTTCAGCACAGAAAGCCCGCTTGGTGGCTGACCAGATTCGGGGCCAGCATGTTGGCGCCGCGCTGAACATATTGAACTTCAGTACAAAGAAGGGCGCGCACCTGGTTCGAAAGTTGCTCGAGTCTGCGATAGCGAATGCAGAGCACAATGAAGGTGCTGATGTTGATGAATTGTCAGTCGCCAGAATCTTTGTAGATGAAGGTGTAACGATGAAGCGGATTCGACCACGTGCCAAAGGGCGTGCTGATCGAATCATGAAGCGAACCTGCCATATCACACTTGCGGTTGCCGACAAGTAAATAAGCAGACGGAAAAGTCGGCGTAGATAAGGCTAGTAGGAGACCAAAATGGGTCAGAAAGTACATCCGACGGGCATGCGGCTCGGGATCGTTAAAGAACACACATCGATCTGGTACGCATCGGGACCCGCTTACGCGGAGAAGCTGCACATTGATTTAGCAGTGCGCGATTATATTAAGAAGCGTCTTGCGCAGGCCTCCGTCAGCCGTGTGGAGATAGAACGTCCTGCACAGACTGCGAGAATCACTATTCATACTGCACGACCGGGTATTGTGATCGGCAAGAAGGGCGAAGATGTTGAGAAGCTGCGCAAAGAAGTTTCGAAGCTGATGAAAGTGCCCGTGCACATCAATATTGAAGAAATTAAGAAGCCAGAAACTGATGCTTATCTGGTAGCGCTGAACGTCGCTCAGCAGCTTGAACGTCGAGTCCAATTTCGACGGGCGATGAAGCGAGTTATGCAGAATGCGATGCGCCTCGGCGCTGAAGGTATCAAAGTACGCGTTGCAGGTCGCCTGGGTGGTGCAGAGATTGCTCGCTCAGAGAGCTACTTGGAAGGTCGAGTGCCATTACATACATTGCGAGCCGATATCGACTATGCGACTGCAGAGGCATTAACGACTTATGGAATTCTTGGCGTCAAGGTTTGGATCTTCAAAGGCGAAGTGATCGGCCAGCGTGACGAGAAAGAACAAAAAGCTAACATACAAAGTTTTGGATAAAGACAATGTTACAGCCCAAACGAACCAAATTTAGAAAAATGCAGAAGGGTCGTAACCGCGGTCTAGCCCATCGGGGTAGTTCTGTGAGTTTTGGTGAATTCGGACTCAAAGCAACGACACGAGGCCGTTTAACCGCCAGACAGATCGAAGCCGGTCGTCGAGCGATGACGCGTCGGGTACGTCGTGGTGGCCAGATCTGGATTCGCGTGTTCCCGGACAAGCCTATTACAAAGAAGCCTTTGGAAGTACGACAGGGTAAAGGTAAGGGTAATGTTGAGTACTGGATAGCCCAGATTAAGCCAGGCAAAGTGCTCTACGAAATGGAAGGTGTGTCTGAAGAAGTTGCCAGAGACGCGTTCCGGTTAGCAGCAGCGAAGTTGCCATTTGCAACATCGTTCGTTAAACGTACAGTAATGTAATCGAGTCGGAAGATCGAAATGAAAGCATCAGAATTACGAGATAAGTCAACCGAGGAGCTCCAGCAGAGTCTGATAGCCTTGTTGAAGGACCAATTCTCATATCGTATGCAGCAGTCAACTGGGCAGCTAACACAGACCCATTTGTTGAAAGCAGTTGCCCAGGATATTGCACGTGTAAAAACTGTGCAGACGGAAAAGTGCAAGGTGAGTGAATGAGTGAGTCAAACGTAGCGCGAACAGCCAGTGGTACGGTTGTGAGCAATAAGATGGACAAAACGATCACTGTCTTGGTTGAGCGACGGGTTAAACATCCGTTGTACGGCAAGTACATCAAGCGATCGAATAAGATCCATGCCCATGATCCAGAGAACCAGTGTCAGGAAGGCGACAAGGTGACGATTCAAGAAACACGTCCCATCGCTAAGACCAAAGCCTGGAAGCTGTCCTCGATCGATCGTAAGGCAACCGTTATTTAACACTAGTCAGTTGTCGAGGTTCGACGATTGTTTTTGGAGTAGTAAGGCATGATCCAGACACAGACATATTTGGATATCGCAGACAACAGTGGTGCGCGGCGTGTCATGTGTATTAAGGTGCTCGGCGGTTCAAAGCGGCGTTATGCAGGTATTGGCGACATCATCAAGGTGACCGTCAAAGAAGCAATTCCCCGCGGTCGAGTTCGTAAAGGTCAGGTCCTGGATGCAGTCGTCGTGAGAACTCGCAAGGGTGTCAGACGGCCAGACGGTTCCTTGATTAAGTTCGATGGTAATGCGGCAGTGTTACTCAATGCCCAGAAGCAGCCGATCGGTACGCGTATATTTGGGCCAGTAACTCGCGAGTTACGAAATGAAAAGTTTATGAAAATAATCTCGTTGGCGCCGGAAGTACTATAAACAGTACGAACACAAATCAGGCGATAGCTGAAAGGGTTAAAGGGCATGAGAAAGATTAAGAGAGACGACGACGTTATTGTTGTCACGGGCAAGGACAAAGGTAAGCGTGGCACCATCACCCGTCTTATGGATGATGGCCGTGTCTACGTCACCGGCGTTAACATGATCAAGAAGCATACTAAAGGTAACCCGCAGATGGGCCAGCCTGGTGGCATTATTGAGAAAGAAGCGCCGATCCAATCGTCGAATGTGGCGATTTATAACGGCAAGACCAGTAAAGCGGACAGGGTTGGTTTCAAGACACTGGAAGATGGTAAGAAGGTGCGAGTCTTCAAATCTACCGGCGAAGAAATAGACTAAACGGACAAGTGCCCTCCTGGGGCGAATGGTTAAGAGAAATGGCAGATCTAAAAGCATTATATGACAGTGAGTTAAAGGCCCAGCTTAAAGAGCAACTTGGGTTGGATAACGTCATGGAAGTACCGCGTATCACTAAGATCACCCTTAACATGGGTGTTGGTGAGGCCATAGGCGATCGTAAACAGTTAGATCATGCTGTTGCGAACCTTGAAGCCATTGCCGGTCAAAAAGTGGTTATAACCTTGGCGCGCAAGTCAATTGCTGGCTTTAAGGTTCGAGACGGCTACCCCATTGGCTGCAAGGTAACGTTGCGCAAGTCAAGGATGTACGAATTCCTTGATCGCTTGATCAACATTGCGATTCCTCGGCAGCGTGACTTCCGTGGTATTAGCCCGAAGTCATTTGATGGACGTGGTAACTTCGCGATGGGATTAACGGAACAAATCGTGTTTCCTGAGATTGACTACGACAAGATCGATAAGATCCGTGGTTTGGACATCGCGATCGGTACATCAGCGACAAATGATGAGCAAGGTAAGGCACTGTTACGTGCTTTCAATTTCCCCTTCCGGGAAGCAAGCTAAGAGCGGGCAGAGAACAGATATGGCTAAGCAATCAATGGTTAACCGCGAGAAGAAGCGCACCCAATTGGTCAAGAAATATGCTGCAAAGCGGCAGGCGTTGAAGGCGATTATCGCTAATCCGTCGGCGTCTGACGATGACCGATGGGATGCGCAGCAAAAGCTGCAAGCCCAGCCTCGTGATGCGAGCCCGGTTCGACAGATGCGTCGCTGTAGCCTGACTGGTCGGCCACATGCGGTTTATAGAAAATTTGGACTGGCTCGTACTAAATTACGAGAAGCGGCTATGCGCGGTGACGTGCCTGGTCTAGTCAAGTCGAGCTGGTAAGCAGGAGCATTTCTGATGAGTATGCAAGACCCAATGGCGGATATGTTAACCCGTATTCGCAACGCACAAAATGCAAAGATTAAAGCGGTTTCGATGGATTCATCGAACATGAAAGTGGCTGTTGCTGAGGTACTTAAGCAAGAGGGCTACGTTCAGGAATACACCGTTGATGGCGAAGTCAAACCGACGCTGACGATCACCTTGAAGTATTTCGAAGGTCGACCTGTTATCGAGGAGATTAAGCGTGTCAGTCGTCCTGGATTGCGCCAGTACAAAGGTAAAGATGAGATCCCTGTTGTCAGAGGTGGATTGGGCATCATCATCCTGTCGACGAATAAGGGTATGATGAGCGACCGCGCAGCGCGCGCCGCTGGTCTGGGTGGCGAATTACTCTGCTCGGTATTCTAGGCAAGGTATTTAGGCTCGCTGTTAAAGAGTCGGTTATTTAAGATTATCAGGCAATTTGCCTGGCCTTAAGTTCTACAAGGTTGATTGAATATGTCACGTATAGCTAACAATCCTGTCTCAATACCCGCAGGGGTAGAGATCACGTTGAATGACACGTCATTGAGTGTGAAAGGCAGCAAAGGAACAATGGCACTGGATGTTCACCACTTAGTGGCGATCAGCCAGGACGAGGGTGTTTTAAAGTTTGTTGCGACACAACGCTCAAAAGCGTCTGGCGCACTGGCTGGTACCTTCAGAGCATTAGTGGCTAATATGGTCACAGGCGTCACGACGGGCTTTACCCGTGAACTGCAATTGATTGGCGTTGGTTATCGCGCCCAGTCGCAGGGCCGCGTCCTGAATCTCAGTTTAGGTTTTTCGCACCCGGTTGAATACCAGATTCCAGAAGGTATAGAAATCGATACACCAACCCAGACCCAGGTCGTGGTTCGAGGTATCGATAAGCAAAAGGTTGGTCAGGTTTCCGCTGAAATTCGAGCTTATAGACCACCAGAGCCCTACAAAGGCAAAGGTGTTCGGTACTCGGACGAGATTGTGAAACGTAAGGAAGCGAAGAAGAAATAGTGACGAGGTTGGTTGCCAACCCACAAATCTTGAGGCAGGTATGAGTAAGAAAAACGACGCTCGACTCAGAAGAGCAAGAAAAACCAGAAAGCACATCCTGGAACTCAGTGTTCCAAGATTATGCGTGTATCGGTCGCCCCGGCATATCTATGCACAGATTATTTCAGCTGCAGGTGATCAGGTGCAGGCGGCAGCGTCTACCCTTGAGGCACCGCTGCGGATTGGCAGTACTGGGAACGTCGACAGTGCCGCTAAAGTGGGCACCTTGATCGCTGAGCGAGCCAAAGCCTTGGGTTTTGAGAAAGTCGCGTTTGACCGTTCGGGGTATAAGTACCACGGTCGAATTAAGGCATTAGCAGACGCAGCCCGTGAAGGCGGCTTGCAGTTTTAGGGGATAGATAATGGCTTACAACGACCAGTCAAACGATGATGGTATCCAGGAGAAGCTGGTACAGGTCAATCGTGTAGCGAAAGTAGTAAAAGGCGGCCGAATATTCAGCTTTACGGCGCTAACAGTTGTCGGTGACGGCAACGGACGAGTTGGGTACGGTCGCGGTAAAGCGCGCGAAGTACCATTGGCTATCCAGAAAGCGATGGAAGCAGCGCGGCGCAACATGATTTCAGTTGATCTGAAAGGAACAACGATTCAGTACCCGATTTCTGCACATCACGGCGCATCGAAGATTTTCATGCAGCCGGCGTCAGAAGGTACAGGCGTTATCGCTGGTAAGACGATGCGAGCAGTATTGGAAGTCGCTGGGGTACACAACGTGCTGGCTAAGTGCTACGGCTCAACCAATCCTGTGAACGTGGTTCGTGCGACGTTCAAAGGTTTACAAACGATGCGGGCACCCGAGTCAATTGCTGAAAAGCGTGGCTTGACCGTTGACGAAATAATGGGCAAGTAGACAATGGCTAACGAAAATACAATCAGGGTGACGTTGACCAAGAGTATGATTGGTCGATTGAAGAATCATAAGGCCTGCGTTAAAGGTCTTGGATTGAGAAAAATTCACCAGACCGTTGAGGTCATCGATACACCAGCGAATCGCGGCATGATCAATAAAGTGTCGTATATGGTTAGCGTCGAAGGCAACTAGGAGCTTCGAAGATGCGTTTAAATACATTAAAGCCGGCTGCAGGCAGTAAGCATGCAGCTAAGCGAGTCGGACGTGGTATCGGTAGCGGTACTGGTAAGACAGCCGGTCGTGGTCACAAAGGCCAGAAGTCGCGCTCAGGTGGCGGTATTCGCCCTGGTTTTGAAGGCGGTCAGCAGCCTTTGCAGGCACGTTTGCCAAAATTCGGCTTCACCTCGAAAATGGCGAAAGTCATGGCAGAAGTGACTCTGTCGGAATTATGCAAAGTGAACGCCGACGTTATCGATTTGCAAGCGTTAAAGGATGCAGATTTGATCAAAGAGAGTATGATGCGCGCCAAAGTCATGCTGTCTGGTGAAATCAATAAAGCCGTCACACTCAAGGGTATTGGCGTAACTAAAGGCGCGCGGGCAGCTATCGAAGCTGCTGGCGGCAAGATAGAAGAGTAGCTAGCCCCTTATGGCAACAACAGTCGCCCAGAGAAAGAAAGCAGCACCCGCTACGGGTGGTGGCTTAACTGAATTAAAACAGCGTCTTTGGTATGTGCTGCTGGCTATTATTGTCTATCGGGTGGGTAGTCACATTCCGATACCTGGTATCGATCCTGATCGGCTGCGCTCGCTGTTCGATCAGAATCAAGGCGGCATCCTGGACTTGTTCAATATGTTCTCGGGTGGGGCTCTGGAAAGAATGAGTATTTTTGCACTGGGGATCATGCCGTATATATCGGCGTCTATTATTACCCAGTTGTTAGTGGCAACAACACCGTCACTGCAGCAATTACGTAAAGAGGGTGATGCTGGGCGGCGTAAGATTTCTCAGTATACTCGCTATGGAACATTGGTCTTGGCGACAGTGCAAGGTTTAGCGATGAGTAGTGGGTTGGCGTCCCAGGGTTTGTCGTACTCAGGTAACTTTGCGTTTCACTTCGTTGCGGTGTCGACACTGGTAACAGGCGCGATGTTTTTAATGTGGCTAGGTGAGCAGGTTACAGAGCGAGGTGTTGGTAACGGCATTTCGATCATTATATTTTCCGGTATCGTATCAGGCTTTCCTGGAGCGATAGGCCAGTCTTTCGAGCAGGCAAGACAGGGTGAAATAGCGATCCTGGGATTGTTAGGGATAGCAGTGTTAGCAGTTTTTGTGGTCGCGTTCGTGGTGTTTGTCGAACGAGGTCAGCGACGTATTACGATTAATTATGCGCGGCGTCAGCAAGGCCGCAAGCTGTACCAGGCGCAGTCTAGCCATTTACCGCTTAAGGTGAATATGGCGGGGGTGATCCCAGCAATTTTTGCCAGTAGTTTGCTGCTGTTTCCTGCGTCGATAGGCCAATGGTTCGGTCAGACGCCGGGCATGGAATGGCTACAAGATATTAGTTTACAGATAGCGCCGGGGCAGCCGTTGAATCTGATTTTGTTCTCAGCTGGCATTATCTTTTTCTGCTTTTGGTACACAGCAATAATGTTTAATCCGAAGGAAGTCGCTGACAACCTGAAGAAGTCCGGGGCGTTTATTCCTGGGTATAGGCCGGGTGAGCAAACGGCGAAGCACATTGACACCATACTAACGCGTCTAACGCTGTTTGGTGCCTTGTATATGACCAGCGTGTGTTTGTTGCCGCAGATATTGGTTGTCCAGTTAAATGTGACATTCCAACTCGGCGGAACAGCATTGTTGATTGTGGTGGTAGTGGTGATGGATTTCTGGGCCCAGGTGCAAACTCACTTGATGTCCCATCAATATGAATCGCTGATGAAGAAATCCAACTTACAGAATTTTGGACGTCAATAAGACGATTGGAGCATGTAAATGAAAGTAAGAGCTTCAGTAAAGAAAATGTGTCGGAACTGCCGAGTGATCCGACGTAAAGGTGCTGTCAGAATTATCTGTTCAGAACCACGGCATAAGCAGCGTCAAGGTTAGTCGACGTCATACGGTATTTGATAGGAGCGTTTGAATGGCTCGTTTAGCTGGGATTAATATTCCCGATAACAAGCATGCAGTTATATCCCTCACTTATATTTTTGGTATAGGGCGCAAGACTGCCCGTGACCTTTGTGCAGAGTCAGGTGTTAATCCGTCCGCTAAAGTTCAAGATTTGTCGGAAGACGAGCTTGACAAGCTGCGCGCTGAAATTACCAAGCTGTCAGTCGAAGGTGACTTACGGCGCGGTATTCAGTTGAACATCAAGCGTCTGCTTGACCTGGGCTGTTACCGCGGGATTCGTCATAGACGTAATCTGCCGGTACGTGGCCAGCGAACCAAAACGAATGCTCGTACGCGTAAAGGTCCAACTCGACCTATCCGTAAGTAACGAATTAACAAAAAACCAAATTTAAAGCGAAGTGACTGATATGTCTGATACAGAAACTACTCCAGCTCCAACCAAACGCAAAGGTAAGCGTCAGGTTGTCGATGGTTTGGCTCATATCCATGCATCTTTCAATAACACCATTATTACTATTACTGACCGCCAAGGTGGAGCGCTTTCTTGGGCAACAGCTGGTGGATCTGGTTTTAGAGGTGCACGAAAGAGTACGCCTTTCGCCGCTCAGGTTGCCGCAGAACGTGCTGGCACGGCTGCGTTAGACTATGGTTTGCAGAATCTTGAGGTATACGTTAAGGGACCAGGCCCCGGTCGTGAAGCGGCTGTGCGGGCACTGAACTCTGTGGGGTACAAGATTACGAACATTACGGATGTAACCCCTATCCCCCACAATGGTTGCAGACCGCCCAAGAAACGTCGGGTGTAATTGAGGAACTAAGAAAATGGCCAGATATATCGGACCAACGTGTAAGCTCGCTCGACGAGAAGGGACAGACCTGTATCTCAAGAGTGGCGTACGTCCCCTTGAGTCAAAGTGCAAGATGGAAAGCACACCAGGCATGCATGGTGCACGTCGCGGTCGGCTCTCAGACTACGCGGTCCAGTTACGTGAAAAGCAAAAAGTACGTCGTATCTACGGTGTTCTAGAAAAGCAGTTTAGAAACTACTACAAGCGAGCCGATCGTCAAAAAGGCGCGACAGGCGAAAACCTGTTGGTGATCCTTGAACGTCGTCTGGACAACGTGGTTTATCGTATGGGCTTCGGGTCAACTCGAGCGGAAAGTCGTCAACTCGTCTCGCATAAGTCGATCTTGGTTAATGGCAACGTGGTCAACATACCGTCTTACCAAGTTGAAGTTGGCGATACCGTGACAGTTCGAGAGAAGTCGCGTAATCAATTGCGTATTCAGGGTGCTTTAGTGTTGAACTCGAATCGATCAGCCTGCGAGTGGATTCAAGTTAACAGTGATAAAATGGAAGGTGTCTTTAGGAGCTTCCCTGATCGTGAAGAGTTGCCTGCAGAAATCAATGAAAGTCTTATTGTGGAACTGTACTCCAAGTAACTAAGCTATTTAGCTCTGTTCTGGACAGTCATGCTCATTAAGCAAATTTAACGAGTCCAACTAAGCAAAGATCTTTAAAAGGTATAAGTATGCCCCATTCGTCATTAGAGTTTTTAACGCCTAAACATATCCAGGTTGTGCAGATCAGCGAGACCCGCGCGACTGTTATCCTGGAGCCGTTAGAGCGCGGCTTCGGCCACACTCTTGGCAACGCCCTGCGTCGAATCCTGCTGTCGTCAATGCCTGGCTGCGCGATTATCGAAGCTGAAATCGATGGTGTTTTGCATGAGTACAGCACCCTCGAAGGCGTTCAAGAGGATGTTATTGAGATCTTGCTGAACCTAAAGGGCGTCGCCATTCGATTAAACTCGAGTGATGAAGTCCAGTTGCATCTGGATAAAAAAGGCCCTGGTGTCGTTACTGCCGGTGATTTCATACTTGATCACGATGTAGAGATTACCAACCCGGATCACGTGCTAGCCACGCTGAACGATTCTGGTCATTTGAAAATGATCGTAAAAGTGGGTCGCGGTCGTGGCTATGAACCTGCCGACGTAAGAATGTTAGATGAAGATCGTGAGCGTGTTATCGGTAGTCTGCTGCTCGATGCGTCCTACAGCCCAGTACGCCGTGTGGCCTACAAAGTTGATAGCGCCCGGGTTGAACAACGGACTGACCTTGATAAACTGATCATCGATCTTGAAACCAATGGTACGATTGACCCCGAAGAAGCCATCCGTCGGGCTGCCACTATTCTTCAGCAACAGGTCACTGTGTTTGTTGATTTAGAAAGTGAGAACGAGCCAGAAGTTATTGAACATGAAGATGAAATTGACCCGATTCTATTACGTCCGGTCGATGACTTGGAATTAACAGTTCGTTCTGCGAATTGTCTGAAGGCAGAAAATATCTACTACATCGGTGATTTAATCCGGCGTACGGAAGTTGAACTGCTGAAAACCCCAAATCTGGGCAAGAAATCTCTGACGGAGATCAAGGACGTCCTGGCGTCTAGAGGCTTATCTTTGGGTATGCGTCTAGAGAACTGGCCACCGTCCAGCTTACGTGGTGATGACCGGTTATTGGGTTAAACAGCATTGGTGTGTGCCGGGCGGCTTAACGTTATACTCGCTGGCACAAATTATTCAGATTGTTATAGATAGTAATTCAGGAAATTAGGTCATGCGCCATAGAAAGAGCGGTAGACAATTAAATCGAAATGCATCGCACCGTAAAGCGATGTTTAAGAATATGGCTTGCTCGTTGTTCGAGCATGAAGTCATTCGAACCACAGTGCCGAAGGCGAAAGAACTTCGTCGGGTTACTGAGCCTATGATTACCATTGCGAAAGTTGATTCAGTTGCGAATCGTCGGTTGATCTTCGCTCGAACTGGTAATAAGGCAATGGTGGGTAAACTATTCACTGAAATTGGCCCACGGTATGCTGAGCGGCCTGGTGGTTACACACGGATTTTAAAGTGTGGATTCCGTACCGGTGACAAAGCACCTATGGCGTTTGTAGAAATGGTCGATCGTCCGATCCCCGACTTCGACAATGTCGAAGAGATCGACGACGACGAATAGCTCGAATGACCGGTAATGAATAAGTTTCAAATAAAGCAAAAAGACCGGGGATTCCCGGTCTTTTTGCGTCAGGAGTAGCGCAGATGTACCAATCGTTTGTACCCACGTTAAGAACGCTGATGGGCCCTGGACCGTCTGATGTTAATCCACGCATATTGACGGCGATGGCTCGGCCGACCATCGGCCATCTTGATCCTGAGTTTATTCGAATGATGGATGAGATAAAGGGTATGTTGCAGTATGCGTTCCAGACCCAAAATGAGCTGACGCTACCTGTTTCGGCGCCAGGTTCAGCCGGCATGGAAACCTGCTTTGTAAATCTGATGGAGCCTGGTGATAAGGTTATTGTTTGCCAGAACGGCGTTTTTGGTGGGCGTATGACTGAAAATGTGCGTCGACTTGGGGGCGAAGCTGTCGTCGTCGAGCAAACGTGGGGACGTGCGATTGATCCTGAGCAGTTGGAGGCGGCGCTGCGGCAGCACCCAGATGCGAAGATAGTAGCGTTTGTGCACGCCGAGACTTCAACGGGTGTACAGTCTGACGCGGAAACATTGTGCGCGCTCGCTCGAGCCCACGACTGCCTGACCATTGTCGATTGCGTCACGTCCTTGGGGGGCACTGAGGTTGCGTTAGATGTTTGGGGCGCAGATGCCGCCTACAGTGGCACCCAAAAATGCCTGTCTTGTGCGCCAGGCTTATCACCCATCAGTATGAGTCAGCGTGCCGTCGATGCCATCAAGGCGAGAACAACACCGGTGAGTTCCTGGTTTTTAGATTTGAACTTGGTCATGGGCTACTGGGGCGAAGGGCAAACACGTAGTTATCATCACACGGCGCCGGTTAATGCTCTGTACGGGTTACATGAGGCCTTAGTCGTACTGCACGAAGAGGGCTTGGCGTCGAGCTGGAGTCGGCATGCCAGTAATCATAATGCGTTGAAAGCCGGGCTAGAAGCCATGGGGCTGACATTTGTTGTCCCAGAGGCGGAGCGATTACCGCAGTTGAACCTGGTTAGTGTGCCTGAAGGCGTTGACGAAGCCAGCGTGCGTAAGCAATTGCTCCAACAGTATAATCTGGAGATAGGCGCTGGCCTGGGTAGCCTCGCGGGCCGCGTCTGGCGAATTGGATTGATGGGATTTGCCAGCAACCCGAAAAATGTTCTGTTCTGTGTTAATGCGCTAGAGGCGGTGTTGTCACAATACAACGCGCCGATTCACCGAGGTGTAGCGACCAGTGCCGTTCAGGCAGCGTATAAAATCTGACGAAAGTGGGCGCTCACATGCGTTCATGGCGCCCAAAACTTGCCGTTTAATTAACGGCAAGGTGTTTTTCGCGGTCACTCGCGGTTAACAAGACTTCCGCTAGGAATTGTCCTGTGAATGAGTGCGGACACGCAGCGACCTCTTCCGGGGTACCGCTGGCAATGATCTCGCCGCCACCTGAACCGCCTTCGGGTCCCAAGTCGATAATCCAATCGGCAGTCTTTATGACGTCGAGATTGTGCTCAATAACGACAATCGTGTTGCCGTGACTGCGTAGTTTCGCCAGCACTTCCAGTAGCTGCTTAATGTCGTGGAAATGCAGGCCAGTAGTCGGCTCATCGAGTATATAAAGTGTCTGCCCGGTGTCTCGTTTAGACAGTTCCCTGGCTAGCTTAACGCGCTGTGCCTCGCCGCCTGATAGTGTCGTTGCACTCTGACCCAGTCGAATGTAGCCAAGCCCAACGTCCATTAAGGTTTGCAAACGCCGCTCAATCATCGGTACGGCTTTAAAAAAGTCGTGCGCGTCTTCTACGGTTAAGCTCAAAATTTCGTGGATATTCTTTTGCTTGTAGAGCACCTCGAGGGTTTCTCTATTGTAGCGTTTGCCACGACATTCATCGCAGGTCACATACACATCCGCGAGGAAGTGCATTTCCACCTTGATTAGGCCGTCGCCCTGACAGGCCTCGCAACGACCGCCCTTTACATTGAAACTGAAGCGACCGGGCTTGTAGCCTCTAGATCTTGCCTCTGATGTTGCGGCGAACAGCTCGCGGATCGGAGTAAAAATATTCGTATAGGTCGCTGGATTAGAGCGTGGTGTTCGGCCGATAGGACTTTGATCGATATCCACCACCTTATCCAAATGCTCAATGCCTTCAATAGAATCAAAGGGTGCGGTCTGTGGATTAGTGGCACCGTTTAACGCCTTGGCGGCGATGGGATATAAAGTGCCGTTGATCAGCGTCGACTTGCCCGACCCAGACACGCCGGTCACGCAGGTCATCAGGCCGATGGGGATGCTGAGGTTAACCTTCTGCAGGTTGTTACCGCGCGCACCGAAAATACGCAATTGCTTGTCGGGATCGGCAGGCTGGCGCTGAGCGGGCACAGCAATTTGACGTTTACCTGATAGATATTGACCGGTAATCGAGGCTTCGCTCGCAAGAATATCGCTGAGGTTGCCCTGGGCTATCACCTGGCCACCATGAACGCCTGCGCCGGGGCCGATGTCGACGATGTGATCGGCGGCACGAATAGCTTCTTCGTCGTGCTCGACCACAATCACAGTATTACCAATATCCCGTAGATGCGTCAGAGTATTGAGTAGGCGTTGGTTGTCACGTTGGTGTAAGCCGATCGAAGGTTCGTCGAGAATGTACATGACACCCACCAGCCCCGCGCCGATTTGGCTGGCAAGCCGAATACGTTGAGCTTCACCCCCTGACAGGGTGTCCGCGCTGCGTGATAGCGATAGATAGTTTAGGCCTACATCGATGAGAAAACGCAAGCGCGCGCTAATTTCTTGCAGAATTTTGTCGGCAATCTGTTGGCGTTGGCCTTCAAGTGCCAGGCTGGAGAAATAATCCAGCGCCTCCTTGATCGACCAATGCGTTATCTCAGACAACGACCTGCCGTTGATGGTGACCGCCCGGGCGTCGGAATTCAAGCGCGTACCCGCGCATGCAGGACATTGTTGCGTGCTCATAAACTTGGCCAAATTTTCTCGAACCAGACCCGACTCGGTGTCGCGATAACGGCGCTCCATGTTCGGTACGATGCCCTCGAAGGGGTGGGCTCGCGTGTAGGTGTCGCCCTTGTCGTTGACATAACGAAATTGAATCATCTCGGCATCGTTGCCGTAAAGGATCGTCTGGCGTTGGTCCTCTTCGAGCTCGCCAAAAGGTGTGGTCATCGAAAATTTAAAATGCTCGGCGATCGACGCTAGCATTTGATAGTAGTAAATATTGCGGCGATCCCAGCCCTGAATCGCGCCTTCCGCGAGAGACAATTCTTCATCGAAGATGATTTGCTGAACATCGAAAAACTGCTTGATACCAATACCATCGCAGCTAGGGCATGCCCCCGCAGGGTTGTTGAAAGAAAACAACCTGGGTTCGAGTTCGGTGATCGAGTGTCCGCATTCCGGACAGGCAAAACGAGAAGAAAAGACAATGTCGGGCTGGTCGCCGTCCAAGTAGGCAATCGCGGCAAGCCCTTCTGAAAGGTTGACCGCAGTCTCGAATGAGTCGGCGAGACGAGTCATTAGGTCTTCACGAACCCTAAACCGGTCGACTACCACCTCAATAGTATGCTGTTTATTCTTATCCAGATCCGGTAGGTCGTCTAGATCTGCGACGATGCCATCAATGCGCGCGCGCACAAACCCCTGGGCGCGTAACTGGCTGAACAGGTGCAGGTGCTCGCCTTTACGCGCCTTGATTACCGGCGCCAACAGTAGCAGACCCGTGCCCTCGGGTATCGACATGACCTGGTCAACCATCTGGCTAATCGTTTGGGCTTCCAGACGTCGACCATGTTGCGGGCAGTGAGGTTCGCCGACTCGAGCGAACAGCAGGCGCAAATAATCGTAAATTTCGGTAATGGTGCCCACCGTCGACCGCGGGTTATGGTTAGTCGATTTTTGCTCGATAGAAATTGCGGGCGACAGTCCATCAATATGATCAACGTCAGGTTTTTCCATCAACGACAAAAATTGACGAGCATAAGCAGACAGTGATTCAACGTAACGTCTTTGACCTTCGGCGTAGAGGGTATCAAACGCTAGAGAGGATTTGCCGGAGCCTGATAGGCCGGTAATAATGACTAGTTTGTTTCTGGGTATATCCAGATCGATATTGGCCAGGTTGTGTGTCCTGGCGCCACGGATTGAAATAGTGTCCATGAAGAAAAACGTACTCAGTGAGGTGTGGGTATACTAACAGCCTGAGCGAGAGAATATGCGGTAAGTTTGCTCGGAGATCGATTCATTCGAGTGTCAGTAGAAGCTGGATTTTGCTATCATCCGCGGCGTCCGGATTGTCCTATGTTTGACATGCCCGCCGCAACTCCACACTGATGCTTTCGTTGCCAAAATCGAATAATTTTATGAATAAACAAGAATTGCGAGCAGCAATCTCCATCGGCTTGCTGTATGTCATTAGAATGCTGGGCCTTTTTATGATTCTACCGGTGCTGCCGGCGGTAGGTGCTGACCTAGCGTTGGCAACACCGCTGCTGATTGGCTTGGCGCTGGGAGTCTATGGGCTGTCCCAGGCAGTGTTGCAAATTCCCATGGGATTGCTATCAGATAAATTTGGCCGAAAACCTGTCATTTTGGCGGGTCTGCTGATGTTTATCTTTGGTAGTCTAGTCGCAGCGAATGCGGATACGATAATCGGCGTCATCTTCGGTCGACTGCTGCAGGGTTGTGGTGCCATCGCTAGCGCCTTGCTGGCGTTGCTCTCGGATGTCACTCGGGTCGATCAGCGATCTAAGGCTATGGCTATCGTTGGCATCAGTATCGGCCTCAGCTTCGCCGTTGCCCTAGTCGCGGGGCCTTTGGTGTTTGTTCAGGCGGGCCTGTCGGGTATCTTTTACTTTGCCGCGATCAGTGGGGTGCTCGGCATTGTGGTGTTGTTCACCTTGATTCCAGACGCGAAGGTGGCGGTCCGCAATCCGGAAATTGGCCTCAGGCCCGAGCGGTTGCTGGAGATCACAGCCAGCCCCGATCTGCGTCGAATGGTGTTGGGCGTGTTTATGCTGCACTACCTGCTAATGTCAGGTTTCCTGGTGTTTCCTGCGCTATTGGCGGGGACCGGTGAGATTCAGACGTCAGATCATTCTCTGGTTTACTTTGGGTTGTTGCTAACGACCTTTGTTCTGATGGGCCCGTTTATGTGGCTCTCGGACAAACCTGCTTTGACCAAAGCCATGTTACTCCTGATGATTGGCGGCTTTGCAGTGTCGATGCTGTTATTCGTCAATGTGGTGAACCTCTATCCGGTACTCATCTCAATGGCAATATTCTTTATGGCGTTTAATCTGCTCGAGGTGATATTGCCGGCCCTGGTGAGTCGGTCAGCGCCGGCCGGTGCGCGAGGTACGGCGATGGGCATCTATTCTACTGGCCAGTTCGCCGGTGCCTTTGCTGGCGGTGCGCTCGGTGGTTTGTTGCTATCCACTGGCGACATGACCTACCTGCTGTACGTGAATACTGCCCTGTGTATGGGTTGGTTGTTGATTTCACTGAAGCTAAAGAAGACCGGTAATCTAGGTAGCCAAGTGTTTCATTTGGATCATCTCGCGCAACTAAGTGCCAAAGAGGTCGCAGACACGTTATTATCCGTTAAAGGTGTAATGGACGTTGTGTTGCTCGAGGGTGAGAAAGTCGCCTATTTGAAAATCAATAAGGATCAGCTCGATACCAATGCGCTGATGCAATTAGAGCGCGAAGGACTGGCAACCGCTAGATAGACATTTGTCGCGACAGGATAATTAACAAGGAGAGCAGAATGGCAAGAGGTATCAATAAGGTTATTTTGGTGGGTAATCTGGGCAATGACCCTGAAACGCGCTCCATGCCAAACGGCAGCGCCGTAACAACCATCAGTATCGCGACGACTGAGTCCTGGAAAGATAAAAATTCCGGCCAACAGCAAGAGCGTACTGAGTGGCATCGCATCGTCTTCTTCAATCGGCTTGCAGAAATCGCCGGGCAATATTTGAAGAAGGGCTCCAGCGTCTATATCGAAGGGGCGTTGCGAACCAACCAGTGGGAAAAAGATGGTCAGAAGCACTATACCACTGAGGTCATTGCTAATGAGATGCAAATGCTTGGGGGTCGTGGCGACAGCGGTGGCGGTAGCAATGGTGGCGGTCGTCCAGAGTACGGTAGCAGCAATAGCAACAGCAACGACGGTGGTTATGATCAGAGTCGTGGTAACGATAATGCTGGCTACAATGGTGGCGGCAGGAATCAGGGCAATGCGCAGAATAATGACTATGCGGCGCCACCAAAAGACGACTTCAACGATGATATTCCGTTTTAGGTGAGCATCATAACAACAGCGTGATCAATACGCCGCCGAGGGCCAGGCGATAGATGACAAAGGGCAAGAAGCCCAGCTGGTTGATGACGTTGAGAAACAAGCGGATACAAACATAAGCACTGATGGCCGCGAGGCTACAACCCAGTCCTAGCGTCAGCCAGTCGACGCTGAGGTCGCTGGTGACCAGATCGATGGTCTTCAGGGTTGCGGCACCGGCGATGGCTGGAATCGAGAGTAAAAACGAGATTCTTGAGGCGCTTTCGCGAGTGAAACCGCAGAACAAAGCGGCGGTCATGGTCACGCCAGAGCGGGATGTGCCGGGAACCAGAGCGAAGCATTGAGCGAAACCAATAATCAGTGCCTGACGCCAGGTGAGCTCTGTGTCGGTCCTGGTCTGACGTCCCTTAATGTCTGCGAGCCAGAGTAGCAGTCCGAAAGCGATCGTCGTGAAGGCAATCACAGCAATCGATCGCAGATTAATTTCCACGACGTCTTTCAACAGTAGCCCGACCGGAATGATGGGCAGGCTGCCAATGAGTAGGTTGATGGCCAGACGGCTGTCTTGGGTAGGTTTGCCCGAGACCAGGTAGGCCAACGTGGCACTGATCAAATTGAACAGGTCAACTCGAAAATACCAGACGACGGCGATGAGCGAGCCTAAGTGAACGGCGGTGTCGAAGGCGAGTCCTTGATCAGGCCAGCCAAGAATCTGGAACGGCAAAATCAGATGGGCAGAGCTTGAGATTGGCAAAAATTCAGTCAAGCCTTGGATCAAAGCCAAAGTGATAGTGTGTAGTATATCCAATGATGCTGTCCGCGCGACGGTGAAAGCGCGAGTGTAGCGAGCGCTGGCGGGATAGACAATCTATCTTGCGCGGTCGTGCTTAAACGGTGTCCTGCGAAGACCAGCGGAAATCCGCAAAAATACCCCCATTCATTTTATTCAGACAGATAGAAGTAGACTCGCAACATGGCTGAAATACCGCTTTTTCCTTTGCCCCTTGTGCTGTTTCCAGGTGGCCGTTTGCCGTTGCAAATTATTGAAACACGTTACCTGGATATGCTCACCGCCTGCATGCGCAGCGATTCAGGCTTTGGCGTTGTGATGATCAGGGAAGGTCAGCCGATGCTCAATCACCGTGATGAACAATTGCCCAGTATCGCTTATACGGGAACCCTGGCAACCCTGGTAGATTTTGACCAGGGTAAGACCGGCGCACTCGACATCCTGGTTGAGGGTACTCGTAAGTTTGTTATTCGCGATCAATATGAACAGACAGATCGATTGATGATGGCGCAAGTTGAGTTTCTGCCGTCCGAGGCGTCGGCCGTGGTGCCCGAAGACAAGCAACACCTCGTCAGCTTATTAGAATCGCTGTTGGAGCATGAGGCTGTACAGAACTTGAACCTGATTGTCGATTTCTTGGACGCGACGGATGTTGGTGGTCGTTTGACGGAGTTGCTACCGTTACCAAACCTGTTCAAGCAACGTATGCTCGAGATGAAAAACCCCATTGCGCGCCTGGCCGATCTTGAGACCTTGATTACGCGCATGCAGGAATCGCAGAGTTAGATCGTTTCAGCGGATATACAAGCGTGACTCAGTGCGGCCTCGTCAAGCAGAAACTCGTCAGGTCTGGGATAAAGTTGATTTCAGTCTGCACGCGGCGACACCGAATAGCGCCCAGCAGGGCCGCCGGCAGATGCTCGGCAGTTTGATCGAAGTATTGACGGTTCACGACTGACATGATTCTGGGTTAGGGAGACCTACCTCAATCAGTTACAATAGATCGTATTTGGATGGCCGAAAAGAACTCGAGTGTTGCCGCCGGGACATATTGGCTGGCTATTGAGCCACCGATGCGCGATTTGAGGCAGGCTGCCCGACTTACGGCGTTCCAGGACCCGGTCGGAGAAGACGGCCATAGACGTTAACGATCCAGCGGCATTGCCGGTGCGTGAGCAAGTACTGAGAGCGGGAGGCATTGATTAACATGGGGCTCGCCGTATTAGGTGGTACCTTCGACCCGGTGCACTTTGGCCATTTACGCTCGGCGGTAGAAGTGCGACAAGCCTTGGGGGTCGAGCGGGTCAAATTGATCCCTGTTGGGATCCCTGCCCATCGGGAGCGCCCGGGTAGTCAGCCAGAACAACGACTGGAGATGCTACGGCGGGGTATTGCGGGTATCGATTATCTGCAGGTCGATGACCGGGAGATAGCGCGCGGCGGCACCTCTTACATGATAGAAACATTAGAATCCATCCGCGCCGAGGTTGGCTCTGACCTGTCAGTGTCGCTGGTCATGGGCGCGGATGCATTTAGACTGATACACCAATGGCACCGATGGCAAGAGCTCATTGATGTCGCTCATCTCGTGGTGTTGCGCCGACCGTTTGCCGAATTCACGCTGGATCCTCAGTTGAGGACGTGGGTGAACGAGCGACAGGCGAGTGCGGATCAGCTGCTGAGGCAGCCGGCCGGTCTGATCTGTAATTTACAGCTCACTCAGTTAGATATTTCCGCCACGCAGATCCGGCAATTGGTCAAGGCGGGACAACCCATAGAATACCTGCTGCCGGCAGGTGTTATTGATTATATACGCCAACAGGCGTTGTACGCGGAAACTACTTAAAATGCAGGTACAGAGCAGGAGCAAGACACAACCCATGCAAGCCGAAACAGACAATGTTGATTTGAAGGCCGCCGCTATCGCGGCCCTTGAAGACGTGAAAGGTCTTGAGATCACGACGATTGATGTCACCAAACAGACCGACGTGACTGACTATATGATCGTTGCCACAGGAACATCGAGCCGTCATGTTAAGTCGCTCGCGAACAACGTTATCGATGAAATGCTCAAGCGGGGAGTCAAACCCCATGGGGTTGAAGGCTTGGCAGAAGGTGAATGGGTGCTGGTAGATCTGGTGGATGTGGTGGTGCATGTGATGCTCTCGCAGACTCGGAAATTTTATGAAATCGAACGACTCTGGAGCATGAGTGCCGAGAGCCGTGAGGCACGAAACCAGGAAGAAAGTAGCCAGGAAGAAAGTAGCCAGGAAGAGTGAGGTTTCAGCTCCTTGTTAATTGAATTGCTAGCGGCGGGCACTCGGCCACCAGACTGGACGAAAACCGGCTATCTCGAATATCAGAAACGCCTGCCGAGAGACTGGCAGCTGCAACTGCGTGAGATTCCTGTCGCTCACCGCGGTAAGAACGAGCCTGTGACTAAATTAAAGAACGAAGAGGGTAAGCGCATGCTCGCCCTGTTGAAACCGGAAGCCCATGTCATCGCACTGGATAGTCGCGGTGACGGCTGGAGTACCGAAGATCTGGCAAGCAACATTCAAACGTGGATGGGCCGCACCAGTCACTTGCAACTTATAGTGGGTGGGCCTGATGGCCTCAGCGATGCTTGTCTGGCGCGTGCAGATGATTGCTGGTCGTTGTCGAAGCTGACTTTCCCCCACTTTTTGGTCAGAGTCTTACTGGCAGAGCAGCTGTATCGAGCCTGGGCTGTTATTAACAATCACCCTTACCACAAGTAGCTGGACGCGGCATGGCTGAAGCACTAGCGCTAAAAGATCACTCGAGAGAAAGTCGGATCTTCTTTAATCGAATTGTGGTTGGTCTCGTATTATTGATTGTTTTGACGCTGATCCTGATCGCGCGGATGTTTTACCTGCAGATTCTCCAGAACGATGTCTACACGACATTGTCAGATCGTAATCGCATTCAGTTGCAACCGATCGCGCCTATTCGCGGTTTGATCTATGACCGGCACGGCGAGTTGATCGCTGAAAATGTGCCTTCGTATAGTCTGACAATTACCAAAGAGCGAGTCGCCGACTTAGACCAAACCCTAGATGCACTTGGTGCCATCGTGGACTTGAGCGCGGATGACATTAAAGCGTTTAGGCGCCGACTAGCAAGACGTCAGCGGCCGTTTGAGTCGGTGCCGCTGTTGTTACGCCTGACCCCAACAGAGATCGCGAAAATCAGTGTTGATCGTTATGCCATGCCGGGCGTCGACATCGAAGCCTATTTGGTTAGGCACTATCCTTTAAGAGATTTGATGGCCCATGCCGTTGGCTCCGTTCGCAGAATCAATGAAAGTGATTTGCGGAATATCGACCCCGTGGCTTATTCGGGGACTAACCATCTCGGTAAAATCGGAGTAGAGCGATTTTATGAGGAACAGTTACTCGGCGAGGTGGGTTACCAGCAGGTAGAGATCAATGCCCGAGGCCGCGTCATGAAAGTCCTAGATGTGACCGCCTCGGTGCCAGGTGCTGATTTAACGCTGCATGTGGATGCTGGTTTGCAGCGGGCAGCGAGTGTTGCTTTAGGGACTCAGCGCGGTGCGATTGTCGCCATCGAGCCCAGTACCGGGGGCATTCTTGCCCTGGTCAGTAACCCCTCTTACGATCCGAACTTGTTCGTCACTGGGATTGATCAAGCAAGCTATGCAGCCTTGCGTGACTCCCTCGATGTTCCCTTGTTCAATCGCGCCATTCAAGGCCAGTATGAGCCAGGTTCGACGATTAAGCCGTTTCTTGGGTTGGCAGGGCTGGTGACCGGCGTTATCACGCCAGACTACGTCATTAATGACCCGGGCTCGTTCCAGTTGCCCAATAATTCTCGGTTGTATCGTGATTGGAATTGGAAAACAGATGGGCGTGGCGGGCACGGTCTGGTGAATTTACAGAAAGCAATCTATCGGTCTTGCAATATATTTTTCTATCAATTGGCGGTGAAGCTTGGGGTCGACCTGATCCACGACCATCTCAGCCCGTTTGGCTTCGGGATTAATACCGCGCTAGATTTGCCAGAAGCGCGTAGCGGTTTACTACCTACCGAGGAATGGAAGAAGCGCGTTCGGGGTCAGGCCTGGTTTCCTGGCGATACGGTCAACATCGGTATTGGACAAGGTGATATTTTAGTAACGCCTTTGCAGTTGGCCACGGCGATAGCCATTCTCGCCAATCATGGCAAGATGATTTCGCCACATATGCTCAAGTCCAGTAGTCAGCCGATGCCAGCTCCAACGGCGCAGCAATTGCCTGATATCGATAATGTCGCAGACGCCTATTGGGATTTGATCACTGAGTCTATGAGCATGGTCGTGCATCGTGGTAATCAAGTGTGGGGTGAAAATGGTACCGCATGGGCTTATATCGGTCGCGATATTCCCTATCGAATGGCTGGCAAATCTGGAACGGCGCAAATCGTCGGAATTGCCCAGGGTGAAGTTTATGATGCCGCCGACCTGGATCTACGGCAACGGAAAAATGCGTGGTTTGTTGCTTTCGCACCGCTTGAAAAGCCAACCATTGCGCTTGCTGTGATGCTTGAAAATGGCGGTGGTGGTAGTGAGTTCGCGGCACCGATAGCGCGTAAAGTGCTGGACTACTATCTCCGAGATTATAAGCCTGTGCTTGATGTTAGCTCTGGCCCAGTGTTGGATTCCATTGACGCAGTCGGGGTTGAGGGAGGTAGACAATGAGCCAGGATTTCGTTCGCAGATTGCCGGGAGGAAGTTTCTCTCAATCCAAATATGGTGGGTTGGGTCGTCGAGTCCATCTGGACTTCATTGTCATCGCTTTATTAATGATAATCTCCAGCTATGGCCTGGTTGTGTTGTATTCGGCGGTTGGCCATGAAAGTGCGCCGGTCATCTCGCAACTTATGAAACTTAGCGTGGCTACGTTAGTCATGTTAACGATGGCGCAAATACCGCCGGTCTTCTATCTCCGCGCTGCCCCCTGGTTGTATTTTCTCGGTATCGCACTACTGATCATGGTCTTATTCTTCGGCTATGAGGTGAATGGGTCGGCACGATGGTTGCGTATTCCCGGGATCATCAATTTCCAGCCTTCTGAAATCATGAAGCTGGTTGTGCCGATGATCCTTGCCTGGTACTTTCACGAGCGGCACATGCCGCCGAAGGCCAAGCACCTGTTCTGGGCGGCGGTAATGATCGCGATCCCCGTGGTGTTGATTGGCGTGCAGCCAGACCTGGGAACCGGTCTACTGATCTGCACCGCGGGCTTGTTGGTCATACTGCTCGCGGGTGTACCTTGGCGCTACGTATTTAGCGTGATGGGTTTAGCTGTGATGGCGGCGCCTGCGCTTTGGTTGGTGATGCGTGATTATCAGCGGCAACGGGTTTTGATGTTGTTTGATCCTGAAAGTGATCCGTTGGGCTCGGGCTGGAACATTATTCAGTCGAAGACAGCGATCGGCTCCGGCGGGCTATTCGGTAAGGGTCTGTTTCAGGGAACTCAGTCCCATCTGGATTTTCTGCCAGAGAGTCAGACAGATTTCATTATTGCCGTTCTGGCGGAAGAGTTAGGTCTATTCGGCGTGTTGGTTTTACTGACCTTGTACGGTTTGCTCATCGCCCGTGGCGTGGTGATGGCGGTTGAAGCCCAGGATACGTTTGGTCGATTACTTTCGGGCAGTATCATCTTCACGTTTTTTGTCTATATATTCGTTAACATAGGTATGGTGAGCGGTATTCTGCCGGTTGTCGGTGTGCCGTTGCCGTTGGTGAGCTATGGTGGCACATCGATACTGACGCTTTTTGCCGGTTTTGGCATCCTAATGTCGATCCATTCACATCGTAGGATTGCTCTTTGAGAGCAGGTAAGTGGCTTAGATATTGATGAGATGAACCATCAAGGAGTCAATGATCAACTTTACAGGCCCTAATTGAACAGGAATATGACGGACACTCATGAAATCAAAAAACAGTAAAGTTCAATCCCTGAGGCTGATCGGGGCCATCAAATACATCAGTATGGTTTGGTTCATTGGGCTGAATTCAGTTGGGTTGGCACAGGCAGAGTACCTTGAGCGTGTTGAAGTGCAGGCATTTGTGCAGGACCTGGTCGCAACAGAGGGCTTTAGTGCTGCGCAGATTGTGCCAATCATCGCAGCGGCAAACTACAAGCAAACTATTATTGACGCGATTTCTCGACCCGCCGAGAAAGTCCTAACTTGGAAAGAGTACCAAGATATTTTCCTGACAGCGCGGCGCGTCAAGGAAGGTCGGCAATTTATGGTTCAGCAGCACCAGGCACTGACGCGCGCGCATCAACAGTATGGTGTGCCGCCAGAGATTATTGCCGCGATCATAGGCGTTGAGACGATGTACGGCTCAAATAAGGGCAGCTATCGAGTTATTGATGCGCTGGCGACTCTGGCCTTCGATTATCCGCCGCGGAGCCAATTTTTCCTCTCGGAGCTCAAACAATTTTTACTTTTGACACGAGAGGAACAACTCGATCCCTTGTTGCCGATGGGTTCTTATGCCGGCGCAATGGGTTATGGCCAGTTTATATCCAGTAGTTATCGACACTACGCGGTAGATTTTGATGCGGATGGTAAACGCGATATCTGGGATAACCCAGTAGATGCCGTTGGCAGTGTCGCGAATTACCTGGCAATGCACGGTTGGCAAGCTGGCGGGTTGGTGACTGTTCGCTCCAAAATGGTCGATGATGCTCTGGCCACCGCCCCAGCGGCACTTGCAGAGGTGTATAACGTTGATCTGAAGCCGACGCTGAGTTTGTTGGCGCTTAGTAAGCTTGGCTTGTCGCTGGCTGGTACGTCAAGTGAGCTCAATACCCTAGTCTCGCCAATGCAACTCAATGGCAAGCAAGGAGCCGAAGTTTGGCTGGGCTTTCAAAATTTCTACGCCATAACGCGTTATAATCACAGCAAGCTTTATGCGATGGCGGTATTTCAGTTAAGTGAACAGCTGAAAGCGCTGGATCTTGCGAACTAGCCCGCTCGTTAGAGCAAATATTGGATGTCAGTGGTTGCTAATAATGGCTTCAGCTAGATCAATCTTGTCTGCGATACTTGTCGCAGCGCTTCTGTCAGGGTGTGTGGCGCCAGTGGTTGCTCCTCGAACTCAAGCGCCCTTGCCAGAGTTTGGTCCTGGACCATTAACGAGTCATACCCCGGGCAACAAGAGCCCTTATGTGGTTTTTGATAAGACTTATACCGTTATGCCCAGCAGTCTGGGCTATGTGGAAATCGGAATTGCCTCCTGGTACGGCAAAAAATTTCACGGTCGCCTGACATCTAACGGTGAAGTTTATGATATGTATCAGCTGACAGCTGCCCATAAGGCTTTGCCTCTGCCAAGTGTCGTCAGAGTTACCAATCTCGACAATGGTCGAAAGGTCATCGTTAGGGTGAATGATCGAGGTCCCTTTCATTCAGATCGAGTGATTGATTTGTCCTATGCGACTGCACTAGAGCTAGGCTTTGCCGAACAAGGGACGGCGCCTGTTGTGATCGAAGCAATAGATGTCGAAAACTATCCAGATGAGGCGCAGCTGCCGGAGCATCACGAATCGTTCTACTTACAAGTGGGTGCTTTCTCAAAAAGCACAGGCGCAGAACAACTTTTAACCGCGATCAATGACTTGATGGTGCAAGGTGGTTTTGCGGTCGCCGCACGAATATTGCAAAGTGAGCTTGGCGAAGCAACACTGCATAAAGTCTGGCTCGGTCCTATCGGCACAGAAGTGAGCCGAGACGAGATTGCGAAATTGGTTCAGGATGAAAAATTAGGGACGCCGATACGGGTCAAAGTGGAGTAATTTAAAGTCCGCGATGCAATTTAATATCTGATAGATAAATGGAAATTTCATGATTCGAAAATGTTTACTGTTCGCCGCGCTGTCATTCATTACAAGCTTGTCTGTCGCCGCTCCGCCGATCATCCCTGCCCCACCGCAGCTGGCCGCATCGGGTTATCTGCTGATTGATGCCGACAGCGGTAAGGTGCTTGTTGAATTCAATAGTCAGCAACGCTTGCCGCCCGCAAGCTTAACGAAGATTATGACCAGTTATATCGTCGCCCAAGTACTGGATCAAGGGACTTTGGCGGAAGATGACGAGGTTGAGATCAGTGTCAAAGCCTGGCGTATGGAAGGTTCTCGAATGTTCATTCGGGAAGGCACCAAAGTCAAAGTGGGTGACTTGATGAGCGGTGTGATTATTCAGTCAGGTAACGATGCAAGTGTGGCGCTGGCCGAGCACATCGCGGGCAGCGAAGGCGCGTTCGCGGACGTCATGAACCAGCAGGCCAAGCTCCTGGGAATGCTCGATACACACTTTGTCAACGCCACCGGACTGCCCGATGAAGACCATTATACAACGGCAGCAGATCTAGCGCGTCTGACGATCTCTTTAATCAACGATCACCCGAGTCATTACGGCCTGTATTCCGAGAAATATTTTAGTTACAACAACATTCGTCAGCCAAATCGAAATACGTTGTTGTGGCGAGATGATGCTGTTGATGGCGTAAAGACAGGACATACTGATGCAGCGGGTTACTGCCTGGTGGCGTCTGCCATGCGCGACGGTATGCGTTTGGTATCTGTTGTTATGGGTACCCAGTCAGAAGAGGCGAGAGCCACAGAGAGTCAAAAATTGTTGACCTATGGCTTTAGGTACTATGAAACCCTGCAGCTTTACGACGCACGTGAATCGTTGAATGAAGTGCGCGTTTGGGGTGGTGAGAAGCCGAGTGTTCGTATGGGCTTGGCAAACAAGGTCGCGATAACAATACCCCGTGGTACGAAAGACAATCTGACGGCGACCATGGATATTGACCGAGTGATACAAGCGCCAATAATCGAAGATCAGGCGCTGGGGCTACTGACAGTCAAGGTTGATGGTGCGATGGTTTACGAGGCGCCTCTGGTGGCATTGTCAAATATTGGCGAGGCTGGGTTTTTCAGGCAGCTATGGGATTCCCTGGCATTGTTTCTACTAGAGTTGTTCGGTGGTGATCCGTTGAAACTGGCATAGGTCAGGCTAGCTATCATCGGTCAAAAAAATTGATACGGGTAACATTATGAACGAAGAATCTATGTCGGCGCCAGTGATCGAATTTCCCTGCAGCTATCCGATCAAGGTCGTCGCCAATAGCCATCCAGAGCTGGTCGCACGGGTTGTGACGATCCTGCAGGGCTATGATGCCACTGTGTCTTTGGACAAGGTCAAAGAGCGTCCGAGTAGCAAAGGTAACTATGCCGCGGTTACGGTGCAGTTTATTGCCACCGGTGAGCCGCAGCTCAAGGCGCTGTTTGCCGAACTTAAAACCCATAGCTGGGTTCACATGGTGCTTTAGCCAATGACAGTCCTTAATGTTCGCCGTGGACTTGACGCCGGGTTGCAGGATTACGCGATCACTTGGCAGGCCATGCGGGATTTTACCGACACTCGAGATGCGAAGACCATTGATGAGCTCTGGTGGCTTGAGCATCCGCCAGTGTTGACGCTCGGGCAGGCTGGTAAGCCAGAGCATATTCTCGGTGCAGGTGATATTCCGGTGGTCAGAACCGACCGGGGTGGCCAAGTCACCTATCATGGGCCGGGTCAACTGGTTGGCTATCTGTTATTTGATCTGCGGCGCCTGGGTTTTGGTGTGCGAGACCTGGTCTCGGCGATTGAAGGCGCGATTATTGACCTGTTGTTGGACTATTCTGTAGTGGCAGTCGCGCGCCGTGATGCGCCGGGGGTGTATGTGGATGGGCGTAAGGTTGCGGCGCTTGGGTTGCGCATTCGCAAGGGCTGTAGTTATCACGGTCTGAGTTTAAATGTGGATATGGATCTGACGCCGTTTAAGTGCATTAACCCATGCGGTCACCAGGGTCTGGAAATCTGCCGCACGCAAGACCTGGGTATCAAGGCCGATATAGGCACGCTCGCAGATCAACTCACATCACACCTGAGCGCGCGATTCGGGTATGATTCAAGCTGCACAACAGGCATGGTCCAACCAGGCCGCCAAGCAGTACAAACCCTTTTGACGTAGAGATCACCGTGGCCAGAGACGAACGTAATACACTGATAGAAGGCGAGAAGTTGCGCGGGGCTGACAAGGTTCGACGAATCCCCGTCAAGGTGATCCCGACAGAAACGTTCCTGCGCAAACCCGATTGGATTCGCGTGCGGATCCGGTCGAGCAACGAGGTTAACCGGATCAAGGGAATTCTTCGAAGCCGCAAGCTGGCTTCGGTCTGCGAGGAGGCATCCTGCCCGAATCTGTCAGAATGTTTTTCCCATGGCACGGCCACGTTTATGATCATGGGTGAAATCTGCACCCGTCGTTGTCCGTTCTGCGATGTGGCTCACGGTAAACCCAAGATATTGGATGTGGATGAGCCTCGACAACTGGCCGAAGCCGTTATGGAATTGCAGCTCAAGTATGTGGTGGTGACTTCGGTGGACCGCGATGATTTGAAGGACAGTGGCGCGGGTCATTTTGTTGATTGTATTCGTGAAATTCGCCAACAATCGCCAGCGACTCGCATTGAAGTGTTGGTGCCTGACTTTCGTGGCCGAATGGACATTGCGTTGGAAAAGCTCGGTGCCGAACCACCGGATGTTTTTAATCATAATCTTGAGACGGTGCCGCGGTTATATAAAAAGGCGCGCCCTGGTGCCGATTACGCCTGGTCATTGAAACTGCTACAACAATTCAAGGCGATTCAACCGCAGGTACCGACCAAGTCAGGGTTGATGCTGGGTCTGGGTGAAACCCTCGAAGAGGTGCAAGAGGTCATGGCTGACTTACGCCGGCACGACGTAAATATGCTCACCCTTGGGCAGTATTTGCAGCCCAGTCGCGATCATCTGGCGGTCGAACGCTATGTGCACCCAGATGAATTTGCGGAGTTGGCTGAAATTGGCCAAAAGATGGGCTTCAGTCATGTTGCTAGCGGGCCGCTGGTGCGCTCGTCGTACCATGCTGATCTGCAAGCCAAAGGCGAGTTCCAAGGCTGAGTTAGGGTCACGACTATAGGCCCGCCCTAGAAGATTGAGTCCGTGCCGCAGGCAGGGCAATCAGGATTTTTTGGCAGGCGCAGCTTACGCCATTCCATTTGCTTGGCATCGAAAACCAGCAGATAGCCAGCCAACGTCTTGCCAAAACCCGCCAGTAACTTCATGGCTTCCAATGCCTGGATGGTCCCAATGATGCCCACCACCGGCGCCGCAACGCCGTTCTCGGCGCAACTCGGCGCATCATGACTGCTCGACTGATACAGGCATCGATAACAGGCTGAATCGGGCTGTGTTGGGTCATAGACCATGACTTGTCCCTGCAGTTGCACCGCCGCCCCAGAGACCAGCGGTGTGCGGGTTTTTACACAACTGTCGTTGATGACGAATCGAGTAGCGAAATTGTCTGTGGCGTCGATAACCAGATCGACCTGACTGAGCCAGGTTTGCAGCGTCTGAGGGTTGAGGCGCTGGCTGATCTTGGTGACCTTAATTTCAGGATTCAGAGCTAATATGCCGACTTCGGCGGAATCGACTTTGAGTTGGCCAAGGCGCTCGGTGGTGTGTGCAATCTGGCGCTGCAGATTACTCAGTTCCACATAATCGTCATCGGCGATGATCAGATGGCCAACACCTGCCGCGGCCAGATACAAAGCCACGGGACTGCCAAGGCCGCCCATGCCAATGATCAGGACGGTGCTCTGTAAAAGTTTCTCCTGACCGCTGATATCGATCTCGGGCAACATCAGCTGGCGGTTATAGCGAAGCAATTCGGTATCATTCATGGCAGCTTCTCTTCACGGGATGCGGTTCCCGGCCACAGCGCCAGGATGGCCCGAGGCTGGTGATTAAGGTCGTCAAATAACTGGATGTTGTCAAATCCCCATGCCAGCAGTCGTCGCTCAAGTTGCTGCTGCTGATCAAAGCCGTGCTCTAGCAGCAGGTGGCCGCCGGGCATTAGACAGCGTGTGGCTTGCTGCATGATGGCATGTAGATCGGCATAGCCGGCGTCAGCGGCAACCAAAGCTTGGTGGGGTTCATACCGCAACTGGGCCAGGTGGGCATCCAGTGGTTCAATATAGGGGGGGTTCGCGACAATGACATCGAAGCTGGCGGAGCGGATAGGGCCAAGCCAATTGGCTTGAATGAATGCCATGCCCGGCGGATGCCAAGTTTTAGCGTTGCCTTGCGCCACAGCCAGCGCTGCCGCACTGCGATCTAACCCGTATACCGCCCAATGTGGTCGTTCGCGTTGAATGGCGATGGCGATGGCGCCGGTACCGGTACCGAGATCCAGTAGTCGTATGCAGGGATCCTTCGGCAATGACAGTAACAACTCAACCAGGAGCTCGGTTTCGGGTCTGGGAATCAATGTCGCGGTATTGACAACCAGATCCATGTCCCAGAAACCCTGAGTGCCGAGCAGATAGGCAATAGGTTCGCCCTGTAAGCGTCGGTGTAGCAGCGCTTCGAAGGCGTTTTCTTGGTCTTTGCTCAAAGCGTCCAGGGTGTGTGTGATGAGCCAGGCGTGGCCTTGCTCAAGCACTCGACCCAGCAACAGTTGGCAATCCAATTGGGGGCTATCGCTCGACGCAGACAGGACCGAGCCCCGTTGTAATGCTTGGCCAACCGTCAAAGGCGTTGCGCTGTTAGTCATCGGTATCCGAGCTCAAGGCGCTCAGCAGGTCGGCTTGATACTCTTGCACCAAATGGTCGACAATCGGCGACAAATCGCCTGCCATGGTCTGCGCCAAACGATGTAACGTCAGGTTGATGCGATGGTCTGTGACGCGACTATCGGGGAAGTTATAGGTTCGAATTTTTTCTGACCGATCGCCACTGCCCACCAAGTTTCGGCGGGTAGCGGCCTGGGCATCGTCTTGCGCCTGTTGGGCTTGGGTCATGATCTTGGCTTGTAGCAGGCTCATAGCGCGTGCCTTGTTTTTGTGTTGCGAGCGTTCGTCTTGACACTCGACGACAATCCCGGTGGGTATGTGAGTCAACCGCACCGCCGAATCCGTCTTGTTGATATGCTGACCGCCGGCACCGGATGCGCGGTAGGTATCGACCCGCAAGTCATTCTTGGATATTTCAACTTCATCCAGGGCCTCGACCTCGGGCATCACCGCAACGGTGCAAGCCGAGGTGTGTATTCGGCCCTGAGATTCTGTCTGAGGCACCCGCTGAACGCGATGGGTGCCAGACTCGAACTTGAGCAAGCCGTAAACATTCTTGCCTTCGATGCGGCTAATAATTTCTTTGTAGCCACCGTGGTCGCCACTGCGTTCGTTGAGGATCTCGAGTTTCCAATTTTGGTTCTCGGCGAACCGCTGGTACATGCGCAATAGATCGCCGGCGAATATCGCGGCTTCATCACCACCGGTACCGGCGCGGATCTCTAAAAAGATATTATGTGAATCATTCGGGTCTTGCGGCAGCAGCAGTCGCTGCAGCTCTGAGTCGAGGGCCGTGATATCTGCCTCGAGGGTCAGCAATTCGTCGTCTGCCATCGCGCGTATGTCAGGATCGCTATCGCTGGCCATCAGTCGTGCTTCTGCCAGCTCGGCACCAGTTTGCTCGTATCTTCGGTAACAAAGCACGACAGGCTCGATTTCTGCATATTCTTTCGAATAGCCTCTAAACAAATTTTGGTCGGCGATGGTTTCGCCGTCGCTGAGTAGCGCCGCTAGGTCGTCATAGCGTTCGAGCAGTTGGTCGAGTTTAACTTTGAGTGATGCTTTCATGGTTTAGGTGTCCAGGCTCTGATCGTCGTCGCCGAGTTGAAACAAGTCTTCAACCGCTGTGAGCATATCTTCCCGCCCCTCGGCACTCGCCTGTTTTAGTTGAATGCTGGGTGTATGAATGATCTTGTTGGTCAGCTGATTCGCGAGGCTGGTCAATACGTCAGCCGGCGCATCGCCCTTGTTGAGGCGCTGCAATGCCTTGCTTAATTCGACGGACTTGATGGTCTCATGCCGCTGACGAAAGCGCTTGAGCATATCCACGGCCTGACGTGATTTGTGCTGGTG
>Ga0208544_10000414_pt1 | contig 33961 bp, 30 predicted proteins | sample DEB08_DNA_9_FD_184526 | JGI IMG/M metagenome (GOLD analysis project Ga0208544, IMG submission 184526) | Aqueous microbial communities from the Delaware River and Bay under freshwater to marine salinity gradient to study organic matter... | ecosystem: Environmental > Aquatic > Marine > Coastal ... | reverse complement strand
CCCCGCAATTCACGCAGATCAAGCGCAGGCTCGGAAGTTAGGACGGCGTTATGCAGCACTTCGTCCAATAGTCGCGGCCTACCGCGATTGGTTGGCAGTTTCTTCGGATCTTGAAACGGCGCAAGAGCTCGCGGATCAAGATGAATCCTTTGCGGCTGAGGCCGTCGAACTCCTCCCTCGACAGGCTGCTCTTGCCGAGAAACTCACGCAATTACTGCTTCCACGTGACCCAATGGACGACAAAGACGTGATTGTTGAAATTAAAGCGGGTGAAGGCGGGGATGAATCTGCACTTTTTGCCTCCGACCTCATGCGAATGTATTTGCGTTACGCCGAACGTCGGGGCTGGTCCACCGAAGTTCTCGATGCCGTCGAATCAGATTTGGGCGGCTACAAGGACATCTCCATTGCTGTGAAGTCGAAGGTGGCTCCCGGACCAGGTGAAGGACCGTACGCACGCTTGCGTTTTGAAGGGGGTGTCCACCGGGTGCAGCGAGTCCCAGTCACAGAGTCTCAGGGCAGAATTCATACCTCAGCCGCGGGCGTCATGGTCGCACCGGAAGCAGAAGATGTCGATGTGAGTATCGACCCCAATGATTTACGGATCGACGTCTTCAGATCTTCGGGACCAGGTGGGCAAAGTGTTAACACAACGGACTCGGCTGTTCGAATTACTCATATGCCGACCGGCGTGGTGGTTTCCTGTCAAAACGAAAAAAGTCAGTTGCAAAATAGGGAGCAGGCTATGCGCATATTGCGCGCCCGCCTCCTTGCTGTCGCTGAAGAATCTGCGGCAAAGGATGCATCAGATATCAGGCGATCACAAGTACGGACAGTGGATCGCAGCGAGAGAATTAGGACATATAACTTTCCGGAAAACCGACTCAATGACCACCGGGTCGGGTTCAAGTCGCATAACTTAGATCAAATTCTTGACGGTGATTTAGACGCGGTCATTGAAGCCTGCGTTACGGCCGATCAACAGAGTCGGTTGGCAGAGCCTTCGGCGTGAGCACTATTCGCGACATACTCGTTGATGCCCAACACCGACTGTCGAATGCCGGTATTGATTCAGCAGCTACTGAGTCGGCGGAGTTGCTGGCTCACGTCCTTGCGGTTCCGCGGAATCGTTTGTTCATGCAAGATGCACTTGACGAGAATGACCGCATTTCATTTGAAAGGCTGATGGCGAAGCGACTTAATCGCATTCCACTTCAACACATTGTGGGCACTGCTGGTTTTCGCCGAATTGAACTCGAAGTTGGACCTGGAGTATTTATCCCGAGGCCTGAAAGTGAATTGGTCGCGGAGGCGGCAATTCGTTTCTTGAATGACTTAGAAAATCCGATAGCGGTTGACTTGTGCACTGGTTCAGGGGCTATTGCCATATCTTTGGCGATGGAGGTTCCGGGAACTCGTGTTGTCGGAGTTGAACTCAGTCCAGATGCCTTCCCGTGGCTTGAAAAAAACATCAGAAATTTTGATCCACTGATACCTGTTGAAGTGCACCAGATCGATGCCACCGATTATTCGGCTGAAGTTTTCATTGGATTGTCGGGTAGATGTGATGTAGTGACGTGTAACCCACCATATATTCCGATGGACATGATTCCTCGCGACCCTGAAGTACGTGTCCACGAACCTGCAATGGCCCTCTACGGTGGCGCCGACGGCCTCGATGTAATCCGAGGTATTGCGAAAACAGCCGGCATGCTGCTCAAGCCCGGAGGTTTACTCGTTGTTGAGCATGCAGATGTACAGGGTCCCGATGCGGGTGAAATGGGCGTCGTTAGCGTTCTTCGAGGTGCTCAACTTGATGAGGAACTTGCTACCTACATGCCCGGAGTACCGGGAGATCTATTTTTTACGGGGGTTAGTGATCGACAGGATTTTAATCAGCGCCCACGATTCACTGTGGCGACTCGGATTTAAGTTACCGGGTTTAGGCTGTTCACGTGAGTGTGCGCATCGAAGGTGGTGATACACAAAATCGGAATAGAGCCATCTCGATGGCCTATTCAACGATACGTCGTGGCGGATTAGTCATTGTTCCCACAGAGTCTCAATACGCGGTTGTCACGGACGCTTTTTCACCCCGAGGTACATCACTTTTGCGGGAATACAAGGGCCTTGGACCGCAGGTCCCGCTCTCGGTGCTGGTTCCCAATGCCGCTGCGGTTTCCGGAATCACTTCATCAATTCCCCATATTGCCAAAGAGATAATGGAGTGTTATTGGCCAGGAGAGCTGACGCTGCTACTCAAAGCTGGAACGACTTTGGCATGGGATCACCCTGTCGGTGCTCCTATTGCCGTGCGGATGCCGGTACATCCGTTTTTATTGGAATTACTTATGACAACAGGTCCACTTGCCTCATCGGGTGCGCAACAGGCAGGGATGCCCCGGATTGCGCAAGCGACTCAACTTGGTGCCTGCGAGATCGATTCGGTATCAGTGATCATCGCGGCTGGGGACCTTGTCTCCGGTAGCGGCAGCACCGTAATTGACTGCACGGGAGAAAAACCGACAATCTTGCGCGAGGGAGCCATTGACTCGCAAGCATTGAGCGATTTCATTTCCTATCATGGGGTTCCTGGGTGAAGTGATCAAGAACTCGACTCGATGCCCTTGCGCTTAAGGGCGAGTTGAACTCTGATCCAATAGGCTGGGGCCTCAAAGATTAATATTGCAGGAGTTTGATCCCGCAACATGAAAGGAATGTGACGGCGTGACTTTTTGGGGCCCAGATTTTGGAGAACTCGAGGCTGAGGATCCAGAGATTGCCGGAATTCTGCTTTCGGAGTTGGAACGAGCACGTGGTGGATTGCAGCTCATCGCGAGTGAAAACTTCACGTCACCTGCTGTCCTTGCAGCACTCGGTTCAACGCTGAGCAATAAATACGCCGAAGGCTATCCGGGCAAGCGCTACTACGGTGGTTGCTCAGAGGTAGATAAAGCAGAGATTATTGGAATTCAGCGGGCAAAGGAATTGTTTGGCGCTGAGCACGCCAATCTTCAACCCCATTCCGGAGCCAGTGCCAATCTGGCCGCGTACGGAGCATTTGTTAAACCCGGTGAAACCGTTTTGGCAATGAGTCTTTCCCACGGGGGACACCTCACCCATGGGTCAGCAGTCAACTTTTCGGGTAAGTGGTTCAACGTAGTGTCTTACGGCGTTATGCCGGAAACGGATTTAATTGACATGACTGAAGTACGAAGGCTTGCCATTGAGCACAAGCCGAAAATGATTATTTGCGGTGCGACAGCGTACCCGAGGTTAATTGATTTCGCCGCTTTCCGTGAGATCGCTGACGAAGTAGGTGCAGTCCTAATGGTTGACGCCGCACACATCATCGGTCTGATCGCGGGCAAAGCAATTCCCAGTCCCGTTCCCTATGCAGATGTCGTTTGTTTCACCACGCACAAAGTTCTGCGTGGGCCTCGCGGAGGGATGATCCTGTGCAAGGAGGAGCACGCCGCGAAAATTGACAAGGCGATTTTCCCCATGATGCAGGGCGGGCCGCTTATGCATGCAGTTGCCGCAAAGGCTGTTGCACTCAAAGAAGCGAGTACGGTGCAATTTCAAGATTATGCGCAGCAGGTTATTCGCAACGCGCAAGCACTCTCTTCCGGATTGGCTGAACGAGGAATGCGAGCGGTCAGTGGCGGAACCGATACACACTTGGCACTCATCGATCTTTCGAGCACGGGAGTTAACGGAAGCGAAGCTGAGATGCGCTGCGATGCGGCGCGGATTACGCTGAATAAAAATGCCATTCCATTCGATACGTTGCCGCCTTCGATCGCGTCGGGGATTCGAGTGGGGACTCCATCTGTTACTACTCAGGGCATGGGTGTGCCAGAGATGGCTGTCATAGCGGATCTCATAGACCGGGCCGTTCGTGAGAGTTCACCAAGTGCTGAAATTGCTATGCAAACACATGAATTGGTGGCAGCATTTCCCGCTTACCCTAGGTGATTCGTCGGTAAGTGGCAGTGGAAAGGAGTAGGTCATGCGCGAATACATGTTGTGTCTATTCGCTGCAGCCGCTGTCACCTATTTCCTGACTCCACCTGTACGCGCACTGGCTCTTCGTTGGGGGATTGTTGCCCCTGTTCGGGACCGTGATGTTCATGACACGCCTACTCCGCGTCTTGGTGGGTTGGCAATGGCAGGTGGGCTTTTAACTGGACTACTGCTTGCGAGCAAGTTACCCATGATGAGCTCAGTTTTTGAGGGTTCAAATGTTGTCATTGCGCTGCTCTCAGGTGCGGCCATCATTATTGTCTTGGGAATAGTTGACGACAAATGGGGACTTGACGCACCGACCAAACTCGCCGGTCAAGTACTTGCTGCAGGCGTGATGGCATTTCAAGGGATCGCCATTATCTGGCTACCGATTGGCGGAACTTTAGTTCTTGATCCATTAACCAGCGTGCTTTTCACCGTAATAATTGTGGTTGTCAGTATTAACGCAATAAATTTTGTCGATGGGCTTGATGGATTGGCCGCAGGAATTGTTGCGGTAGCTGCAGGAGCATTTTTTGTCTACGCGTATTTGCTGTCGGTCGATTTAGGGCTCGAGCGCGCCACCCTTGCAACGTTAGTCAGTGTCCTCCTAGTCGGGATGGGGCTGGGATTCTTGCCGAATAATTTGTTCCCTGCCCGCATCTTCATGGGAGATACCGGCTCTATGCTGCTCGGACTTTTACTCGCCGCCGCGACAATCACGCTTTCAGGGCAAGTTGACCCCAGCGCCCTTTCTGGTGGTGCCTTCCTGCCCACACTATTGCCTTTGATCTTGCCGTTTGCTGTCATGGCTCTGCCTTTGGTTGACCTTGGACTTGCAGTGATCCGACGTACCCGCGCTGGTCGAAATCCATTTGCCCCCGACAAACAGCATTTACATCATCGATTACTCGAGATGGGACATTCGCAGCGTCGAGCTGTTTTCCTGATGTACGCCTGGACGGCCCTGATCGCAGGTGCGGCCCTTGCGATTGCGTTCTTCCCGCTGATTTATGCGGGGATAGGAACGGCAATCGGTGTGGTGATCATGGTTTTCTTAGTCAGACGAACACCCCCGAAAACTGCGGTCAATCAAGTGGAATCACAAACGGGTCCGATCGGCCGGATCGGTTGAATCTATTCACTATCAATGCTGTAACCTGACGCTGGAAGGCTCTCAACCGGTGCGTTGTTGCCAGCGTTTTCCCGGAAGTCATCGTTTTCTTAACAATTGCGAGGTGTTATCGGTGCCAAGAGCACGCAGTATCGATTCGCTGGTGTTGCTGAGGGCTGGAATTGGGACTGCTGTTGCAGGTGTGATTGTTGCGATCATCGCGGCGGTGGTGTCGGGCGGATCTGCGGCACTGGGCGCAGCTCTTGGAACCGCACTGGTCATCGTATTTTTTTCTGTAGGCCAGTTTGCCCTTGGCTCGGTTCTGCGAAATAACCCGCAGATGGCCCTCACCATGGCCATGACTATTTATCTGGTAAAAATCGGGGTCCTTTTAGTTATTCTTGTGTTATTTGCAGACACAACGGCCTTTAATACCAAGAGTTTTGCCCTTGCAATTTTGATCTGTACCTTGGTTTGGACGGTCATCGAGGTGTGGATTTTTGGAACTACCAAAGTGCTCTATGTGGAACCAAATTCAACGGAAAATTCTCCATCAGAAAAAAGTGACAAATGACACTCAATATTGATCAGCCCGAAGGCTCGCTCGGTGATCCAAAGTGGTACCGTTCCCGCGCACGTTCGATTTCAGGAAATGCGCCAGCGCGTCAATTTGCTGCAATGGATAATGCTGCGTGGATAATCTCAAGCCGCTTAATCGCAGGCTTAATTTTGTACACGGGGCTAGGGTTTCTTCTTTCCCTTTGGTTGGGGAACAGATCTCTGTTCATGGCACTTGGTGCACTGACAGGACTTGGACTCTCGTACTACCTTATTTTCACCGGGTTAGCTCGCGAAAATAAGGAACAACAAAAAGCTTTAGACCGGAATACCGGACCGAAATTAGAAGGGGATCACTAATGGCATTTAGCGTACTCGCCTCCGGTGGACCCAACTGCAAGATTTTCTCCGGATGCGGATTCCCCGCCCCCGGAGCAGAGATCTTTCAATTTGATGCCATTCTGAGTTTCAGTATCGGGGGATTGACTTTCAACGTCTCCAAAGTTACGTTCCTGCTGCTCTTGGCAGTCGTGGTAATTATTGGATTTTTTGGTTACGCATTCCGGAAGCCAAAGCTGGTTCCCCGCGGCGCCCAAAATGTTGGCGAACTCGGATACCTGTTCATCAGAGATGGAATTGTCAAGGAGACCATTGGAAAAGGTGGCGAGAAGTTCGTTCCGTTCCTTTTTTCCTTCTTCTTCCTCGTATGGATTCTCAACTTCTGGGGAATCGTTCCTGGGGCACAACTGCCCGTCACATCTATTTTTGCGATTCCGGTCACTTTCGCCATCATCGTCTATGTGACCTGGGTGCCACTGGGTATCTATAAGCAGGGATTCGTCGGGTTCTTCAAGAACATCATGTTTCCACCGGGTGTCCCCAAGGGAATGTACATTCTTCTCACCCCGATTGAATTGATCTCGAATTTCTTGGTTCGCCCATTTACTCACGCAGTGCGATTGTTCGCCAACATGTTCGCAGGTCACCTTCTTCTGGCGACATTTAGTATTGCGGCCTTCTACCTTTTGACTTTCAGCGTAATCGGCATAATTGGCTCAGCAGCCAGCTTCACTCTGGCAGTGATGCTCACGGCGTTTGAGGCATTTATTCAAGCACTTCAGGCCTACATCTTCACCTTGCTCGCTGCCGTTTATATTGGGAGTGCGCTACACGCGGAACACTAAAAAACGCGGGACGAGCCAGGCCGCAAGAACAAATAGGACTTACAACTTAATAAAAAATTGAAAAGTTAACATCAACGTAGTTGATACAAACCACCAAATCGGCAACAGCCGGTGCGCAATGAAAAGGAAACGATATGTCGCTTCTCGCGGAAATCAGCGGTTCGATTGGCTCAATCGGCTACGGCCTTGCGGCCATTGGTCCAGGTATCGGTATCGGTATCATCTTCGGACAGGGTGTGCAAGCAATTGCTCGCCAGCCTGAGGCGTACGGCATTATTCGCCAAAACATGCTTCTAGGTTTCGCACTTGCTGAGGCCCTTGCACTGATTGGCTTCGTTGTTCCTTTCGTTTACGGTACCTGATCTGTCATTAAGTACGGATTAGTCAACCTAGACAGGGAAAGAGGCTTTTATGTTTGAATTCGCCACAATCCTCGCTGCTGAGAGCGAGGAAATGCCATCAGTGCTCGCAGTACCACTTGATGAACTGATCATTGGTCTCATTGCGTTCCTGTTGGTATTTGGCACGCTAGCCAAATTTGTCCTGCCCAAAATCAAGGCAACTCTTGATGAGCGAGCTGACCTAATCGAAGGTGGGTTAGAGCGTGCAGGAAAGGCGGAAGAGGAAGCTGCTGTCGTTTTGGCTGAGTACCAGAAGCAACTCGCTGGTGCACGGGAAGAGGCTTCGGCAATTCGCACCGCTGCTCAGGCTGATCGCACTGCAATCGTCGAAGAAGCGCGCAATGAGGCACGAATCGCGGCTGCAAGTGTCACCGCTGCAGCTGAAGCGGCAATGGCTGCCGAGCGTGCCCAAGCTGTTTCAGCCCTCACCCGACAGGTCGGCGAACTTGCGTTGTCACTTGCGGACAAAGTTGTTGGCGAAGCACTCTCCAATGATGCGCGGGTCGCATCAACGGTTGACGCATTCATTGCCGATCTTGAGCGGGCGGCTGCGAAATAATGCTTGGATCAAGTCGGGATGCACTCGCATTGTGCAGTGGAGCACTGGATCAGTTTCCTGGTGCGGTTGATCGTTCACAATTGGGAACAGAGATGTTCGCAATTGCATCCCTTCTCGACTCGGAAAAAGTACTTCGTTCGGCACTAGCCGACTCCGGTCAAGGAATCGAAGTTCGCACAAACCTTGCATCCGAGGTCTTTGGGCAGCGCGTTTCAGCGGCAAGCGCTGACTTGCTACTGATTGCCGTTTCGCAGCGCTGGTCAGAGGACATGGACCTGGTTTTAGCTTTGGAAGAACTTGCCGCGGAGGCAGTTTTATTTGTGGCGCAGACCAATAACACACTTGATGCAACCGAGGAAGAGATTTTCCTCTTCGGGCGCGCAGTAGATGAATCAGCCGACCTGCAGATGGCACTCACAAATCCAGCAACCGCGGGGAGCGTTAAATCAGCTATCGTGGCTGACCTCCTGAATTCGAATGCGACCTCAGCGACAAAGGAACTACTCGAATACGCCGTCTCCCACCTGCACGGTCGCCGTTTGGATTCTGTCATTGCACGACTGGGAGATTTAGCCGCGGCGCAGCGTCAACGAATGGTTGCGCAGGTCCGAGCTGCTCAGCCCCTCAGCGAGAACCAGACGCAGCGCCTGATCGCTGCCCTGTCGAAACTCAAGGGAAGAGATGTACGACTCAATGTGGCGTTGGACCCGGCAGTTTTGGGTGGAATCCACGTTGTCATCGGTGAAGAAGTAATTGACGGAACAATTGCATCTCGACTTGAGGCAGCCCATCGGGCAGTTCTCGGCTGAAATGTGAACTTGGTCGACCTGAACACCACAATTTAAAACATCCAGCACTACAAGATCCACAAACAAACCGCCGCACCGCGGCCCGATACAGAGAGCAGGACCCCATGACGGAGCTGACGATCCGACCGGAAGAAATCCGGGAAGCGATCGAGCGGAACGTCGCGGCGTACTCGCCGGCAACCCCCCGAGAAGAAGTTGGCCGCGTTCTTGAGACCGGCGACGGAATTGCCCGAGTCGAAGGACTTCACTCGGCCATGACTAACGAACTACTTGAATTCGAAGGAGGTCTGTTAGGAATCGCGTTGAACCTCGATATTCGTGAAATTGGTTGCGTTCTCCTGGGAGATTCATCCAAGATCGAGGAAGGTCAGGCAGTCCGCCGGACAGGGGAGGTCCTTTCCGTTCCCGTCGGAGATGCATTCCTTGGCCGGGTTGTGGACCCGCTAGGCAATCCAATCGATGGACTTGGCACGATCCAAGCGGATGCGCGTCGTCCACTGGAGGTTCAGGCACCGTCCGTTGTTGAGCGCCAACCGGTGACCGAGCCCATGTTGACTGGGATCAAGGCAATCGACGCTATGACGGCGATTGGGCGGGGTCAGCGACAACTCATAATTGGTGACCGCCAAACAGGTAAAACTGCGGTGTGCATCGACACAATCATTAACCAAAAGGAAAACTGGGCTTCCGGCGATCCTGATAAGCAGGTCCGTTGCATCTATGTCGCCATCGGACAAAAGGGTTCAACAATCGCTTCTGTCAAGGGTGCGCTTGAAGAGTATGGCGCAATGGAATACACCACGATTGTAGCTGCACCTGCCTCTGATCCAGCCGGTTTCAAGTACCTCGCTCCCTACACCGGATCAGCAATTGGACAGCACTGGATGTACCAGGGCAAGCATGTTCTGATTGTCTTTGACGACCTGTCAAAGCAAGCCGACGCATACCGCGCCGTCTCACTCCTTCTTCGCCGCCCACCGGGCCGCGAGGCTTACCCAGGCGACGTTTTCTATTTGCACTCCCGTTTGCTTGAGCGCTGTGCAAAGCTCTCAGCTGAAATGGGTGGTGGCTCCATGACAGGTCTTCCCATTATTGAGACAAAGGCGAATGACGTCTCGGCCTTCATTCCCACCAACGTAATTTCCATCACCGATGGCCAGTGCTTCCTTGAGTCTGATCTTTTCAACTCCGGTGTGCGCCCCGCTATCAACGTGGGTATTTCAGTCTCACGAGTCGGTGGAGCAGCGCAGCCGAAGGCGATGAAAAAGGTAGCTGGTCGCTTACGTCTGTCGCTGGCTCAGTTCCGTGAGCTGGAGGCTTTCTCAGCTTTCGGTTCGGATCTTGATGCTGCTTCCAAAGCCCAACTTGCGCGTGGTTCACGCCTGGTTGAACTGCTGAAGCAACCCCAGTATCAGCCGCAGGCCATGGAGCGTGAAGTGGTTTCCGTGTGGACGGGTACCACCGGTCAGCTCGACGAAGTTCCACTGGAAGATATTCGTCGCTTTGATTCGGAGTTCTTGGCTTACATGGATCGTTCGGCGCCAGAGGTATTTGATGCAATTCGCACAACTACCGATCTCTCCGATGACACGGTGACCGTCCTTGAAAAATCCATTGCTGAATTCAAGAAGCAGTTCACCACACGTAGTGGAGAATTGTTGATCAAGGACGAGCCCGTTGCTGCTCTCAGTGACGAAGAAATTGATCCAACACAAATCAAGCGAGCTGTTCGAGGCTGATATGGGTGCACAACTGCGGGTCTACCGGCGTCGAATTCGATCGGTGCAGGCGACCAAGAAAATTACGAAGGCAATGGAACTCATTGCTTCGGCGCGGATTGTTCGAGCTCAAAATCACCTCAACGCATCTTTGCCGTATTTGACGCAATTAGTTGACGCGGTTTCGGCTGCAGCAAGCCACGCATCGGATGTTTCCAAGCATCCTTTGACGGCAAGGTCGGTTGATCCGGTACGTGCGGCGATCTTGGTGATCACTGCCGACCGTGGGCTTGCTGGCGCCTATTCATCCAACTCCATTAAGGAAGCGGAAGCGCTTACCCGCAATCTGAGCGAAAAGGGAATGAAGGTAGTTCCTTACGTCGTCGGAAGAAAAGGCGTGGCTTTTTACCGATTCCGCAATCGCCCCATGGGTGGTGAATACGTAGGGTTTAGCGACCAACCAACCTACGCCCACGCTAAAGAAATAGGTGAAGAATTACTCAAAGCCTTCATGACACCTTCAAATGAGGGCGGTGTGGACGAAATTCATGTCGTGTACACAAACTTCACAAATATGGCGGTGCAACAAACTCGGGTTCGCAGGATTCTTCCGCTCGAAGTTGTTGATGAAGTAGTTGAGAAAAATGTCGAGGGTGGAAATGCTCAGCCGTTCCCACTGTATGAATTTGAGCCGAGTGCAGAAGATGTACTCGACGCGCTTCTTCCCCGTTACATTGATCAAATGGTGTATTTGTCGCTGCTCAACTCAGCGGCATCCGAGCACGCTGCGCGCCGTCGGGCAATGAAGTCGGCAACAGATAATGCTGAAGACCTAGTCCTAGCGTTGACTCGTGCTGCAAATGCTGCTCGTCAAGCCGAAATTACCCAAGAAATTAGTGAAATTGTCGGTGGAGCCGACGCCCTGACCGCCTAGTCCACAAATAGTCCGAGAACACAAGAAGAGGAATAGACATGACCGCAGCAGTAGAAATCGCCACAGGTGTAGGGCGTGTAGCACGTGTAACCGGCCCGGTTGTGGACGTTGAGTTTCCCGTAGAGGCGATGCCGGCGCTGTTTAACGCGCTAAATGTTGACATCACCCTGGATCAGGGCGATGAAGGTGCCAAGACGCACACTCTCACGCTCGAAGTTGCCCAGCACATTGGTGACAACATGGTGCGCACAATTTCGATGCAGCCAACCGATGGCCTTGTTCGCGGTGCAGCCGTGCGCGACACCGGCGATGCGATTTTGGTCCCCGTCGGTGATGTAACAAAGGGTCACGTCTGGAATACCCTTGGCGTTCCCCTTGATGTGAAGGCCTCGGATCTCGATATTAAAGAGCGCTGGAGTATTCACCGCCAGCCACCAGCATTTGATCAGCTCGAGTCAAAGACCGAAGTTTTCAACACCGGTATCAAGGTTATTGACTTGCTCACCCCTTATGTAAAAGGTGGAAAGATCGGCCTCTTCGGTGGTGCAGGTGTAGGAAAAACAGTGCTTATCCAGGAAATGATTTACCGTGTTGCTGAGAACTTCGGTGGTGTTTCGGTGTTCGCTGGCGTGGGGGAGCGCACCCGTGAAGGTAATGACCTCTTCCTTGAAATGACCGAGTCCGGCGTTATCTCAAAGACCGCCCTTGTTTTCGGTCAGATGGATGAGCCACCCGGCACCCGCTTGCGGGTGGCGCTGACCGCACTCACCATGGCTGAGTACTTCCGTGACGTACAAAAGCAGGACGTATTGCTCTTCATTGACAATATTTTCCGCTTCACCCAGGCTGGCTCAGAAGTTTCGACTCTGCTTGGCCGTATGCCATCGGCAGTGGGATACCAACCAACCCTCGCTGACGAAATGGGCGTTCTACAGGAACGGATTACCTCAACTCGTGGGCACTCGATCACGTCATTGCAGGCGATCTACGTTCCCGCAGATGACTTGACTGACCCGGCTCCAGCGACAACTTTCGCCCACTTGGACGCAACAACCGTGTTGAGCCGCCCAATTTCGGAGAAGGGTATCTACCCTGCGGTAGATCCACTGGACTCCAATTCTCGAATTCTTGACCCTCGCTACGTAGGTGACGAGCACTACGCCGTTGCTGCTCGGGTGAAGGAAATCTTGCAGCGTTACAAGGATCTCCAAGACATCATTGCGATTCTCGGTATCGACGAACTCTCAGAGGAAGACCGAGTGCTCGTTGGTCGTGCGCGACGCATTGAACGTTTCCTCTCCCAAAACATGTTCGTGGCTGAAGCCTTCACAGGTCAGCCTGGATCATTTGTTCCTGTTGAAGAGACAATCACGTCATTCCGCGCACTCGCCGATGGTGAATTTGACCATGTTCCTGAGCAGGCGTTCTTCATGTGCGGTGGAATTGAAGACGTTGAAAAGAATGCGGCTGCACTAGCCAAGGAGAGATAACAATGTCAGGCCCACTTGAGGTAGCTGTAGTTTCGGCTGAGCGCTCAATTTGGAGTGGCTCGGCAAAGAGTGTTGTAGCAAAGACGCCTGAAGGTGACGTGGGTATCTTGCGCGGCCATGAGCCAATGCTGGCACTCTTGGTGGAAGCTCCTCTTCGAATTGAGTTAGAAGACGGCAGCAAGATTTTGGTTGCAGTTCATGGGGGTTTCTTCTCTGTTGACAGCGACAAGGTGAATGTGATCGCTGAGTCAGCCGAACTTGCCCAAGACATTGATATTGATCGCGCGAAGGCGGCACTGACTCGTGCCCAAGCCCTTATAGAAACACCGGATCTGTCAGCGGTACGCAGAGCCGAAGCTCGCATTCAGGTTGCCAGCGCCTAATTGCGACTATCTGGCGCTAGTACCGCCGGGTTTCCACAAGATGTCGCCAACACTGTCTTGGTTTGCGACTCGGGAAAGAATGAACAGTAGATCGCTAAGCCGGTTCAAGTAGGTTGCAGTGAGCGGATTCATACCACCGTGATACGCATCCAGTGCAGCCCAAGTGGACCGCTCAGCGCGGCGGGACACTGTTCTGGCCACGTGCATCTGTGCCGCGGCAGGTGTTCCACCTGGTAAAACAAATGAGCGCAGAGGCTCGAGACTTTCGTTGTAATGGTCGCAGGCAGCTTCAATTCGGTCAATATAGGCGGAAGTGACACGAAGCGCGCCACTTTCATCATCCTTTACGGGAGTACACAAATCCGCACCCACATCGAAAAGATCATTTTGGATAGACAAAAGGACCGTGGCGATATCTTCGCGTACCTCGCAGGTAGCCAGAACTACGCCAATTGTGCAGTTTGCCTCGTCGACGTCGGCATAAGCCTTCAGCCGAGGATCATTTTTACCGGTCCTACTCATGTCACCGAGGGAAGTTGTTCCGTCGTCACCTGTTCGCGTATATATCTTCGTTAAATTGACCACTAGATGACTCTATCGGGACCTCACGGATTTGGCTCGCCTACGATTGCGTCGTGTCGGTATTTCGGATTCAGGGCGGCGAGACCCTTCGCGGAGAAGTGGTCGTTCCCGGAGCAAAAAATTCCGTACTCAAACTGATGGCAGCGACTTTGTTGGCACCAGGATTATCAACGCTCACCAACGTCCCCGACATCGAAGATGTAACGATCATGTCGGAATTGCTCCGAAGGCTTGGCTGCGAGGTTAAGCACGTCGATGAAACTATTTTTATTCAGGTGCCGCTCAGACCTGATCATCGTGCCGATTATGACCTGGTGCGCAAAATGCGGGCTTCCATTTGCGTATTAGGTCCACTGATTGCCCGCTGCGGCGCCGCCGACGTCGCCGTGCCGGGCGGGGACAATATTGGTTCCCGTGGATTGGATATGCATGTCGAAGCACTGAGGAAAATGGGCGTCCATGTCAACAACGAGCATGGATACTTATTAGCTGAGTGTGAAGGGCTCACCGGAGCAAATATATTGCTGGATTTTCCCAGTGTGGGTGCAACCGAGACGATCTTGATGGCCGCCGTTACGGCTCGTGGCGAGTCAGTAATTGAGAATGCTGCTCGTGAGCCGGAGATAGTTGATATTTGCGAGATGCTGGTAGGGATGGGGGCAGATATTGCTGGCATCGGCACTTCGACCATCACAATCACAGGTGTTAGCGACCTCACACCAATAACCCATCGAGTTGTCTCGGACCGAATAGTTGCGGGCACCTGGGCCGTGGCGGTCGCGATGGCACAGGGCGAACTCACAATTCATGGTGTTCCCGCGGAGCATATAGCCCTCCCATTGGAAAAACTTCAAGCGACCGGTGCCCAGATTGACAGTGGCGGACAGACGATTCATGTTCGTATGGATACTCGGCCTCAATGTGTTGACGTTGTCACCCTGCCCTTCCCAGGTTTCCCGACAGACTTGCAACCTCAATTCATCGCACTCAATGCAATTGGTCAAGGCGCATCCCTAGTTACAGAGAATCTCTTTGAGGCCCGGTTCAGATTTGTCCAAGAACTCGCACGACTGGGTGCTGACGTGCGAACTGATGGACACCACGCGTTAATCCGTGGAAAGGAGAAGCTGTCAGGAGCACCTGTTGAAGCAACGGATATCCGAGCTGGGGCTGGGCTGGTTTTGGCTGGGCTGGTCGCCCAAGGCAGTACAACCGTTTACGGTGTTAGTCACATTGACCGTGGGTATGCGCACTTTGTCGAAACCTTGCAGGGACTTGGAGCCAACATTTTACGAGTTGACGAATAAATTTCTACCCTCGAAGGATTGCAGCTGCTTTCATTTCGTCGACGGGCCACACCATGACTTTCGGCCCATCGGTCGTTTGGGCAAGGTTGGCCTTAATCCCTGCGTGTTCCAAAGTTCGCCGAATCATTTCACCTTCTGCATAATTTGTTGGGCTGGCGACACACACGAGTAGTCCATAAGAGTCGGAGGGGCCGGACTTTCCAGGAACAGCCACCACCGAACTTCCTCTGGAGTAAGCCCAACGAAGCACCAACACCATCATGCCAATTCCCATCAGAGCCACGATCGGGCCAAAAATGTAGGAATAACTGTTTCCAATTGGCATGTCCCTATTGTGACAAGAATTACAGGTTATGCAACAGATTGGTCTGCCAAACAATGTGGATTACCGGCCAGTTGGTTACGATGTGGCGATGACCGATAAACCATGGATTATGCGTACGTACGCGGGACATTCCAGTGCAAAAGAGTCAAATGAACTTTTCCGAACCAACCTAGAAAAGGGACAGACAGGTTTGTCGATCGCTTTCGACCTCCCCACCCAGACGGGTTACGACCCCGAAGACGTGATGTCTCGTGGCGAGGTTGGCAAAGTTGGCGTTTCAATTGCCAGCCTCAACGACATGAGGACACTTTTTGACGGTCTCCCACTGGCGCAGATGAATACCTCAATGACAATAAATGCAACGGCCGTATGGCTCTATTCCTTGTACATTGCTCTGGCAGACGAACAGGGAGCACCTCGCGAGTTGCTTTCCGGAACCACCCAGAATGACATTATTAAGGAGTACCTATCCCGAGGTACTTACGCATTCCCGCCAGCGCCATCACTTGAACTTGCCACTGATTTGATCGCGTTTTCGGTAGTGAACACACCGAAATGGAATCCCATAAATATCTGCAGTTATCACCTGCAGGAGGCGGGAGCCACGGCAGTCCAAGAGGTCGCTTTTGCCCTTGCCGCTGCGATCAGTGTCTTGGACTCGGTGAAAGCAAAAATTGACAGCCAAAATATTGATGTTGATTTTGATCACGTAGTAGGTCGCATCTCGTTTTTCGTGAATGGAAGTATTCGGTTTATTGAAGAGGTGTGCAAACTCAAGGCTTTTGGTCGACTTTGGAGTGACATAGTTGTTGAGCGTTACGGTGTAACGAGTGAGACTGCCCGGCGTTTTCGATACGGGGTGCAGGTCAACTCACTGGGCCTCACAGAGGAGCAACCTGAAAACAATGTTCAGCGTATCGTTCTTGAGATGTTGGGCGTTACCTTGGCAAAAGACTCGCGCGCACGGGCTATTCAACTCCCTGCGTGGAATGAAGCCTTGGGCTTGCCAAGGCCTTGGGATCAACAGTGGTCGCTGCGGATGCAACAGGTGCTTGCATTGGAAACGGACCTCCTTGAGTACGGCGACATTTTCGAGGGTTCTACGGTAATTGAAGCGAAAGTTACCGAACTGACCGATCAGATTCGAACTGAGCTTGATCGAATCTCCGAGATGGGAGGTGCGATCGCTGCTCTTGAATCCGGTTATCTTAAAAGTGCATTGGTTGCATCACATGCCCAACGTCGTGCTCGTATTGAATCGGGAGACTTACCAGTCGTAGGTGTGAATTCCTTTCAGAGTACCGAAATCAGTCCTTTGACCCAAAATTTGAACATCATGCTGGTCGACCCCGAGGTTGAGTCACGACGAGTCGAAGAAGTTCTATCTTTCAAATCGGGGCGTGACCAGGTGGCCGTGACCGATGCCCTTGCGGAGATTTCTGCTGCATCCGAACGGGGCTGGGGATTGGTCGAAGCGAGCATCAGTGCGGCAAAAGTAGGAGTGACCACGGGTGAGTGGTCAAGTGTCTTGCGTTCACAACTTGGCGAATACCGATCCCCGACGGGGGTCGTAGACTCAATTGGAAATCGGACACCTGAGATAGACCTCGTTCGAATACGCGCTGATGAGTTAGCGTCTCGGCTGGGACACCGCCCGAAGATTTTGATTGGGAAACCTGGACTTGATGGTCATTCAAATGGTGCCGAGCAGATTGCTGTTCGCGCTCGGGATTGCGGTTTTGAAGTAATTTACCAAGGTATTCGACTTAAACCTGAAGAGATTGTCGCAGCCGCAATTGCGGAAGACGTTGATGTCATTGGCTTATCGATTCTTTCGGGCTCTCATCGCACCTTGGTAGGTGAAATTCTCAATTTATTGGCTCAGGAAAAAGCATCCGATATTCCGGTAATCGTTGGTGGCATTATTCCACCCGCTGATGCAACTTGGCTGGCATCGATAGGGGTCGCAGCAACTTTCACTCCAAAGGACTACGACGCCACCCAGATCATGGATTCCATCGTCGACATTATGAGCACGTGAACTCGTGAGTACGTGAAAAAATGAGGATACTTGTTTCAGATTGCACGGCTGTGTATCAAGGACGGCTCTCGGCTGAACTTCCACGCGCAACGCGTGTGCTCATGTTTAAAGCCGATGGCTCTGTCTTAATTCATTCTGACGGCGGTTCTTATAAGCCATTGAATTGGATGAGCCCTCCATGCAGCGTGTCTGAATCGACCGTTGGTGAATCAAGAGAAGTTAAGGTTGTAAACAAAGCGGGGGAGATTCTGACGATCACGATCCACGAAGTCCACGCAGACTATGAACATAAACTTGGCTTTGATCCAGGTCTCATCAAGGACGGTGTTGAATCCCACCTGCAGAAATTATTGGCGGAGAACCTTGATGCCTTGGCACAGGGATTGACTTTGGTTCGCAGGGAGTATCCCACCGCAATTGGGCCGGTCGATATTTTGTGCAAGGCGGCCGGAGGTGGATCTGTAGCAGTTGAAATAAAACGCAGGGGTGAAATTGATGGGGTGGAGCAATTGACACGCTATTTGGAACTACTCAATCGCGACCCATTGCTGGCACCTGTAACCGGGATTTATGCCGCCCAGGAGATCAAGCCGCAAGCAAAAACATTGGCACATGATCGAGGCATAACCTGCGTCAGTATTGATTACGAGGCATTAAAAGGTCTTGATGACCCAAGCCTTCGACTGTTTTAGGGGAAAACAATGATAGGGAGTGCATCATGGAACTGAAAAATATTGGTGTTGTAGGACTAGGAACGATGGGTTCTGGGATCGCAGAAGTGATTGCGCGATCCGGATATTCGGTCATAGGTGTTGATCTAGGTGACAAGGAAATCGGCTATGCCGATTCGAGGATTCGAGGTTCGATAGATCGGGGGGTCATGGGCTCGAAAATCACTGAATCTGACGGTCTAGCAATACGGTCTCGAATTCAATTGACGACAAAGCTCGAGGATCTTGCTTCATGTGACTTGGTAATCGAGGCCATAACCGAGGATCTGAGCGCGAAATCTGAGCTTTTCATGACCTTGGACTCAATTCTTGGTCCTGAAGCCATCATGGCAACGAATACTTCGGCATTATCGGTGACCGAAATCTCCGTAGTTACGAGTCGACCCAGTCGCGTAATTGGTATGCATTTTTTCAACCCTGCAATGGTCCAGAAATTTGTTGAAATAGTGTCAACGGTGACGACCGATCGAGAAGTGATTGACGTATGTCTGGGATTTACTCGAGACTTGGAAATGGAACCAGTGTTAGTGCATGACCGAGCCGGATTTATTGCAAATTCATTGCTATTCGGCTATTTGAATCAAGCAGTCACAATGTATGAACAAAAATATGCATCTCGTGAAGACATTGACAGCGCGATGAGATTCGGCTGCGGTCTTCCGATGGGACCTCTGACACTGCTTGACCTGATTGGTTTAGATACTGCTCTTCAAATCCTTGACACCATGTATCGCGAGAGTCGTGATCGGCTTCATGCGCCAAGCGCCCTACTCAAACAGTTAGTTGCCGCGGGCAGGCTCGGGCGTAAATCTGGTCGAGGTTTCTATTCTTATGCCGAATCGAATGCGCCATTGGTGGTCAATGATTCATTGACGCCAGTATTTGCAGATTCGGACTCTGTATCGGGTATCACCAGGGCCGCGGTAGTGGGTTCGGGCACTATGGCGACGGGAATCGTTTCAGTTCTTGCTGTTGGAGGGCTCAGTGTCATTGCACTGACCAGAAGCGAACAGAGATCAAACCAACTGCGGGAATCCCTGGATGCATCGTGGTCAAAACTTGTTGCAAAGGGAAAAATCACTGAGGAGCAAAAAAGTGATTATCTTGCGCGGGTTAGAACATGTGAGAACTCGGAAGCGCTTGTGGGTCAGGTTGATGTAGTCATCGAGGCTATTGCTGAAGAACTACAAGCTAAGTGTGAGATTTTCTCCCAACTTGATCAACTATTGTCACAAGAGGTGATTTTTGCAACGACAACCTCCAGTCTGTCAGTCATTGAAATTGCGTCCAGTACCAACAGAATGGATCGATTCCTCGGGATCCACTTCTTCAATCCAGCGCCGATCATGTCGCTCGTGGAAATTGTCAGTACTGTTGCAACGAACCCCGACGTTGTGCTCCGCTGTACGAATTTAATGCGTGAACTTGGGAAGAAGCCCGTGCAGTGCTCAGATCGGGCGGGTTTTATCGTGAACGCTTTGCTGTTTCCCTACCTCAATAACGCCATCGCAATGGCATCGAGCAACTACGCCTCAATCGAGGACATTGATGCCGCCATGAAGTTGGGGTGTGGCTACCCCATGGGGCCATTTGAGTTACTCGACGTTGTCGGACTAGATGTTTCGCTGGCAATTGTTAACACGTTGTACCGCGAGTTTCGTGAGCCAGGATTCGCCCCGGAAGCTCAATTGGAGCACTTGGTTACCGCAGGCTTTGTCGGGCGTAAAGTTGGAAGGGGTTTTCGTAAGTACTAAGCGGCATTTGGTGTCATTGGATTGGGAGGATGAATCGGGTGGGTCGCAAGAATCGGAGGGCCGTGAGTGAGTCCAAGCCACTTTCCGGCAACTCAATGGCGACGGAATCCCACCCTGATGGCGAATGGCATGTTCGAAAATTGACGGGATCTTCCGCGACTAAAACGTATAGGTGCCCTGGTTGTGATCAGGAGATTCGACCTGCGACACCACACGTAGTTGCTTGGCCGGCTGATGTTCCCGAAGGGGCTGCCGACAGACGCCACTGGCACACTCCCTGTTGGAGTAACAGAGGCAATCGTGGTCCGCGTGGTCGAATGTGAATCGAATCTCACCGAATTCGGTCTTACCTGCAACGCGTGAAGTCATAACGTTACATACCGCTGATTCACTTGTGCTCGTCGGGGAGCTGGCGAGCCCAGAGCACCCCGTGGCAACCATAATTTGTGTTCACCCACTGCCAACTCACGGTGGCATGATGGACAGCCATATTTTGCGAAAAATGTCATGGCGCCTGCCGGCGCTCGCGAACATTGCTGTGTTGCGATTTAACACGCGAGGCACCGAGAGCGCTATCGGCAAAAGCGACGGGAGCTTTGATCAATCAAACGGAGAGGGTCGCGATCTTGCGGCGGCTATTGAGTTTGCGCGCAAACGAAATTTGCCAAACATCTGGATTTTAGGCTGGTCATTTGGAACTGATGTCATTCTGCGCAATCTGGACCCAGAGGGAATTAGCGGGGTCATTTTACTTTCCCCGCCATTACGGTTCACGAGCGCGCAGGAGTTACTTCGCTGGAATGGCACAGGTGTACCCGTGCACGCGCTCATACCTGAACTCGACGACTATCTCGTGCCCGAGAAGGCCATCGAAAGATTCTCCGAAGCCAGTGATGTAATCATTGAGCCCGTCGAAGGCGCAAAGCATTTGTGGGTGGGGGAGAAGTTCGTGTACACGGTATTGAATCGCATAACGGAACTGGTTTCACCAAACTTTGCTCCATTGCCTAACGACTGGCCTGAGTCGCAAGGTCCAATGAAACATTGGAACGACCTTAAGTAAGGCTATTTTTCGATGAACCAGTTGATTTTTTCTAAAACTTGGTCTCGGAGAGCTTGATCGGTAACGCCAAGGCCAGGCTCTGGGGCTAAGGCGAGAACCCCCACTTTGCCTTGGTGCAGATTCCGATGAACCTCAAATGCCGCTTCACCTGTTTGGTCTAGGGGGAAGACTTTTGACAAGGTCGGGTGAATTACGCCCTTTTCAATAAGTCGATTGGCCTCAAAGGCCTCCCGATAATTTGCAAAGTGGGTACCAATAATTTTTTTCAGGTTCATCCACAGATACCGGTTGTCGTATTCATGCATGAATCCCGTACTTGAGGCGCACGTCACGATAGTGCCGCCCCGGCGAGCCACGTAGACACTTGCCCCAAAAGTTTCGCGGCCTGGGTGTTCAAAGACGATATCGGGGTCTTCTCCTCCGGTAAGTTCTCGAATCTTTTTCCCAAGGCGCTGCCATTCCTTCGGGTCTTGGGTCTGCGGATCCTTCCAAAACTTATAGTTCTCTACGCTTCGGTCAATGATCAAGGTGGCTCCCATAGAGCGCACTATGTCTGCTTTTTCTGGGCTTGAAACGACACAGACCGGGATGGCGCCTCCATTAAGTGCATACTGGGTTGCATACGATCCCAGCCCACCGGACGCACCCCAAATGAGAACAACATCGCCCTGCTTCATGTCCGCACCATTTTTGGAAACCAACTGCCGGTATGCGGTTGAATTAACTAGACCAGGTACGGCTGCTTCCTCCCAGGTGAGGTGCTCGGGCTTTGCCATCAATTGATTAGATTTGACGATCGCAAGTTCAGCAAGGCCACCAAAATTAGTCTCATATCCCCAAATTCGTTGCTCGGGATCAAGCATCGAGTCATTGTGCCCGGCTGGGGACTCCAATTCCACGCTCAGGCAGTGCGCGACCACACGGTCGCCGGGCGCAAATGCGTTTACGCCAGGTCCCACTCGCAGCACTACGCCCGAAGCATCTGATCCGATGATGTGATAGGGAAGATCATGTCGGGCACCATCGGGATGAGACTTTGCGTAACGTTTCAGAAAGCCAAATGTCGAGACGGGTTCAAAGATTGATGTCCATACTGTGTTGAAATTGATGCTTGACGCCATCACGGCTATGAGTGCTTCGCCGGGTGCTAACTGGGGGACCGGGACATTATCAATACTGATGCTTCGACGGGGGTCTTTGTCTTTTGACTCCACTCCGGCAAACATCTCTTGGTCTTCCATGCGGACAATTGCTGCGCGATAGGTGACGGGCAACTCTAAGGCTTCAAAAGTTGCGCGATCCGCCCTTGATTCAATTGCATCTAGGATGTTTTGCATTGGGGCATTAAATCAACAAAATGCGTTTTAGGCGCTTGCTTTCAGGATAAACAAGCCGATAGTGAGGGTGAGACCTATCACACTCACGACCAATAACTTGCGTGCCTTTCGAAACAGCGAGATCAACATGAGTGCTCCGAAAGCCCCAATCAACAGGGAAACTACGGGGGAACTCAGGATGTCGGACTCAGGCATACTGGACGAACTCGATCAAAACGCCACCGCAATCCGCGGGGTGGGCGAAATTGACCAGACTACCGGCGGTGCCAATTCGAGGGGCGTCATAGAGCATTCGAATTCCACTAGCGCGAACGTGGGAAGCTACTAATTCGACGTCACTGACTCGAAGTGCGAGCTGTTGAATGCCGGGGCCTTTATTGGCGAGAAACTTCCCAATCGTGGTGTCGGGGCTCAGTGGAGCGAGGAGTTGGATTTGCGCACCTTGGTCAGGAAATGCAATCATGGATTCACTCACCCCCTGACTCTCATTTATCTCAGCATGATGCTCATGTAGGCCAAGGATTCCTTCGAAGAGATTCCGCCCGGTATCGAGGTCGGGGACGGCGATACCAATGTGATCAATCCCAAGTATCAAGTTGTTCAAATCAGTTTCAGTTTCACTAGGCATGCCACTAATGTACATTTGCGAGGTACAGCGGGCCAAAGTGCCCACGAGTGTTTAAGCCAAGGAGTCAGCATGACGCAACCCAGAATTACAAGCGGCGATTTTGAACCCAGCGTTATCATTGAGGGGGCCCGCACGCCGGTAGGAAGGCTGTTAGGTGCGCTCAAATCCATGTCGAGCGCGCAACTGGGCGGTGCCGCAATAGCGGGAGCACTTGACCGCGCTGGAGTTCCCGCATCCGAGGTGGATTACGTGATCATGGGTCAGGTTCTACAAGCTGGCGCGGGACAAAACGCAGCTCGACAGGCCGCAGTACTTGGTGGCATAAGCATGAATGTCCCAGCACTGACGATTAACAAAATGTGTCTTTCAGGCCTTGATGCAATTGCTCTCGCCGATCAACTGATCCGCGCGGGTGAAGCACAATGTGTTGTCGCAGGTGGCATGGAATCAATGACTCAAGCGCCACACTTGCTTATTGGTTCGCGTGAGGGGGTCAAGTTTGGTGAATGGACTATGGCGGACTCAATGTCGGTTGACGGACTGACCTGCTCATTCGATCAAGAGGCTATGGGTGCAGGAACCGAACGGTACAACCAACGCTATGACCTCAGTCGTGAAGAACAAGATGATGTTGCTGCGAGATCGCATCAACGTGCCGCGGCTGCGCGCGAACTTTTCGCAAGCGAGATCGTCCCAGTTCACGTACCCGCTCGTAAGGGCGATCCCATCATCGTGTCCATGGACGAAGGTATTCGAGAAGAGACCACCGCACAAAGCCTCGCCGGACTTCGTCCGGCATTCAGTAACGAAGGCACCGTTACCGCCGGAAATGCGTCACAAATATCTGATGGTGCTGCCGCTGTTGTTGTCATGAGTAAAAGTAAGGCGGTCGAGTTGGGGCTAACCTGGTTGGCTGAAATTGGCGCACATGGCAATGTGGCAGGCCCTGACACCAGCCTGCATGAACAGCCAGCGAGAGCGATCTTGGCCGCGGCGCAACGAGCAGGCCTTAGCCTTGCCGACATTGATCTATTTGAAATAAATGAGGCATTTGCGGCGGTTTCCATAATTTCCTCGCGGATCCTTACCGACGAAGGCGCCAAAGCCGATATTGACCACGTGAATGTCAACGGTGGTGCGATTGCACTTGGACACCCAGTGGGCGCATCCGGTGCGCGGCTGGTTCTCCACCTAGCCCATGAATTGCGCCGACGTGGTGGCGGTATTGGAGCCGCCGGATTGTGTGGCGGAGGAGGGCAAGGAGACGCGCTACTCATTCGTGTCCCCTGACATGAGGCCAAGCCATGCCAATAACCTTGTGACATGAAATCAGGCGAAGTAAGCGGAGACAAGATTCGAGAGTTGGCTCAGCAAATAACGCTGGTTGAAAACTCTGGAACGGGTTCAACGCAATTACTCGCGTCCATGCCGACCCCGAGTGCTCATATTGTGGGCATTACTGGACCGCCAGGGGTGGGTAAATCCACGTCCACCTCAGCGTTGATCACTCAATTGCGCAGCGAAGGTAAAAGTGTTGCAGTTCTGGCGGTTGATCCGTCATCGACCTTTAGTAAGGGCGCTCTCCTTGGCGATCGAATCCGAATGCAAGATCACGCTTTGGATTCCGGGGTTTTTATCCGTTCTCTGGCATCTCGAGGCCACCTCGGTGGGCTAACAGGAACTATCTACAGTGTGCTGAAAGTGATTTCCGCTGCCGGTTTTGACCTAATAATTATTGAGACGGTCGGAGTTGGTCAATCCGAAATCGAAATTGCCAAAATGGCTGATACATCAATTGTTATTGCTGCACCCGGTGCAGGCGACGGCATTCAGGCCGCCAAAGCAGGAATTTTAGAGATCGCAGATATTTTCACGGTAAACAAATCGGATCGCCCCGGTGCTGATGCAACCGTGCGCGAACTCAAGGGGATGCTCTCCATGGTTTCGGCGGCTCCGAGCGGTTCAGGTTGGGAGACGCCGGTGATACCCACCATTGCAACGGATGGATCGGGATTCGTCGAGTTGTGCGAATCGATCTCCCAACATTATGCCTACCTCGTGGATCAAGGTTTGCTTGAACAGAAGCGAATCGGACGAATTCGTGAGTCGCTTTTGGCCCGAACCATGAACGACTTAGCGCTCAAGGCTCAGGAAATTGAATCACAGCAAGACGTGGCGGTTCATTGTGCTGCAGGGGAATTGAGCGAGGACCAAGCCTGTGATCTGATCCGCAATGCGATAAAAGCAGGGTCATAAGCCACAATAGGACCATGAGTACCCCTTCATTTGCCGGAGCAGTTGACCTTTCTTCATTAGGTGCCAAGAAGGCACCGGCACGCGCTGGAGACTCACCCGTCATTGATGTTACGACCGAGGGATTCGAAACACTTATTCTCAAGGCTTCAGAATCAATCCCCGTCATCATTGATGTGTGGGCTACATGGTGCGGCCCGTGCAAACAACTGTCACCCATCCTTGAAGAGCTAGCAATTGAGTACGCCGGCCGACTTCTCATCGCCAAGGTGGACGCCGATGCCGAACCGTCTATTTCCCAAGCTCTTCAAGTGCAGTCAATTCCCTCCGTATTCGCCGTTATCAAGGGGCAATTAATCCCCCTTTTCCAAGGGGCGTACCCGAAAGATCAGGTCAAACAAATATTCGAAAAACTACTAGAACTTGCGGCAGAGCAAGGGCTCAGCCCAGCGGGTTCGGGTGAGGTAAAAGACTTGCTCGATGTTGAGGTTGAAGAGACGGCGGATCCGCGATTTGATGCAGCCGTGGACGCGGTGAATGCAGGGGACTGGGGCTTGGCAACAAAGGCTTATCAAGGAATCCTTGACAGTGAACCTGGTGATCTTGATGCTCAAGGTGGATTGATCATGGTCGGAATTTTTGAGCGTACGGACGGGGTGGAGCCACCACAGGGTGATTCATTTGATGACTTACTCGTCACCGCAGATCTTGCTGCGGCAGGGGGTAATTGGGAGAGCGCTTTGGCTGCGGCGATCCAAGCCGTTCAGATCTCCAGCGGTGCCGAGCGTGAACTTGCCCGCACTCGTCTCGTTGAATACTTTGCTCTTGCAGGTGAAGACCCCAGTGTTCCCGGTGCTCGCATCGCATTGGCTAATGCGCTTTTTTAATGAGTAAATTCAAAGAAGATAGCGGCAAGGGGCGGGACCGTTATCCGAGCAAGTGCTGGTTTGCCTGACCACTCGGTAGGTATCGCCTCGATGTTTCCGAGGTTCCCCACGCCGCTACCACCGTAGTAAGAAGAATCGGTGTTGAGAACTTCCTTCCATGTCCCCGGCTTGGGCAAGGCAAGAGGGAAATCATGATGAACCCTTGGCGAGAAGTTCGCAATAAACGCCATGCATTCACCGTGATCGGACCAACGAATCCAACTAAAAATATTGGCTTCAGTATTTCCGCTATCGATCCATTCGAACCCGCGAGGGTCGCTGTCGCGCTCCCATAACGAACGACTACGCGTATAGAGATCGTTGAGATCGGAGACGGTTCGCAAAATTCCTTGGTGCTCTTCAAACTGTAAGAGGTGCCAATCCAATCCCTGTTCACTTGACCACTCACTTGATTGCGCAAATTCAGATCCCATGAATAGCAACTTTTTCCCTGGATGGGCCCACATAAATGCCAGATATGCTCGTAAATTCGCGAGTGCTTGCCAACGGTCACCGGGCATCCGTGCGATGAGCGAACCTTTTCCATGGACAACCTCGTCATGGGAGAAGGGTAAAACGAAGTTCTCGTTGAAGGAATACATCAAACTGAAAGTCATCTCGTCATGATGATATTTTCGATGAATGCTTTCGTGCTGGACGTATCCGAGAGAGTCATGCATCCAGCCCATATTCCACTTGAATCCAAATCCCAAACCGCCGAGATCCGTGGACCGAGTGACGCCGGGCCAAGACGTCGATTCCTCAGCGATTGTGATCACACCTGGGACTCGGCGATAAACGGTTGCATTCATCTCTTGGAGAAATGTCACCGCATCAAGATTTTCGTTGCCCCCATATTGATTGGGGAGCCACTGACCGACTTCGCGTGAATAGTCGAGGTAAAGCATTGATGTCACAGCGTCAACCCTTAGCCCATCAATATGAAATTCCTCGAGCCAATACACGGCGTTTGCCACTAGGAAATTTCGCACTTCATTGCGTCCATAATCAAAAATGAGTGTTCCCCAGTCCGGGTGTTGTCCCAGACGTGGGTCTGCATGTTCATAGAGGTGGGTGCCATCGAAATTCGCGAGTGCCCATTCATCTTTAGGGAAGTGCGCGGGGACCCAGTCAAGAATCACGCCTATTCCATTTTGGTGTAAGGCATCAACAAGGTACCGAAACTCGTCGGGAGTGCCAAAACGTGAAGTGGGGGCGTAGTAGGAAGTGACCTGATAACCCCACGAAGGTCCGAACGGGTGCTCAGCGACGGGCATGAGTTCAACGTGTGTGAACCCAGAAGAGCTCACGTGGTCAACGAGTTCACGTGCAAGGCTCAGGTAATCCAAGCCCAATCTCCAGGAACCCAAATGCACTTCATAAGTGGTCATAGGTTGCACATGTGGATTAAGGCTCCCGCGCCTATCGAGCCAATCAGTGTCACCCCAAACATATTGAGACTGAGTAACTATTGATGCGTTTTCTGGTGGGATCTGTGTTGCAAATGCCATGGGGTCTGCTCTAGTGTGCCAATTCCCATAGTGGTCCAGAATGCTAAATTTATAGGTTGATCCGGGGACTACGCCAGGAATGAAAATCTCCCAGACTCCTGAAGAGCCTAAAGTTCGCATTGGGTGAGCGGACCCGTCCCAATAATTGAAATCACCGACCACTCGAACACCTCGGGCATTTGGCGCCCACACGGAAAAGGCAGTGCCAATAACATCGATATCGCCTAGTTTCAGGGACCGTGGGTGAGCCCCGAGTACCTGCCACAATTGTTCATGTCGTCCTTCGCTTATCAAGTGGAGATCGGTATCCCCTAGGGTAGGTAAGAAAGCAAATGGGTCATAACTGTGAAAACTTCCCGTTTCGTATTGGGTTTCATACGAATAGGAGCTCATGTCACATTCTCGAGCGGAGATTGACCTGAACCAGACACCCGGTGCCTCCGCAATCATCGGAAATGTGGATTCACCAATGTGAAGGTCTACCGACAGAGCACCTGGTTTGATGATTCGAAAGTTTGATTGACCATCTCTGATATGCCTGCCTAGCAGCGAGTGCGGGTCAAAGTGCGAACCATTGAGAAGCCTGTCTAATTCTTGATCGGGGATGTTCATTGATTTTTCACTTCTGCGACTGTCGATTGTGCCTCAGTGAAGACTGTGAGCGGCTCCAGGGGTGAAATAATTTTCGTGATGTGTGCAACTTCAATAGTGGGATTCAATTTGACGAAAGTGTGCTCATTCCAACGCCAAGTACTTCCACTTATGTGATCCGTGACCGCGAAGTCGTGACCCCAATGCAGACCGAGTTCATGCATGTTCCAGTGAACGATCGTTGAATGCTCGTTCACTGGATCCGTGTTACAAACGCACAAGATTACATCCGTACCATTCTTGCCGCCGCGTTTTGAGAATGCGATGATTTCAGGGGAGTCGGTGGGGTGAAAACGAAGTGTTCGTAATTCCTGCAGTGCTGGGTTACTGCGTCGAATCTCATTGAGTAACGTCAGATACGGGATTAAGTTAGGTCCAGTCTCTGGTGCAAAATTCGCCTCGCGTGGGCGTAACTGGAATTTTTCGCTGTCGAGGTATTCTTCACTTCCGGGGTGCAGTGCTAGGTGTTCGTAAAATTCGAAACCTTTATATATTCCATAGGTGGGAGACAAAGTGGCCGCCAGCGTGGCTCTCACTGCGAATGCCGCGGGAATGCCCAACTGCAGGTATTCGCTCAATATGTCAGGGGTATTTGTAAAAAGGTTCGGTCGCATATACACCGACTTAGGCCCAGCAAGTTCAGTGAGATATTCCTCCAGTTCCCACTTGGAATTTTTCCATGTGAAATAGGTATAAGACTGCTGGAACCCAACTTGCGCCAGGGTTCGCATCATGGGCTCGCCGGTGAATGCCTCCGCGAGAAATATAACCTGAGGGTGCTTGGTGTTAATGGCGCTGATCAGCCTGTGCCAGAACCAAACTGGTTTCGTGTGTGGATTGTCGACCCGAAAAATGTGCACACCTGCTTGGATCCAGAAAAGAACAATTCGCTCAATCTCACGGTAGAGGCCATCGGGGTCGTTATCAAAATTGAGCGGATAGATATCTTGATATTTCTTCGGTGGATTCTCAGCGTAAGCAATGGTCCCGTCTGCACGGTGTGTAAACCATTCTGGATGGCTAGAAACCCACGGATGATCAGGAGCACATTGCAGTGCTAGATCCAAAGCAATTTCCAAGTGCAATTTGTTTGCGACACTGACGAAGTGGACAAAGTCATCAAGTGTTCCCAGATCAGGGTTGACGCTGTCATGTCCACCCAGTGCTGATCCAATTGCCCAAGGAGAGCCGGGATCGCTTGGACCAGATAAGAGGGTGTTGTTGGGACCCTTACGGTTTTCCACCCCGATGGGATGGATGGGTGGCAGGTAAACAACATCAAAACCCATTTCAGCAATGTGAGGAAGAATTAATTCCGCACTGGAAAAAGTCCCTGATTTCATAGGGTCCAGAGTTGCGCCTTCGCTGCGTGGAAAGAATTCATACCATGATCCAACAAGGGATCTGCGGCGCTCAACAAGGAGTGGCCAAGGGCCATAGTCACACGCATATTCTCGAATTGGATGTTTTTCGAAAAGTTGTGTAACTGCGAGATCTGTGGCCGCGGCGTACCTCACGTTGTCTGGCAGGGCAGTATCGCGCATCGTTATTAGTGCGCTGATCACAAACTTCCTATCTCGCGCATTCAACTCTCCTACTATTTGCTCAATCAAAGAAGCACCCTCACGGAGTTCACGATCGACGTCTAGCCCCGCGGGGATCTTGATCTCGGCCCTACGACGCCAAGTCGTGAGTGGATCACTCCAGACCGTGATACTGAAACTCCAATTTCCGATGGTGGAAGCGGCGAAGTGTGTCCCGAATTGATCGCCTCCATGGAGATTGGACATAGGGAAAGGGCCGCTGATCTCTCCGCTTGGACCGGTTAATGTGAGTTCGACCCCGATACAGTCATGACCTTCGCGGAAAGCGGTCGCACGGAATGGAATGATTTCGTGTTCGGCAGCTTTTGCGGGATAGGCTCCGCACTCGACCACGGGGGAGACGTCGCACACGGTAAATCTTTTGGGAGTCGATGCCAAGGGCATTGCGTGAACCATGTGATGAGATTAGCGGAGCGTCGACACAGATTCTGGTGAATTCAAGCTGGGTTATTCATTCTGGATTAATTCTGAGTAGTGAATACGTAGGTTGAACGCGGATGGCAAACAAATACTGTCCCCGCAGAATAGAAACCCTCAATGGGTGCTCCATTGTTTGAGTTGCTATCCAGAATTGCCTCAAAGATTTGCGCATTGGGGACGGTGGGGAGTGTAAATTCCAGTTGGTCAACACCCGCGTGAAAAATAGCAAAAATATTTGCTTCATTGTTGTCACCATGAGAAAGAAACATGCCAATTGACGTGTGATCGCCGTGGTGCCAGTCCGTGATCTCTTGCCCGTTGGGTTCGAACCACGCCAGGTCTTTCGCTCCACCATCATAATTTGGCTCGCCTCGGAAATAATGACGCTGTCGAAGCATTGGGTGCGACCGACGAATATGGGCCAAAGTTGCAACAAAGTCGATGAGGTCCCATTCTGGCTGGCCGAGGTCCCAATTAACCCACGAATAATCATTGTCTTGGCAGTAGACGTTGTTGTTACCTCTTTGGGTCTTATGCAGTTCATCGCCGGACGTCATCATGGGGATGCCACCGGAGAGAAATAAAGTTGCAAGGTAATTTCGCACCATTCGAGCCCGAGTTTCCACGATTGTGGTGTCCCGACTGGTGCCTTCAACGCCAAAGTTATAGGAGCGATTGCTATTGGTGCCATCGCGGTTCTCCTCAAGATTGGCTTCATTGTGTTTTTCATTGAAGCTCACCAAATCAAGCAACGTGAAACCATCGTGAGCTGTTATGAAGTTAATGGATGCGTATTGGTCCCGGGCTTTGCCGCCAAAGAGATCTTGTGAACCGGCGAGTCGCCAGCCAATGGCGGAAATCCCGCCTGCGCCTCGCCAGTAATCCCGCACATCGTCCCGATATTTATCATTCCATTCACTCCATGGGGAAGGGAATGAGCCGACTTGATAACCGTTTGGCCCCAAATCCCATGGTTCCGCAATGAGTTTCGTTTCCCGTAAAATGGGATCCTGAGAAATCGTGGTCAAGAAATTGCCAAATGTATCGACTTCATCATTTGAACGCGCCAACGTTGATGCAAGGTCAAATCGAAACCCATCTACGTGCATTTCATTTACCCAATAGCGGAGTGAGTCCATGATTAGTCGAAGCGACTGCGGTTGATTCGCATTAATCGTGTTTCCGCAACCTGTGAAATTAACATATTCCCCACCTTCGGTGAGCCGATAAAAATCTTTATTGTTAATGCCTTTGAAAGACAGACTGGGACCCAAGGCACCACCCTCAGCTGAATGGTTGTACACAACATCAAGAATGATTTCAATGCCTGCGCGGTGAAGTTGCTTCACCATATATTTAAAGTCGTCAATCTGATTTCCCGCAGTAGCCGCGTAGTTCGCATGCGGGGCAAAGAAGCCAATGGTGTTGTAGCCCCAATAATTCGGAAGTCCGGTTTCCAAGAGGTGAGTTTCATCGACGAAATGTTGGATGGGCAGGAGCTCAACCGCAGTAACTCCGATATGAAGCAGGTGATCGATCACATCCTTGTTGGCCAGTCCACGAAAAGTTCCCTTTTCATTCTCCGGGACGGATGGGTGCAAGTAGGTGAGTCCTTTAACATGGGCCTCGTAGATGACTGTGTCATTCCACGGGAGTTGAAGAGGTGTGTCACCTTCCCAGTCAAAGTTCGACGCAACAATAAGACTGTGGGGAACGAAATCCCTGCTATCAAGGGTCGACATTGATGAGGGATCATCGATCGAGTAATCAAAAATTGCAGGATTGTTTCGAAGCTCTCCAACGATCGCCAATGCATAGGGATCGAGGAGCAATTTATTCGGGTTGAAACGCATTCCGTTTTCGGGGTCCCATGGACCGTGAACCCGAAAGCCATACCTTGTCCCCGGACCAATGCCAGGAATTTGGGAGTAATGCGCACCGCGCTCATTGTGCTCGAGGAGGAAATTAGTTTCCGTGAAACCCTGAGTGACATCGCCTGTAATTACACAGAATTCAACTTTGTCGGCGTGAGGAGCCCAGAGGCAGACTCGTGCACTGCCATCTTCGAGCAAAGTGACTCCGAAAGTATCCTGATGGGCAAGCATTGTTCGCACCGGACAAACCTACCGTGACTACGAATAATCATTGGGACCATCCGTCGGCCGTGTGAGTAAGATCAACGGTATGAGTGCACAAGAGCAGGTAGAAGTCGTCCCTCTGGAACTGCTTTCCCAAGAGTTCATCCAGGTTGAGAAACTGGGACAAACGGCAATTATTAACTTGAGAAGACCGCCGATGAATGCCCTCAATTTACAGATGCAGCGCGAGATCGCGGAGGCGGCAAAATTTGTTTCCGGTCGTATAGGAATCGATGCTGTCGTGATCTATGGTGGTGAGAAAGTGTTTGCGGCGGGCGCTGATGTTAAGGAGATGGCGAATATGTCCTATGCGGACATGTCATGGTCGGCGCACCAACTGCAAAGCGCATTTGCCACGGTGGCCAAGATTTCCCAACCCACAATTGCAGCGATTACCGGATTCGCCTTGGGTGGAGGTTTAGAACTAGCAATGTGCACTGATTTTCGGGTCGCTGGGGACAACGCAAAACTGGGCCAGCCTGAAATTATGCTCGGGATTATTCCTGGAGCTGGTGGAACGCAGCGGCTACCCCGCCTGATCGGAGTCTCTCGGGCAAAGGAATTAGTCTTTGGTGGCCACATGATCTCGGCCGAGCAGGCCTTAAGCATCGGATTGGTCAATCAGGTGGTTCCGCCCGCGCAGGTACTGGAAACCGCACTCTCGTGGGCCAATAGATTCTCTGGTGGACCCAAACTGGCACTTGCCGCGGCTAAACGAGCGATTGACTTGGGTTCACATGTGGACCTGCAGTCAGGGCTTTCAATTGAAAGCACAGAATTTGCCGCGCTTTTTGCAACCGAAGATCAAAAAACAGGCATGAATTCATTTGTCAGTGATGGTCCAGGCAAAGCAAGTTTTGCAGGCCGCTAGTGGGTATTTCTCAAGAGCAATTTGATTTGGCAAAGGTTGATCCCAAACTTGCAAACATTGTCTACCACGATTGGGAATCAGAGTCATACGATGAAAAGTGGTCGATCTCCTACGACCAAAGGTGTGTGGACTACGCCCGAAATTGCTTTGATCATGCGGTTCCGGCCGCGGCTCAAGGGGATAAATTAGCTAATGCAACAGTCATTGAATTGGGATCAGGGACCGGATTTTTCCTTCTGAACCTGATGCAGTCAGGTATTGGCAGTACAGGAATTGTCACAGATCTCAGTTCAGGGATGGTGTCGGTTGCTGTGCGAAATGGAAAGAATCTGAATCTCAATGTGACAGGACTCGTGGCTGATGCCGAACGGTTGCCATTTGCCGACTCGAGCGTTGACCTAGTAGTTGGCCACGCCGTTTTGCACCATGTTCCTGATCTGGATGCGCTATTTGCTGAGGTGAACAGGGTGTTACGCCCGGGCGGTCGATTCGTATTTTGCGGTGAACCGACTCAAAAAGGTGATGTAGTTGCTCGCGCATTGTCTCGACTGACTTGGTGGACAAGTACAAGAGTGACCAGGCTGCCCATGTTTGAAGCAACATGGGCGCGTCCCGAACATGAACTTATGGCTTCTTCGCGTGAAGCTGCGTTGGAATCTGT
>Ga0208544_10000410_pt1 | contig 34154 bp, 49 predicted proteins | sample DEB08_DNA_9_FD_184526 | JGI IMG/M metagenome (GOLD analysis project Ga0208544, IMG submission 184526) | Aqueous microbial communities from the Delaware River and Bay under freshwater to marine salinity gradient to study organic matter... | ecosystem: Environmental > Aquatic > Marine > Coastal ... | reverse complement strand
GGCGTTTCAGCTATAGTGGGCAGGAGGTTGTTATTCGCAACTGTGGCAGAACGGATGGATTTATTGCTAACAACTTTTTTCGAGTGCCTGTGTCGGTGATCTGGTATTCTCGCTTAACACGCACAATTAACTAAACACCAAACACAAAAAATATTATGTCAGATGCTTCACGCCATGCCCTTTACTCTGTAGAGGAATCAACTTATGGGGTAACACCCGCAACTCCTTCATTCAAAAAGCTACGCCATACGGCTGTTAGTCTTGGAATGTCGAAAGATATTACTGTTAGCGAAGAGCTAAGAGAAGATCGCCAAATCAAATGTGCCAAGCACGGAGTCAAAGCCGTAGCTGGAGATATTGGTTTTGAAATTTCCTATGGATCTTATGATGAAGAGCTGGAAGCTGTTCTGTTAGGAACTTGGGAAGTTGACGGAGGAGGCTCTGGTATTGACCGCTTGAAGGGTGGAGTTACTCGCAGGAGTTTCACGCTTATGCGCCATTTCTCAGACCAGCTTGCAGCGGATAAGCCTTACTATATCTATACGGGGGTAGAGTATAACACTCTTAACCTCACTGTAGCACCTGTAGGCACTCTCACAGGCTCTTTTGGAACTATTGGACAGAATATGTCAGTAAACCAGACAGAGCCAGCAGGATCAACTCTAGGGACAACTAGCGCAAACTGTCCTTTTAACGGATTTACTGGATCTGTTAAAGTAGATGGCTCTGTTATTTCAATCATTACGGAACTTACTCTGACTCTTGAAAATGGGCTTGAGCCTCGTAACGTAGTTGGATCAGATCTAACTGAATATCCTACCATTGGACGTTCTACCCTAACAGGACAAGCAACCATGTATTTTGAGAACGCTCAACAGGTTGAAAAGTTCATTAACGAGACAGAATCAAGCCTTGAGTTTGAACTTAATGATGGAACTAACAAATATGAATTTCTGATTCCTCGCATCACTTACACTGGGGGAGCAAACCCAGACGTTAGCGGAGCGGGTGCAATCACCCTTGCAGTGCCATTCCAAGCACTGGTTGATGATACGACAGTATTATCTAACATCCAAATAGATCGCTCGGCAGTTTAATTCTTTTCTGCCTCATGCTGGGAGGGGTGCGTATTCCCTAGCGATAATCACGCACACTAATTAAAAAAAAAATATGAAAGACCTAGAAGCATTTGCAACATCAGAACTAAGCGAAGAGGGGGTAGTAATCCCCCTTAGAGACGTAGAAGGAAAAAAAACGGAACATTGGATTAAAATTAGAGGCACTGACTCAACGCCATTTAAAAAAAGCCAATCACGTTTTAGAAGAAAAATAGTTGCACTAACAGAACTTGAAGATAGCGACAAAGACATTGATACTACATTCAAGATTGAAGAGGAAACGAGGATTTTGCTTTCTTCTTTAGTTGTGGATTGGAGTTTTAAAAACGATGACGGGTCGCCTTATCCATGCAGCGTTAAAAACATCAAAGAGGTGCTGGAAAAAGCCCCTGTTTTAGCACAAGAAATAGACGAGGCTTCAGCTAAAAGGAAAAATTTTACCAAGCGGAACTTAACAAAATCAGAGACTTCGCAAGAGAAGAATTTAAGTTCCACCAAAAGCCAAAAGATAGCAAAGTCTCGCAAATTGACCACCTAAAACAAGTTTGGAAAACTACAGGAGTTAAGCCAAAGGAATTAGAAGAAAGAAAGCCGTTAGATGAACACTTAATTTACATACTAAATTACTACCAAGAAATTAAAACCGATAAGCCTATTACCTATCAAGAAATTAGTTGCTGGTCTAAACTAACAGGAACGGAGGTAGTAGATTTTGAAATCAAAGGCATAATGGCTGTAGACCAGCAATTCCTAGCAAGCTTAAACAATGACTGAAGACGTAGCAAGATTAAGATTATCGGTAGAATCTAGCGGGGTAGACAAAGCCCAAAGGAAGCTAAAAGACCTAGCCAAAACGGGGGGCAATGCAGAAGAGGGTTTAAACAAAGCTTCAAAAGGCGGGAGACGGCTTACTGGATCTATGATAGCTCTAGTGGGCGGGGTAGGCGGCTTAACGTTAGCTGTTAAAAGCACTCTCAAATCTTGGTTTGCTTTCGATAAAGCAATGGTAGAGGTAAGCACTATTGCGGGTGTTACTAATAAAAGAATGACAGAGCTTAGGCGTTCTGCATTGCTACTTTCTCAAAGCTTAGGACTAGACGCAACTGAGGCAGCACAAGGTTTCTATCAAGCTTTATCTGCAGGGGTAGACGAATCGGAGGTTGTAGAGTTCATGCAGAATGTCGGCAAGTTCGGACAAGCTGCAATGACGGATACAGCAACCGCTACAGACCTTCTAACAACAGCTTTAAACTCTTACAATTTAGATGCTAGCCAAGCGGCTGAAGTTTCAGACAGACTATTTACTACAATTAAACTTGGTAAAACTAACGGCGAACAATTAGCTAGGAGTTTTGCTAGAGCCTCGGGAGCGGCTTCAGCGGGTGACGTTAGTATGCAAGAGCTTTTAGGAACTGTAGCGCAACTAACAAAAAAGGGAGTTCCAACAGCGGAAGCATTCACACAGATTAAGGCAGCAATTCAAGCCTTATACAACCCTTCCAGCGAGCTTGTAGATATTTATGACAAGCTAGGGGTTTCGGGCGGTAGACAGCTTATAAAACAGGAAGGATTAGCGGGTGCTTTAGATAAGGTCAGGACGGCAACGAATGGAAATGATGCCGTATTGATTAAAGCCCTTAGATCATCAGAAGCCTACAACGGAGCATTGTTTTTAACTGCAGAAAACCTAGAAGATGTTAGGGATCTAACAGCACAAGTAGCAAACGGAACGGGTGCGGTAGACGAAGCTGCAGCAAAGGTAGGCGAGCTATTAGAAAATAAAATTACAGCACTAAAGACCAGCTTCCTAATATTAAACGAAGACATAGAAAAAACCTATGGAATCATAGAGGGTGCAGGGGTGGTAATAGACGCACTAACAAAGAAGCTAAAAGAACTACAAAAGCAACAAGAGCAAACGGGGGGAGATCCCAAGAAAAAAGACTTTAGCGTGCTGTTTATTGAAGCCTTGACTAGCAACCTTTACGCAGAGGCAATGCAGAATGCCATGAGAGGTCAGGCAACAATGGAAGAGGGCATTAAGAAGTTTGAAAGAATCGCCATAGCTACAAACAAAGCAAAGAAGCAACTTGATGACATAAGCGGATTTGCTTTAGATTATTACGATGTACAAAAAAGAATAAACGCATTAGATGAAGGAGATATTCTTTACTCCGCAAAACTAACCGCTTTAAAATTAGAGTTGGATTCTAAAAGAAATATTCTAAGGCTAGGGGGTGACCTTAAAACGGCTGAGGTGAAACGCTTAGTGGCTTTGGTAAAGGTAAACGAAGAGCTAGAATCTGGAGTCAAAACAGTTGAAGAATACGAAGCCGAAGTTTTAAAAATAGAAGGTGCTTACAAGAAAGCAAAAGCTATTATTGAAAGGGTTAACAAGGCAACTGCTGGTGGTGTCTCCTTAGAACAAGAAAAGAAAAAGCTTGTTGATCTTAAGATAAAAGCTAGCAAATTATACCTAGCAGAAGAAGACAAAGTTTTAAGGAAGCTAAAAGAAGAAGAAAAAGTTTTCCTAGACATATTAGAAACGCAGACCTTCCTAAACAAAGGCGAAAAAGAGCAACTGGCACTGATCCGAGAGAGAATCCAAGCTAGAAAAGAAGAAAATAAGGAAGCCGCAAAAACTCCAGAGCTAAAAGCTTTTGAGAGGCTAGCAGAATCTACAAGAACGCCACAAGAAAGAGCAAGTGACGAAAGAAAAGAGGGGTTAGATATAATCTCTGCCTCTGGGGCGAGTGATGAAGATAAAGCAGAGCAAACTAGAAGAGTAGAGGGAAGATATCAGCAAGACCTAGAATCATTATCTGATATAGGCGGTTCTTCTTCAAACAAGGCAACGGATTTACAGGGAGACATTAACACGGAGGCTAAATCATTGTCCTTAGAATTCGGTTCTGATGATCCATACCAAGGGGAGATAGAAAGGCTAAAGGCTTTTGAAGCGGAAAAGTTAGAAATAGTTTCAGAAGCTACTAACCTAACAGAAAGTAAAAGGGCTGAAATAATGCTCAATATTCAGAATGACACTGCCAAGAAAATTTCAGCGGTAGAAGAAGCGCAATTTCAAGATCGGTTAGCTTTGGCTAGTGACTTTTTCGGCAACCTTTCAACAGTGGCAAAAGCCTTCGGAGAGAAAGGAGCAAAGGCGGCAAAAGCATTTGCCATTGTGCAAGCAACAATCGACACTTACGCATCGGCTGTAGCGGCTTACAAGGCGGTTGTAGGGATACCATACGTTGGTCCTGCTCTAGCTCCTGTAGCTGCAGCGGGGGCTATTGCGGCTGGTCTAGCGCAAGTGGCAGCAATTAAGGCGCAAAAGTATCAGCAAGGGGGAATTGTGGCAGGTGCATCTTACGGAGGCGATCAGATAAATGCCAAACTTAACAGCGGGGAAATGGTGCTAAATAAACAGCAACAATCTAACCTTTTTGCTCAAGCCAATAATCCCATAGGAGGATCAAGAGGCGGTAATGTAACTATCATAAATAATACTAGATCTGAATTTGATGCAGAAACTAAAACTAACAATGAAGGCGATATGCAAATAATTGTTAAGGAAGCGGTGGAGAAAGCAAAGATAGAACTAACAAATGAAGCGCAGGAAGGCGGTGGATCTTTTTTACCAGCACTAGAAAACTCATACGGATTAATTAGAAAATAATAAAATGCCTTACTTAGAATGGAGCGATACAAACCTGCCTTTACCTAGCAGACTAACAGTAAAAAATGTTAGCGTAGCCAGCAGGAAAAAAATGGAGAGCGGTAGAACGCTTCAGCGTTTGCGCTATATGTCGCAACTTGAAGAAGGAACTGTTCAATGGACTTTGCTAAACGAAAAATTCCAAATCTTTAAGGGTGTTCACTCTCTATATTTGAGAAATGGAATGGATTGGTTCTTCATAGATTTGCCAGTTGGGGGATCTGACAAATTAACACGTTGCCAAGTAAGATTTATTGATGATTACTCATGGGCTTATTCAAGCGTGGATCATGTTAGAGTAACTGCTAAAATAGAATTTTTAAAAGTGGAGTCTCCAGATTCACTTGCCCTTGCAAATTTAATTAGCAGTGGATCTTCAAGCCTTTTTGAAGCTGCACAGCCAATCAAAATGACATGGACAAATGTTGATGGAACGGCAAGCACATTAAAGAGGATTAGATATTTTTGGTTTCAAGTAGGAGGCGGCTATATAACTATGGCAAATCAGTTTTGGGATGGTGAACTGTATATTGGTAATACAATGCAATATCAATATTTCCCCGCAACTGGCAGCGAGCAATATTTTGTAACTGAGGCTTGGTCACCTCTAACAACTAGCGACCCTACCCCTAAAGATCCACAACCAAAAGTTGGAGGTTTCGATTTTTTTTCCAGCCCTTATTTAAAGTATTTTGATATTAATCAAAGAGGGGGGTTCGATTATATGGAATTTTCGGGGCAACCATATTGGGAATGTGACCCTTTGCTTCAAATAAAAATCACCTCAACCTTTAGATGGTTTAGGCTTTATTCCAATCCTTACATTCTAAATCTCGAATATGTAATTAATCATCCTACACATGATATTTACACAACCAATCAATTAATGCAGCTTGGTAATTGTGCCAATATTCAAAGCATAAAAGCGGTTGAAGGAGATTTTGTCGGGAGGTGTAATACTGGAGGTTTCCAAGCTAATGATAACGACAGTCTAACAGAATTAGATATTGGCTTGTTCGATATCGGCGATGCACAATCACTAAATATTTACCAATTCCGTATTTATAATAATGACTCGCTTCAAAAAATAACATTGGGATCTTTAAAAGGGGAAAGAGCTAGATGCGCCCTTTCTGGCAATCCTATTTTAGATGAAGTTGTTATAGATGGAGATTATATAATGTTTGAGTTGTCGCAAAGCTGGAGAGACAACAACTTGGATATTATCTCTTTGAAAAATGTAGTTGATAAAATGATTGGAAGCCCAAGACAAACAGCTTTGGGTAATAAAATTCAGCTTAGGGGCAATCCTTCTTGGGTGGGAGACTCTGCCACGGGAGAGTTATTTCCTTACAGGTGGCGAAAGGTTGGCATTGATAACATAACAAGCACGGCTACTAACTTCACAGTGGAAACTTCTGAGTCTCACCTTCTGATTGCTGGTGATGAAACAGTGTTAGAAAATGTTGTTAGACAAATTGAAATCGACTCAATTAGTAGTAATTCTGTTCAGTTCCAAGTTAATACGGCTACAGATCATTTATTATCCCAAGGAGAGGAAGTAGAAATAATAAATGTAGAAAGGCGTTTCAACCTAACAGGTATTACCAGCACAGCTACAGAATTTACAATTACTACTGATATAGACCACAAATTAGTAGGAGGCGAAAGTTTGATTTTAGAAGGCGTAACTAGGGAGGTTGCCATTAACACAATAACAAGCACGGCAACAGAATTTACAGTTACTACATTGGTAGATCATGGTTTATCAGTTGGTCAGTCTATTGATATTGAAGGCATGACAAATGCAAACTACAACTCTACTTGGATTGTTGACACTATCCCAACTCCAGACACTTTCACAGTTTTAGATTCTAACAACTATGGCTCTGGCGGTAGCCAAGGAACATTAAACACGCTTTTTGTGCAGTATAATACAGCATGGTTTGTTAATACAACCCCAACTTCTAACACCTTTACAATAAATGCTCAAGATGATTATGGGATTGGATTTGGTGGCGTAGCAAGGCAGCAAGATAATGCTTACAATAATACTTGGACTGTTCAAACAATTTTGACCTCTGACACTTTCCTAATCGGAAGTAATATTAATCTTGGAGCAGCAATAAACGGAAAGGTTCTGCAAGCGGATAACGTCTTCAATGATCTTTGGGTAGTTGACTCTGTTATATCTTCTAGTATTTTTACTGTTCTATCTAACAATAATGCTGACGGGGCTATAGGTGGAATAATGAAAGAAGAAGATAACGCTGATACAAAGTATGTTGAAGAAACGGCTTTGGCTAACAACTTTAGATTCGTTTGGTAATATGAACACAACTTACACAGATGCAATAAAAGAGGTGGCTACACAAGCCCCGATAGATAACGCAATGATTGAAACTCTAAACATGAGCCATCCTACAGGCGGTGCTATTAACATAGTAAACGCAAGGGAAAGCTTTTCGGGTTATGCTAACAATACGGATCAAAATAAAATATTTTATCAGCCTTCAAATTTTGAAGTTAAGTTGCCAGAATCATCAAAAGAAGGGGTTCAATATTTAAGCTTAGTAATTGCAAACTCAGACGGAAAAGCTGGAGAGTTTTTATCGTCTATTCCAGTGCAAAGTGACTACCCAATAATTGTAGTTTATAGAATCTATTTAGGGTTAGATATTGCAGGGCAAGCAAGACCGCAAAACGATCCTCCTTTAAGCCTTGATGTTTTGAATGTTGAAATAACACCCTTCACGATTCAGCTAAGAGCTTCTTTTAAATCTATAATCAATACCAAATACCCAAGTGAGCGATACACTCTCGAAAAGTTTCCAGCCCTTGGAAATTAAAATAGCAAGTGATCTGGTAGGCATACCATATTTAAACAATGGGATTGATCTTAATGGGTTTGATTGCTGGGGTTTGGTATGGTATTTTTATAACGAGTTAGGGATAAAAACACCAAAGCCTACAGACATACTAACAGAAAAAACTAACAAGAAAAAAAAGAAGTCTTGGAAGCCTATTGATTACCCGAAAGAAACTTGCCTAGCTTCATTTAAGAGAAACGAAATTACAATGCACGTAGGCATATATATACCAACTCTAAGAAAGCTTCTTCATGCTGATAAAAACATGGGAGTCATTTGCGAGGATTTAAAATCCGCTCAAACTAACAGAGGAATGAAAGCTCAATTTTACAAATGGCACTAGTAACAATAACAAAAGATCCAGTTGACCCTCACAAATCAACTAGGTGCATAAATCTTGATAGAAAAATATCTATCAGAGATTGTGCTAATGAGATGTTAGGTAATTGGGAATCAGAGCCTTGGTTTTGTGTTATTGTTAGAGATGGTGATATTTATTACCCTCTCAGAAAAGAATGGGATGAAGAAATAAGATCAGATGACAGGGTTCATTTTTTACCTTATGTTGGAGACTTTGGAATAAGTTTAATTCTAGCTATCATTATTATTATTTTAGTAGTGGCAGTTTTGTTTCTAACAATGCCCTCTCCATCAGACCCCCCAGAAAGCGGTGACCCTGTTTTCTCTATTGATGGAAAATCTAACAAGGCTAGATTAGGGCAACCGATTGAAGATGCTTTTGGTAGAAATAAAATTTGGTGTAGTTATGCTGGCAGACCCTTTGTAGAATATTTTTCTGACAATAGGCAAAGACTTTATCAGTGGTTCACTTTAGGGCATGGGAGATTTTTCATCTCAGATTATCTTATAGGCGATACTTCAATAACTAAAAACCCAAAAGAACCCGCAATAAATACTGGAAGTGTTCCCCTGCCTAATGATGAGTTTTTCGTAGATGTAGATAACTCCATTACAGGTCAATCTGGTTTTAACAATGTTACAACGTGTGAACAGGTTCAAGGAATAGAACTGTTAGGAACTAACCAAGATTTTGGAAACGAATGGGTAGGACCTTTTTCATTGAACCCGCCTAACACTGAGGTTCAATATATAGCTAATGATTTTTCCCTGCCTAACGGATGTTATAGCGTAGATGATGAGGGTGATACCCGATCAGTTGGTATTCATGTTAGATGGGAAATAAGAGCGATTGATAACGCTGGTAAGCCTGTAACTGGAACTTGGTATAATCTGCTAGAAGTAAACAGAAGCTATGCTACAGCACAGCCTATCAGAACAACCTACAAGAGGAACGCACCATTTCCCGCAAGATGGGAAATAAGATGTAAGAGGCTTGATAATGCTTACACTGATACTAACGGAACGGATGTTTGTTATTGGGATGGTGCGAAGGGTTATAGAGGAAACATAACACCAAGAAAATGGTCAACTACAGATAACGAGGGAATGTGGGATTTTCACGTTAGAACAATAGCTTCTCAAAACACTCAAAAAAATAAATTTCAAGTTTTGGCTACAAGGTTGCAACATGTAAGAACTTATCAATTTAATGTAAATGGAACTTGGACTATAAATTATGGCAGAAATCCTATTTGGGCTATGGTTGAAATTCTCCGCAGACCTTGGGGGGCTAACTTGAGAGATGATCAAATAGATTTGGAGGCGATGTATATTGCAGCGGAACAAGCTGATGCAGCGGGAGAAACTTTTGATTGGGTATTTAATCAATCAATGACAGTTTGGGAAGCTATCAAAGTTTGCTGTTCTGTTTGCCGATGCACTCCTATCATGAATGGTGGATTGGTAAGCGTTGTTAGAGATGTTCCGCAATATGTTCCAGTTGCACTTTTCAATAGTGAAAACATTCATCAAAACAGCTTTAAAATTCAGCGTAGAGTTTTTAATAATGAGGCGCATGATGGATTGAAAGCAACATATCTGGATCAAGTAACGTGGCAGAATGAAACTGTTCTAGCTACTCTGGATACTCAGTTAGGATACAATCCTAAAACCATAAATTTAAGGGGTGTTAGTGACAGGGATCAAGCTCAAAAAATGGCAAACTATTTGTGGGCAAGCGAGCATTATAACAGAGAGATAGTAAAATTCAAAACTACCTATTCCGCTATATCTCTAACATATGGAGACTTGATTAAAGTTTCTACTGACATAGCTGATTGGGGGCAATCTGGTCAAATTGAAAAAATAGAACTTGGCAGAATTTTCACTTCATCAGAGCCTTTCGTTTTTACAGAGTTTGTAGATCACAACATTACATTCAGAGATAAGTTAGGTGGCGTTTATGGACCTTTCTTAGTTGTTCCTTACGCTTCTAACCCTCCAGTGTATGAAGACATTTATAAATGTGAACTTGCAGCGGTTGGATCAGTTGACGAAACAAAAATCCCCGTTAATGATGACGTTCTAAAACCACAATATATTTTTGGAGAGGTTAATAAAGACGGGACTATTTGCAAAATAAATAAAATCAGCAATCAAGGAATTGATGAAATAGAAATTGAAGCTGTAGTAGAAAACTACGGAAGATTTCAATTCGATGGAGACACTGCCCCTCCGATAACTTACCCAGATTTAGAACCCGTTCCAGTTCCTCCTAATGTTACAGGCTTACGAATTGTGTCTTGGAATCCTCTTAACAGACAAATTATTGTAGAATGGGATGCTTCGACAAATCCAACTGCTTCAAGTTACCTAACAGAATATGGCTATGATGGTGTGAACTGGATTAGCACAGGATCTAGTCCTAGTACAACTAAAGCTTTCCTTTTACCTGCAGAGATTGACTATCTAACAATACCAATATTAATTTCTGTTACTGGTCTTAATGCAGAAGGCTATGGAGATAGAACTGTAATATCTGAACGGGTAGACACTCCAAACTTGCTAGTAGATGATGAGACACCTTACAATGAGTTAGAAATAGCTAACACGAATGGAATACCTATAAAATTAAAATCATAAAGCAATGGCACTAACAACAAATAAATTCATTATACCAGATGGATCGGTAAATCAAAATATTCAAAAGATGACTTCAAGCAGTCTTGGACCTGCACAACTTTGGGACTTTGGAATTTTTGATTATAGGGACACTCTAACAGCTACAACCCCCGTAGCACTAACAGGGGGAAGCCCAGCAATCCTTACAAACAATTCATCCACTGGAACATTCAAATCTTTACCAGATACGGCTGTAACTGATTTATGGATATCAGCAACAGATAAGTTTGATTTCTCTGAACTGAATATTGGTGACATGGTTGAGATTCGGTTAGATTGTGATGTTACAACTACGCAAGTAAACCAAGATTACTCAATAGATCTTGAATTAGCTCAAGCTACACTTCCTTATACATTACCAATCATCCAAAGCGAGAACGTAAAAACTGTAGGCTCTCACTCCGTTGTTAGATGGATGGGGTTTTACATGAAGGATTTAAATACCATTAACGGAGGGGCGCAATTTATTATTAATTCCGCAAGCAACCTTACTGTTAGGGTTTACGGGTGGTATATCAAATTAACTAAAAAAGGAAGATAACTCTAACAACAAAAATAAAATTATGAAAACAATGGATAAAATTAGATCAATAATTAGCTACTTATCTTTATTGCTGGTTGCCTTGGCAATCTTGGCAATAGGGGCTTGCTCAACTCCTGTTAGCGTTGGCTTTCAAGATGAGGGAATCAAAGGTTCTTATTCAGCTAAAGGGGGAGTGGAATTGGTAGTTGATCTTAGATCTAACAAGTAAATGGGATTTGAGCTAACAGGCATGTCGTGGAATCCTGCGGAGTTTGAATTGTATATTGAGCAAATACCTATTAACTCTTGGGCTAAATCGGTAACTGTTCATCATACTTACTCGCCCAATCTAGCAGACCGCCCTAACGGCTGGAAAACTCAACATTTAGAAAACCTAAGAAACCACTACAAAAATATTCTGGGGTGGTCTGCAGGACCTCACTTGTTCACAGATGAAAAAGCAATCTTTGGTTTGAGTAGTTTATACAAGCGGGGCGTTCATGCTAAGAGCTTTAACAAGGATTCGATAGGAATCGAAATGTTAGGCAATTACGAAAGCGATGATCCTAAAACGGGGAGAGGCTTAGAGGTTGTTAAACTAACCGCTTTAACAGTTGCAATTTTGCTTAAAAAAATGCACCTTAAAGCAGACAATAAAACCGTTCTTTTTCATCGTGATGATCCTAAAACAAATAAAACTTGTTGCGGATCTTTGATAGAAAAGGAATGGTTTTTGTCTTTAGTAAATGAGCATTACGACTCAGAACAATCTCTAACAGTTGAAGAACGCCTTACAAAAATAGAAACCCATCTTGGAATATGATAGCCCTAACATACTTAGCAAACGTGCAACTTGATTTTAATACTTGGAATGAAGCTGGAGGCTTGCTTGGCATGATCTTTGCAGCTTTATTTATTTTGATTGGAACTTTCCAATGGCACTTAAAAGCACAAGACAAGGAACACACACAAACAGTAAAAGAGATTTTAAAAGATGAGCGGGAAGATAGGAGATTGGCAAGGTTAGAGCATACCGCATCCTATGAGAAGCTTTCAGATGTTATCTATAAGCTTTCTAAAAGTTTGAAGATGCGTGAAGGAGATTGATTCTCTAACAACCTTTGATTTTTTGTTTGCATTTTAATAGCCATGCCTCATAAATGTAACAGCGAAAGCGAGCAACTAACTCCGCAAGAAAGACTTGCTGAATTTTGGAGCAGACCTTCCTCTTATGTTCAGCCTACAATCATTAAATCTGAAAGCGAAGAAATGACTACAGATAAATTCATGCAATCTTTTTCATCTTACGAAATGATTGCTGGGGGAAGACAAGTTCCTAACAGAAAACCAAAATATTAATATGCCTCTAACCGTAACAATTTGGCTTTATTTCTTATTCGCATTGATGATTTTTAGTCTTTGTTGTGCTTTTGTTAATTGGATCTTTTCCGAGGTTAATAAAAAAAACTTGGAGGATTTAAAGCGAGAGGCAGACGAGAAGTATTTTGAGGCTAATCAAAAGCACTGGTAAATGTATTCTTACACGGCTGAAGAAGATCCAGATCTAACAATGAATCCCAAGCCTCACGGGATAGAAATCTCATTGGATAATAGAGTGGTAATGGTTTGCTCTTATGGTGATGATGTCCCTATTTTTGCTACTGTAGAAAGTGATCCGCAAATCATAACCAATTTAGACCAAGTTATTTGCGCCTTATATGGTGGATTGCATGTAAAAAAGAAAGTGGCAGTGATGGCTTTATTTTGTTTAATGCTATTTGAAGCTTTATCTTTTCACGAAAGTAATCTAAAACTTGGGGCATCGCAATGATGCGACAAGCCGAAAAGCAAAACGCTAAAAGGCATCAACAACAAAAACAAAAAAACCGATGATTATAAAAGAAAACAGCAGTAAGAGTAACGAGTATGAACCAATTGAAAAAGGTAGACATGAAGCAATTTGTGTTACAGTTGCGGGAATAGGCGAACAAGAAACATCTTATGGCGTAAAGAACCAAGTTATTATTACTTGGGAAATACCCTCTATAGTTAGAGAGTGGACAAAGGACGGAGAAACACAGGAAGGAAGGGCGCAAATCAGCAGAACATTTACTTGCTCATTAGCACCTAAAGCATCCTTGCGTTTATTGTTAGAAAGCTGGAGAGATCGTGAGTTTACTCATGAAGAATTGCAAGGCTTTGACATAAGCAAATTGCTTGGAGTGCCTTGCACTTTAAAAATCAAGCATCAGACAAGCGCAGACGGCACAAAGATCTATGCTAACATTGCAGACGTTGAGCCATACGAAGGAAAAGTAAAACTTGAACCAGAAGCAAAGTTGGTCACTTATGATCCTTATAACCATGATGCAGAATCTTTCGGCAAGTTGCCAGATTGGATTGCTAACAAGGTTGCTGCCCCTACAAGCAGCGGTCTTGAGAATGTGCCTTTACCTCCTACGGCAGATGTCGAAGAAGTGGAAGACATGCCGTTTTAATTTCTTGTAGTAGTGTACAAAGAACAAACTCCCCGCTCTCGTTTTTTTCGTTCAATGAGGGCGGGGAGTTATTATTTTATTAAAACATGGAAACTAACATTTTTGACATTGAGACAGCTCCTTATTCAGATGAGGAAATTCTTCAAAACGCAAAACCCTTTAATCCGCATGACGTAAAGCTTGGGAATTTAAAAGACCCCGAAAAGATTGCTGCCAAACTTGAATTGGCAGAAAATGGATACAAGCAAACCTTGTTAGACAAGGCAGCCTTAGATCCTCATACGAGCAAGATTTGCGCTATAGGATTAAACAAGGCACAATCTAGGGGAGTGCAAGTTCTTTGCGGAGTTGCAGAAGAAGAAATTTTAGAAATGTTTTGGGGATACTTTAGGACAAGTCATAATCCTTGGTGCTATTGGAGCGGATCTAACAATAAGGAGTGTTTTGATCCAAGGCATATTATTGTTAGAAGCTGGAAGCTTGGTGTTTTAGTTCCTCATGCTGTGGTGAATACAAGAGGCTTTCTAACAGATCAGTTTGTTGACCTTTCACAGATTTACATGTTTGGGGATAGCTACCCAAGTTACTGTAGTTCTGAGAACGCTTGCAAGCAGTTAGGGCTATTTGGAAAGGATGAAGGATGCGGAAGAATCTTTAGCAAAGAGATGCTCAAATTTGAAGGCGTAGAAGGAAAAAACTTTCACGAAGTTCTAAAATCTAACAATCAACTAGCCTTGAAATATCTGACAAATGATGTTGCAATGGAGAGAGGCATTGCCGAAAGAATTTTATGAGTAGCCCTACACAAAGAAGTTTAAAAATGCTACGAGACGAAGGTTACACGGCTCAAGTAGTAGAGCGTTGGTGCAGCTTCACGAAGCGTAGACATGACCTTTACGGCATCATCGACATACTGGCAATCAAAGACGGGGAAACTTTAGCAGTCCAGACAACTTCTGGATCTGGAGTTTCTGCTAGATTAAAAAAAATGTTAGCCAGCGAGAACCTAGAGCAAATTCTAAGGGCTGGTTGGCAAGTTCACATTCACGGCTGGAGAAAGCTAAAGGTAAAACGAGGAGGCAAGGCGATGAAGTGGGAGGTTAGATTAATTAATGTTAGAGATGAAGTAGAATTTTGATGTTAATATTTGTATCACGTTTGATACACAAACAGATTTTAAGCCGTAATTTAGAATTAAAAAACAAACTAAACTTATGAGCAAAAACTGGAAGATTAATAAAATGAATGACGTTGCACTTCTCACAATGAACGTGCCAGATAGACCCGTAGAAAACGGATGGGAGCAATACGTTCTCTTAACCTCAGATTGGCACTGGGATAATGCTCATGCTGATCTTAATTTGTTGAAGCGTGATTTTGACGAGGCTGTAAAACGAGATGCTCCAATCATGGCTTTTGGTGATCTGTTTTGCCTCATGCAAGGGCGTTATGATCCACGTAGAAGCCGTAGCGGAATGAGGCGTGATTTGGATGAGGATAATTACTTAGATCAAGTAGTAAACAAATCCGCTGATTGGATGAAGCCTTACAAGGATCATTTTTGCTTTGCTTCAAGAGGCAACCATGAGATTTCTAACCTCCGAAATAATGATACAGACGTAATAGAAAGGTTCTGTGAGCGAATGAGATTTGGAGGCTCTAACATTGTTACGGGTGGAATCGGTGGATGGGTTTTCTTTAGGGGGATTTATGGTGGCAGAAGTCACACGCAAAAAATGGCTTATCATCACGGAGCGGGAGGGGGAGGACCTGTAACAAAGGGAACGATCAAAGCTAACAGGAGATCAACATATTTACCTCAAGCAGATCTTGTGGTAGCTGGTCACATTCATGAGCGCTGGGCATTAACTCAAGTTCAAGAAATTATCAGCGAACAAGGGCAAAGAAGTTTGAAGGATCAAGTTCACATTGCCTTGCCAACTTACAAGCAAGAATATGATCCAGATGGTTACGATTTTCATAACTTAAACGAGCGACCTCCGAAGCCTTTGGGCGGGTGCTTTTTGCGGTTCTTCATGTATAAGGGAGCAATGAAATGCGAACAGATTTTTACATAGTAAATACATTAAACAGGTCAATAGATATTTGATAAAATGACACGAATAAATCAAACTTAAAATTAAAGCCAGAAACGTGTTTACCTGCTATCGTTTTCGCATATAACCGCCAAGTCGGTTTGCGAAGGAAATACAATACAACACTTATTCCTTCAGTCTTTGCCCTATTCCTTCGCAGGAGTATAAAGGGGTTTAGATTGGGGGTTTTTTATTATAAATAATGAATGATGAGAACAAGAAAAGCGGTTATATATTACTGCACAGATCCCTTAGGGGGCACTGGATTTGGAATGATGCAAGCAAGTTGCAAGCATGGTTAGATATACTGCTGGAGGTCAATCATGCCGATAGAAAGGTCAATATAGGTATGCACGTTATTGATGTAAAAAGGGGGCAGTCGGTTAAGAGCATGGTAACATGGGCGAAGCGGTGGAATTGGAACAAATCGAAAGTTAATAGGTTTTTCAAATTGTTGGTAGATGAGCGAATGATTGTGCTAACACCGAATAAACAAACGACACACTTAACTGTTTGCAACTACGGGGATTATCAAGACGGGCGAAACGCAAACGAAACGCAAACGAAACACAAGCGAAACACAAGCGAAACACAAACGAAAACAAACAAAGAATTAAAAGAATTAAAAGAATTAAAACAAACAGAAAGCCATCTTGATTTTCTTGTTAATTATTCACAAAAAAACGAAACCCTTTTCTCAAGCGATAAATTTAAAGACGCTTGGTTGGATTGGTGCAAACATAGAAAAACAATTAAGAAACCATTAACCGAAAGGGGGGCAGCATTAACCCTTGGCGAATTGCACAAGCACGAAGAAGCAAGAGCAATCATGATGATTGAAAAATCCATAGCTAACGGGTGGACGGGAATCTTTCCATTAACAAACAAAGGAATGGTTTCTTTTCAAGACATTAAGAAATTGGAAAGAGAAAAGAATATGAAAAAATTATGAACGAAATACAAAAACAAATACACGAAAAGATAGAAAAATTATTTCATGAGATCAATGAGATCCATGAATCGAAACCAGAAGAAGCAAAACAAAAAATATCTATGGCACTTAACATGATCAAGATAGAATTTAAAAAGCTCAAATTAATTTAATGAACTACACTAACAGCATAAGCGAGATTTACGTTGCATCATCAATACTCAACGATCCAGAGCGAGCATTGTCCAAATTGAAAGCCGAAGGTGTCACTTCAGACTATTTCCATAATCACTTACCAAAAATGATTTGGAAAATGTCTGAAGCATTATTCAAAGAGGGTAGGACTCATGAAATTGAAATGCTTGAGTATTCCGATACGATAAAAGGACAAGGAAACGGAGAGGAGTTGAGTCACAGCATATCTAACATAAGAACCGAGTGGTGCGGTTGGGAATTTTTGAAGCAACACGTTAAAACACTCAAAACAATGCACGCTACTAGGTTTGCTTATAATAGTTTGAATGATGCAGTAGGACATCTTGAAGAAGGGCAATCAGCCGAAGAGATTTGCCAAGCAGCAAAAGACATTACCGAAGGCATTAACAAAATACTTGAATCAGAAAGCGGTTGGAAGACGGCAGAACAAGGAGCGGAAGAATTTGCTGATCTTCTGAGGCAAATACACAATCAAAATTCCACAAGCGGAGTACCGAGCGGCATACAACAAATTGACGAAGTAACGGGGGGGCTTGGAGCAAATGAATTATGGGTGATAGGAGCGCAGACAAGTGGTGGCAAGACGGTTTTGATGTTTCAAATGATGGCTAATTTCTTAGCCCTCGGTAAAAACGTTTTGCTATTCTCATTGGAAACGGAAGCAAACCGAGTCCACGCAAGATTAGCAGCAAACACTCAAAGCATAGAAATGAATAAGATTCTTGGCAATGGCATCTCTCCAATGAATAAAAACGACTTCATAAAATTAAGATCATATATTGAGGACGTTATAGAATCCGATTGCCTAACAATTTGCGACTCTGATTCAATAAGCATGGAAAGCATCATTGCTAAATCACAACAAATAGCAGACACGGGCAAGACGATTGGTTTGATAGTAGTCGATTATATCCAATTAGTGTCTCTAACACATGGCAAGGACAAATCAAGGCAAGAGCAAGTTGCCGAGGTTACAAGAACCTTGAAACAATTAGCCAAAAGATATGGTTGTCCTGTATTGACCGCAACTCAATTGAATGATGACGGAAAAGTAAGAGAGAGCAGAGCAATAGCACATGACTCAGATGTTCTATTGATGATTTGCGATGACTCAGAAGGAGTTTATGTTTTGAAGAATCGAAACGGAGAACGCAATAAAACTTTAGACCTAACATTAAACGGGGCTTTTCAGCGTTTTGAATAAATGAATTACAACAAATTTATTCCGAATAAAGCCACAAGCGAAAGCATCATAAAAGAAACCGCTATGCTATGGAATGTTAAGGAGGAGGACATGATCAAAAAGGGACGTTCTCAACCATTGGCCTTTGCTCGTCAAGTTGCCATGTTTCTAACATATGAGCTAACAGGTTTAAGCACAATTAAAGTCGGCAAGGTTTTTGGAAACCGAGATAGCAGTACTGTTTATTATGCCACTCAGCAAATTGCCCAAGCCATGCAACAAAGCCCCAAGATAAAGGAAGCGGTGGAGCAATTGCGTTTAAGAATACAAACAAATCCAGTCAAATAATTTACACTGGAAAAAAAGAGCCTCCGCAAACCCATATAAAATAAAGGATAAGCAAATCAATATGATTATGTGATTGCATTAATTCAAGTAATGGCTACCTTTTGGTCATCAGCGGGAGCAACCGCAACCAACCAACACATACTACAAACATGAAAAACGAAAGAACAGACACTCAAATGGTAATAATAGCCGATTGGAAAATCTTAGCAGAGCATAGCGGAGAACAATACTATCTTGATATTGAATCGCCATGCGGGAATTACGGCAGTTCATTAATGTATTGCGAATCTTACGGAGACAATCCAGTTGTGCAATGTTACGAAATAGAAGAAACCCCCGCCTCAATGAAACGAGTTCCCCGTGAAGTAATTGAGCATGCTATCATTTGGGAATCAGAATTAAATTTTAACCTTTAAACAATCTCAGCCCCCGCAAGGGGGCATTAACCAAAAACCAAAAACACTACTACCATGAAAAAAGCTACAAGCCTCATTCAATATATCAAAGTCCGAGATCTTAAGATCGGCGACATTGTTAGAATTGGAAACGATGAACACACAATCCAAGAACTGCACCCCTACGGCACTTCTTATCACAGTCAGATTGTAGTTACGAATTTGACACCTCCGCAACATGCTCCGCACTTTGACAATTTGCACGAATTTGAGTTAGTCGGCTTTATGTCGCCTCACTTCACAATTCCAGTAAAAGCAAAACGGAAGCGAGTCAGCAAAGTTGTGCAACGAGTCCAAGCGCAAGGATATGGAATTGAGCGACAGGGCAGAGAATGGCACGTCTGGAAAAAGGATGACCATTCAGTTACTGCGATCTATGACACACTGAAGGAGATCCCCGAAACCAACCCCGTCTAATTATTAAAATGTGCTACCCCTATAACGTCATAGGGGTAGCCAATCTAACATTACAAACATGAAAACTAGAAACATGAACGAAGACAAACAATATGAATTGAGCGCAATAGCAAACAATCTTGCATCAATTTTAAATGCCGAAAAAACGGCAAAAGGAAACACTCTTGAGGGCACTAATGATTTAGTGAAACGTCATTGCATAAGGCTATTGCTCAAGGCTTGGAGGTCTCAACGTTATACGAAGCAAGGAACAGCAGAAGCAACCCGTGCAGATTTCAACGTTAGCACAGTGGAGCAAGCCGTTTACTTGTATATCAATATCAAAGGCGTTGCTTTTTACGAATACAAGAAAGTGTATGATGACGCAATGGGGCTTCTGGCATTATAAAGCCGAAAGAAAATGAAAATTTCACAAGTTGAGGGGGCAAGTTGTGAAAAAAAAGCCTCCCCCAAACCTATATAAAATAAAGGATTAGTAAAATAAGATGATTATGTGATTGCATTAATTCAAGTAATGGCTATCTTTTAATCATCAGCGGGAGCAACCGCAACCGCAACCAAACCAAACACTACTACCATGAAACTTACAGAATACGAAAAGCAGCAAGTCATTATCGGAATTGAACAAGCTAACAGATTTATCAAAAAGGAATCTCCCCGCAATCCAGATCTAAGACCAGCAGACGTTCAAGAAACTTTAGATCACACCATACAGCACAAGGCAAACATGATTAAAATGCTCGCTGATGATGTTGCAGCAACTTACCAAGAACTTTACGCCTAATCAACCAAGCCCCCGCAAGGGGGGCATTAACCAAAAACCAAAAACACTACTACCATGAGCGATTATGAATTAAAAATTGAGATAGACGTTAGAGACATCAAACTGTTTCAAGATGTTCTTGCCGATTGTCCAAATATTGACAGCTTCTTCACGAAGGAATTTTCCGATGTTTGGACTTATATCGGGAGTGACAAAGACGATTGCATTTCTTTGATCAGCGAAGTCGAAGAATTGATTGAAAACTCAAACGCTGGGCTTAATTTTCATTACGAGATCGAAAGATGCAAACCCTTAACAGTAGGAGACGCATGGGACATATTATTAGACGGGGAATTTGCAACGGCAGAAGAATTAATATTAATCACTAAGATTAATGGATATAGCATGGAGACATTAGAATCCGTCCTTTACGCCAGAACGGCACTCCGTGATTTTGACCAACTTGAAGATGAAAGGAACTAGCCAATGGATTTAATAGAAGACGCAATAGCAAGTTACTTAAACGGAAACATTCAAGACGTGAGAACATGGATGGAGCATAACGGCATAACATTATCGAGCATGCTAAATATTTACATTTTAGACCATGATCCAGACAAGACAGACATAATTCTTTTTGTTCAGCGTTTGCAATACCTACCACAATAAAAAATGAACGAAAAAATAACCGATATTTCAAGCGGGGGAATTGATTGGGAAAACATCAATCTCAACTCACCATTTGAAAGAAGCCTAAATTTAATCACTCCCTTAACCTTTGAAACGCTTTTGCTGGAGGTTGGTTGTAACATTCCAGAAATAACAAAGGGAGCAATCATAATGCAATTCAAAGAAGATGTATCAAGCAGGGTAGAAGAAGCTTGGGAGATTTTCGGAGCAAACTTAGACGCAATATTTGCCGAGGCAAAAAAACAAAGAAAGGACTAACAGAATGAGAAACTACTACATAAGAATTGGAGTTAAAGGAAACACTGACAAATCAATTTTTGAGAATGTCATGCCGTTCAGATCTTTCTTCGCAGCATGCAATTTTGCCCAAAGACTCAGCGAATCAGAAGGCGGGGAAATCGTGGAAATAAAATTGAGAGGATAACAGAATGAAAATAACAGGAAAAAAAGAAATAGTAAAAGCGGCTCTAACAAGGTTTCCTACAACCAGAGATAGTGATTTTATGCTTATTGCTTTTATTTGGTGGCAAGAGTTACCAGAAGAAGCAAAAAAAAATGAAGCGGTAAAAGCGTTTTTTGTTAGATTGTCTAATGGAGATTTCAGCAACCCCGAAAGCATAAGGCGAGCAAGACAATTGATACAAGCCCAAGACGAAACACTAAGGGGGGAGTCATACAAATACAAAGTAACCAAGGAGGAGAAACTTGTTAGAGATGAGATCATCAATGACTCCCGTCAATATCCATAGTTAAAAAGATTTTGAGCCATGGAAAGGCAGCAAATTGCCTTAAATAGGCGGTTTGATATAATGGGGGCAAAAAAAAGAGCCTACGCAAAGCCTTATAGAATAAAGGATTAGCAAATCAATATGATTATGTGATTGCATTAATTCAAATGAAGTTTATGTTTCAACCATCAGCGGGAAGCACCGCAACCAACCAAACCAAACCAAACACTACTACAATGACCAGCAAAGAAAAAAGCCAATCCGTTCTTAACCTTTACAAGAAGTTTGAAAGCGAAAATTGCCATGCCGAAAATTACCTTTTGCTTGCAAATTATATGCGAGACGATGAAGCAATTACGATTGCCCGTTTAAATATCGAATTCTCAAAACAGCACGGCTACGTCAATATGGATATGCGTAATTTAGCACATAAGTATTGCAACTGTTTCCACGCTATCCTAATCGCAAACTGCAAAGGATAATCAACCAACCAACCAACCACTACACTACAAACATGAAAAAGCAAAAATCAGCAGTCGAGTTCCACGTGGAGCTTTCTCAATGGTATCTCAAAAACCATAAGCCAAGCACGGGCAAAAACAGGAGACAGGATTCCTTCTTTACCACTTTGGCATATCAAGAAACCGAGTTCGGCAGATGCGGAGATCTTAACAATGCCGTAGACCCCTTGCATGAGCTTGAATGGTCAGAGGCAATATTCGACAAGGCAGCGCATTTAGACGTAGCAATCAAGTTCCTAGCATGGGCGAAGCGTTCAATTGAAGAAACGGGAGACACGCCCTCAATGCTTCAGCTTGTGAATCAATTGCACAAGGACGTTCTCATGGGCGCTCAAAGCGTTTCAAGGAGTTCTTCAACACCTACAAACATGGTGAAGGCAAAAGTGCTTGAGGTAAAGGCGAGGTATTTAGACCGCTTCATGTATGAAGTTGAGTTCACGGAAAAAAAATAATAACAAAAGGAGAATAAGAAAATGGATACAGAAAAAGAATACCCTCACCCTTACGTTGTTTGTTCTGGTCACCTTCAAGGGGTTTGCATAACGGCAGCAACCATGCTCGATTTTATAGCGGATTATATGGAAGACGATCTTTATACAGTCCAAGAATTGAAAGCAAAAATAAAGCATCAAGTAAAGATGTTAGAGCAAGCAGACAAGGACGTTAATTTAGTCCTCAAGAATCACTACGAAGCAATAACAAAAGATTTAAAATAATGAACGCAAAAACAGAACACTTAACGGAATCAGATTTGCAATATGCAAAGCAGCACGGCTTGAGCATTGAGGATATGGTTTCCTTTAAACAAGACATGCAGCAAGAAGTAGAATTTGAAATCAAAGCACGGCAGCAAGAAGATTACGCCGAGGCGATGCAATGGGCAAACCCAGAAATAGATTAATGAAAGAGATTAATAGATTCTTGTTAGAAACCGTGGCAATCATTTTGATTTTTTCGATAATGGGTTTTGCTATGGGAGTTTTAGCGATAGAAATAATAAAACAATGAAAATAGAAAAAGTAATAAAAAGCGAACTCAACCCAAGACAGATTTGGATCTTACAGCAATTACTCGAAACGGATAAGAAAACAATGAGGGATCTGACAACTGATTTTATGAGCAGAGTGAACCTAACAAATGCAATAGACGTGTTAGAGCAGCGGAGGTTTGTTGTTAGGTCGAGAGAAGCAAATTATAATTCCGAGCAAGATCGAAGACTTGTAATGGTTGGAATTACCGAAGGGGGCAAAAATAAAATCAATAGCATTATGCGGTGAATAGACATCAAAATCACCGCAAAGCAGGTCATATGACCTTAAAAGCAGTTCATTCATTGTAGTAAGTGAAAAAAAGCAGCCTCGCAAATCCTTGTTAAATCAAAGGTTTGCGGGGTTTCTTGCATAATAAGATGATTATGTGATTGCATTAATTCAAGTAATGGTCATATTTCATCCATCAGCGGGAAGCACCGCAACCAACCAACCAACCAACCAAACACTACAAAAACATGAGAAACCAAATAACAGCAGAACAAGACTTTAAACGCCATTGCAGACTTGCCGTCGCTTACAGTGAAACAATTCACAACTTTGATTTAGAAGATGAATACATGGAGCGGGAATCTAAGCATTGGGATTTTTGCACAAGTAAGGGAAAGACACTGCCTAACCAAGATAAGGAATATTTTGCACAATCCCCTTATTCATCTATTGAAGTTTGTGGCAGTGGATACGTTCTGAGAAATCACGTTACGGGCAAGCGTTTTCCCTTCGCAACTTATAAAGCTGCAGTAATGGCAAGGGGTGGAGTTTCACAACGCTACCAAGCCATTAACAGGGGAGATACTCCAGCACTTAGCACGGCTGGCATCTAACCAACCAACCCCCCGAAAGGGGGGACAACCAAACAACCAACCAACCGAAAAAATGGGAAACAATAACAACGTAATTATTTACACAAGCGCAGCAGATTTTTATGAGGGCATTTATGAACTCACAAAATACGGAGTAAAATTTATTGGTCATCATAACGAATTGAAAATTGAATTGCTCGGAGGATATTAAACCAAACAACCAACAAAAAAAATGAAAATTAAAAAAGGGAATTACATCAAGTCCAAGGAGAACCCGCAATTGGGGCAATTTAAAGTCATGGAAGATAACGGGGTCTGGTTTAAGATCGTAGGAAAAAGAAACGCAATTATGCTCTTTCATTCCGTAGCACGGCAGAAGTGGCAAGTAGTCGCAAAAGATGACTCTTCAGCAATCGCAAATATTCAATACTAAAACCATGAATCAAATCACATTAACTCCCGCTTATGGGAGAGATTACAAAAGCGCAAAAGCAATAAAAGCCGATTGGGATTCTGGCAAAGATTTTTTGATTGCTCAATATGGTCATCCTTATGACGGCAAGCCAGCAAACAAGTCAGACATGAAAGGCGTTGCTGTATCAATTCGCTATTCACAGATGCGGAAGGTCACAATAATTCAAAACTAAAAACGATGAAAAGAAAAACCGATGCGGAAAGAAGCGAGACGGAGAAAATATTTTGGAAGATCCAAGGGTCAGAAGTATTTGAGCGCAAGGGGCAAGAGATTGATCTCATGGGGGAATTGATTGCTCTTTGTGATTCAATGCGAAAAAATAAAGTCCCCGATAGAGAATGGTCTTTGGGGGAAGATTACGGCTTCACCATGGCTGATTTAATGACAGGATCATACTACGCATTAGCAGAATTACACGCAGGGCAGCATAGCGAGACCTACGCAGCCTTGTGTGCTGTGGCGACAATATACCAACCAAGTGCCTACGGCTACGACTACGAGCGAGGCACGGGCGAGGAAACAGTATACGAAGCGATTGGTTATCATTTATTTGATCCAATTAACGACAAAATGATCTAAAACGGGCTTTTTGATTAAAGTAAGCATTTAATGTTGACTACATCAAACTTAAAAGACAGTTTACCCGCATCATGAGTTTAGAAGAAAACAGCATTTTTATGGATTGGACTCCTAAGGAATTATCAGCATTAAAATCAGCAACGCAAAAATTGCGAGCGAAGCAACCAGACAAGCCCAGACGAATTAATTTAAAGACAGGAGTCAAGGGTTGCCATTACCATAGAGGGCACGGCAAGTATTTAATCTACGCATTAATTGACGGAGCGCAAGTCTACGCTGGAAGAATGGAACACTTTGACAAAGAAAAAGCAATCGCTTTGCAGCAAATCAAAATAGAAGAATACAATAATAAACTACTATCAAAAAATGAAGATTGAAAAAAAGCACGGAGGTGTTAGAAAAGGAGCGGGAAGACCGAGGATTGACGAGGTAAGAATTACCCTTTCAATGCTTACCGATGAACAAACGGCTCTTAGGTTTAAAACATTAGCAGCAACATTAAATTTGTCCTACCCGAAAACCTTAAGGTTCTTGTTAGATCAAAATAAAAACAAATGAAAATTGTAGAAAGAAAAATCAAGGATCTCATTCCTGCAGAATACAACCCAAGACAATTAAGGGAAAAGCAATTTGAGGAAATCGAAAAGAGCCTTTCTAAATTTGGCTTTGTTGATCCTGTTATAGTAAACAAGAAAGCACCGAGAGAAAACGTAATAGTTGGAGGACATCAGCGCTGCAAGGTTTGGAAATCGTTAGGAAACGAAACAGTTCCAACTTTCGAGGTGAATCTCTCTCTCGAAGAAGAACGAGAATTAAATGTTAGATTAAACAAAAATACTGGAGAATGGGACTTCGATTCTCTGGCTAATTATTTTGAACAAGAAGAATTGATTGAGTGGGGTTTTGAAGAATACGAGCTTGGCATGGTGGAGGATGTTGATTTAGACGACTTCTTCGATGACGAGGAAAAGGAATCTTCAGATGCGCTTCCTAAAATTGTGTTAGAATACACTGAAGAAGAACATAAAAAAGTGACCGAGGGCTTAAAGAAGATTGCTGGCACTCCAGAAAACGCTGTTTGGAAACTTCTCGGCTTCAAGGAATGAAAATCTACCTTGCGGGAACTTCCCCCGACAACTTGAGGAAGTTGGAACAAAAAGCAAACATTCTCGAAAGCTTCGCCTACATGAAGAAGCACAAGAAGGACATTCATTTGCTGCTAAGAAACAATTTTATGTTAGATAGCGGCGCTTTTACATTCATAGGTGACAAAAAAACAAAAATCAATTGGCGTATATATACTGAAGAATACGCCAAATTTATAAACGAGAACAATATAGAATTATTTTTTGAGTTAGACATCTATTCCGTCATTGGAACAAAAGAAACCGAAAATTTGAGAACTTCAATTGAAAGCATGACTAACAAGAAATCAATTCCTGTTTGGCATATCTTTCTAGGTATTGATTACTACAAATGGATGGTAAAAAATTACGACTACATAGCAATAGGAGCAAGCGGGAGGCACGATAGTAAATGGACAAGAACCAACCCAGAAAAATTAAAAGCGTTAGTTCAATATGCGAAGAAGCGAGGAACAAAAGTCCACGGCTTAGGTTATACTGTAATGAAAACGCTTAAAGAAATTCCTTTTCATTCGGTTGATAGCACGACTTGGCAGCATAACGGGCATAGATTCGGAAAGATATACAAGTTTACAGGAAACGGAATGAAGAACATCCACCCTAAGAAAAACGTCAAAAACAAAAACGGATTGATAGACCACAATTTTAAAGAATGGGTAAAGTTTCAATCTTACGCAGAAAGCAATCTTTAACATGAATGTTCTTGGTCACATAGCGGTTGGTCTAATTGGTTATGCTATAAGCAAAGATCCGCTTTTCTTGTTGGGTTCTATCCTCCCCGATGCACCTTTGATAGCAAATGAAATGCGGAGGACTCAATTCAATAAATGGGATGTTAAAGGCAAGTGGTTGTATGATGTTACTCACTCCCTTTATACTCCAGTTGTCCTTTTCTTTATTTCACCAATCACAAGCCTTGCTTTCCTAATCCACATTCTGTTAGACGTTCCTTTTCACAGCAGTGCTTTTCGATGGAAGCCGTTTCTTTTTAACAGATACAAATCTACCAAGAAAGCTTTGCTGTTAAGCGGTGGTGCTGACAGTGTTGCTTGCTTCATGACTGAAAAGGATTATGATTGCTATTACTTTAACTATGGGCAAGAGTATCACAGTAAAGAATACCGTTATGCTGAAAAAATTTGCGAGAAATACGGCAAGAAATTAAATGTGATAAATTGCCAATGGGGACATGATGCAAAAAACCGAAACTTCATGCTGATTTCAACCCTAACACAATTAGGATATGATGAAGTGATAATAGGAACGAGAAACCTCCTTCCATTCTTCGACAAATACAAAGACAGCAATTGGTTTAGCCTCAAAATATATCAGTATTTACTACGTGTTTATATCAATACTCCTTTAGTCGGTCTTTTCAAAAAGCAAATAAGCAATAAATGCCAACAAGAAGGCTATTATTCAAGTGAGAATTACAAAAAGAAAAAATGATATATCTATCAACCAAAATAATTCCGTTAGGGTCAACTACATTTAGACAATGGAGGGCTGATAGTCATTGCAAATACATTCATGGCTACAGGCTTCTAAGCAAAATCTGGTTTACTGCGGATAAATTAGACAAGAACAATTGGGTCTTTGATTTTGGAGACTGCAAGCGATTAAAATACATGTTAGAATATCAATTTGACCACACATTTTGCTGCGCTGCAGATGATCCAGAGATTGAAACATTCAGAAGACTAGAAGAAAGGGGATTGTTGCAGTTGAGAGTGATGGAAGAGGCAGTAGGAATTGAGGCAACCGCAAAGTGGGTCTTCAATCTTGCCAATAATCATGTAGAGGATAGAACGAGGGGAAGGGCTTGGGTTTCTAAGGTGGAAGTTTGGGAGCATGAAGGGAATAGCGCAATTTACGAAATAGACAAATGAAAGACTATCTAACATTAAGCGATGATCTCGCTTTTTACACAATCGAAGGAGAAGGAGAGCACATAGGAAAGCCGTCAGTATTTCTAAGGTTATCGAATTGCAATCTAACCTGTAAGGGGTTTGCAACAGAAGATTCTCCCCATGGTTGCGACTCTTACATTTCTTGGTCAAAGAAAAACAAATACACCTTTAAAGAATTAAATGATTTTTTTGCTCGTAATCTTTTCGATGGATATTTGAGAAGGGGTGCTATTTTAAAAATAACGGGAGGAGAACCATTGCTTCAAAGGGTTGCGCTCAAGGCTTGGCTTATTACATTTGAGGAACGCTTCGGCTTCATGCCTTGGATTGATTTTGAAACAAACGGAACTATTCTTGTAGATGACGAATACTGGGGAGAAGATAATGAAAAAGTTTCCTTCACAGTTTCACCAAAGCTTTCTAACAATGGAGATCCAGAAAAGGTTAGATACAAACCCAAAGCAATTAAATGGTTGAGCGACAACGGCGCTTGCTTTAAGTTTGTGGTAAGCGAGCAAGAACAGGTAAAAGAAATCTATGATATGTTCATAGAAAAAGGATTGGTTGCCAAATCAAGAGTTTGGTTGATGCCTTGCTGTGGCAGCAGGGAAGAACACACTCAGAAATCCGCAATGGTAGCAGAACTCTGCAAATGGAATAATTTCAACTTCTCCCCAAGACTGCAACTGGTCATCTGGGACATGGCTCTCAAGGTCTAACAATTTTTAAACATGAAAAAGGAACACGTAAACATTAGCGACATCATCAACAAAATTCCAAGCAACTTAGGGCAAGGGCATAGAATTTACGGCATACCAAAAGGGGGTTGGAACATTGCCAACCTTCTAGAGAAGCAAGGATACGGATTGATTGAGTATGACGTTACAAAGGCAACTCTCATTGTTGATGATATTGTAGACTCTGGGGCAACCAAGGAACGCTACCAGCAGTTAAACGCAAAGGCAGACTTCTTTGCGCCATACGACAAGACCATTGAGCCAAACCTTCCTTGGATTGTGTTTCCTTGGGAGGGAGGGCAAGAGGCAAGTGTTGAGGATTGCGTAGTAAGGCAACTGCAATATTTGGGGGAGGACATCAATAGGGAAGGATTGTTAGAAACACCAAAGCGAGTAGTAAAAAGTTGGAGCAAAATCTTTGGCGGCTACAATGAAGATCCAAAGGATCATATTAAGCTATTCGATTCTGAGGGATGCGATGAAGTCGTTCTCTTGAAAGATATAGAGTTTTATTCAAATTGTGAGCATCACATTCAGCCATTCTTTGGCAAAGCGCATATTGCTTACATTCCTAACAAGAACGTTATTGGAGTGTCTAAGCTCGCCAGAATCCTTGAAGTATTCACAAGGCGACTGCAAATCCAAGAACGCATAGGAACACAAGTAGCAGACGTATTGATGGAAGAGTTAAAACCCCATGCTGCTGCCTGTTTAATTGAAGCAAAGCACTTCTGTATGGTCTGCCGTGGAGTAGAGAAGCAAAACTCAACAATGATGACCTCTGCCTTGCGTGGAGTATTCAAAACAGACGCAAGCGCAAGAGCAGAGTTAATGTCCATGATTCAAAAATGAGCGAAGAAGTTCAAATCGACAAAAGTATAGCGGGAAGACCGAGGATTGTCTTTGATCTTGAGATCATCGAAAAGCTCGCAGGGCTTGGTCTTAGGCATGAAGACATAGCTGACTGGCATGATTGCACCACTAGAACAATCGAACGAAGAATAGCGGAAGACGATGAGTTTTGTCGGGCTTATAAAAAGGGAAGAAGCCGACTTAAAGCACGATTGAGACAAGCGCAATTAGACGCTTGCTGGAGTGGCAGCATACCTATGATGATTTGGATGGGTAAGCAATTGTTAGACCAGAAAGATAAAACGCAAAACGAGACAGACATCCAAATGAAGGACATTACGCCAACTATCAACTTGATTGCTAAAAAGCCAGATGGCGAATGATTATGAATTAAACATAGGATTGCACGACAAGCAGTCTGAAGCGTTCTTTTCTACCGCCAATGAGGTTCTCTACGGGGGAGCAGCGGGAGGCGGTAAATCGCACTTGATGCGGATTGCTGCAATAAATTGGTGCTGCGAGGTGGCAGGGCTGCAAGTATATCTCTTTCGGAGGGTTTCTGAGGATCTTTATAAGAATCACATGGAGGGAGCGGGAGGTTTTCACGCCTTGCTTGGTCAGTGGATTGGTGCTGGATTGTGTTCCTACAATGCCTCCAAAAACGTAGTTCAATTCTGGAACGGCTCAAAGATTTGGCTTTGTCACTGCCAACATGAAAAAGACAAGTTTAAATATCAAGGTGCTGAGATTCACGTCTTGATGATTGACGAACTAACACACTTCAGCGAATCAATTTACAGATACTTGAGAGGACGCTGCCGAGTTGGTTCTTTATCTCTGCCTAACAAGTATGAGGGATTATTCCCTAGGGTTCTTTGCGGCTCAAATCCTGGCGGGGTTGGTCATACTTGGGTTAAGAGAACTTTTGTAGATAATGCTCCTTACAAATCCATTGTTAAGATGGAGAAGAAAGAAGGGGCAATGCGGAGGCAATACATTCCCGCACTTCTAACGGATAATCCTACTCTTGATTATGAAGAATACTCTGGAAACTTGGAAGGGCTTGGTTCTCCAGACTTGGTTAAGGCAATGCTAAACGGAGATTGGAACATTGTAGCGGGAGGAGCGTTAGACGACCTTTGGCGTTCAGATGTTCACGTTTTAAAACGCTTTAAGATTCCTTTCTCATGGAGGTTAGATAGAACGTTTGACTGGGGAAGTTCTACGCCCTTCTCGGTGGGCTGGTGGGCTGAAGCAAACGGGGAAGAAGCGGAGTTAGAAGACGGCTCTACATTCTGCCCGCCTAAAGGAACGCTGATAAGGATAGCTGAGTGGTATGGTGCTGAACAGGTAGGAACTAACAAGGGCCTTGCTCTAACGGCAAAAGAAATAGCCAGAGGGATTCTTGAAATGGAAAAGCAGTTACTTGAATTGGGCTGGATAGCTGGCAAGGTCAATGCGGGGGCTGCAGATAACCAAATATCTAACGTAATAGAAAAGAACGCTGACACTATAGCCAAGAAGATGGCAGATGAAAAAGTCACTTGGCTTAAATCTAACAAGAGTGCAGGATCAAGAATTGTTGGACTCGATTTAATCAGAAGTAGAATGAAATCCGCAATTGATGGAGAGGGTGCTTCAATCTACTTCATGAATAATTGCTTGGCAACGATAGCTACTCTGCCTATAATGAGGCGTGACCCTAACAATCCAGAGGATGTTCTCAAGGGTGCTGATGATCATGCTTATGATGAAATCCGCTATAGAGTCTTGCACGGAAATGTTAGATCAGCTACAAACATTAAGATAACTCACGTTACCTAACAACTATAATTTTATGCCAGAAGTTGACCACCAGCACCCGCTTTATGAAGAATTAAGACCTTCATGGGATCAAGTAAATGACTGTATTAAGGGAGAGCGACAAGTAAAGAAGAAGAAGGACATCTACTTGCCAAAGCCTAACCCCTCTGATGTTAGTGCGGAAAATGAGACTCGTTATAATCAGTATCTAACAAGAGCAGTATTTTACAACGTAACAGCCAGAACTTTATCTGGATTAGTTGGACAGGTATTTTCAAAAGATCCAGTTGTAGAAGTTCCAACATTGTTAGATTCTATCATTGAAGACTCAGATGGCTCTGGCGTTTCTCTTGTTCAGCAAAGCAAATGCGTCTTAGGTCATGTCCTAGCTAATGGCAGGGCTGGCTTGTTTGTTGACTACCCTACAGTTGAAAGAGTAGCGACAAGACAAGATCAGTTAGATGGATCTATTCGACCTAACATCCTTCACTATGATGCGCCTTCAATCATCAACTGGCGAAGCGAAAGACAGGGTGCAAAGAATCGTCTAACACTAATTGTTCTATCGGAAACCTATGTAGATAGTGACGATGGATTTAAAGAGGAAATTGTAGAGCAATTCCGTGTCCTAAGATTGGTTGAAGGCATTTACCAAGTGCAGATCTACAGGAGAAGCACGGCACAGGGAAGCGGGGCTTATGGCTTGGTTGAGGAATACACTCCGACAAGCGCACAAGGAACGCCTCTAACACAAATCCCTTTCCAATTTATCGGCTGGGAAAATAACGATGAAGAACCAGACCTTCCCCCGCTTTATGATCTATCGGTTTTGAATCTGGCACATTATCGCAACTCTGCAGATTATGAGGAAGCTTGCTACATTGTCGGGCAACCTACGCCATACATGACGGGCTTAGATCAGTCATGGGTGGATGATGTTTTGAAGGGGCAAGTTCACTTAGGATCTAGATCAGCCGTGCCACTGCCAGAAGGCGGCTCTATGGGGCTTGTGCAAGCCTCTGCTAACTCTATGCCCAAAGAGGCGATGGATACAAAGGAGCGTCAAATGGTGGCGTTAGGGGCAAAGCTCGTAGAGAATAAAAACGTCCAAAGAACAGCGACTGAAGCGGGGATGGATAACGCATCCGAAACAAGCGTTTTAGCTTCTGCAGCTAACAATACAGCGGAGGCATTTAGAACGGCTCTTGGATGGTGCATGGAGTTTGTCGGAACAAATGGAGAAGTTGATTTTGAACTGCATACAGATTTCGTAAATCACACTCTTAATCCGCAAGAGCAAGGGGCTTTACTTTCCCTCTGGCAAAACGATGTTCTAACATGGGATGAGCTTAGAGATAATCTAAAGAAAGCTTCCATTGCAGAACTGCCTAACGATGAAGCAAGAGACATTATTGACGCAAGCGCATTAGATGGGCTGGATCAGATTGATGATGAAGTTGATGATGTAGAGAATGGCTAGATCTATTACAGACATAGCAACTAGGCATCAAGTGATGCTTGAGAGGCTCAAAGCTGGAAAAGCAAAAGACTATCGTGTTTTAGCGAAAAAGTTTGAGGCTGATTTATTGACTGCAGCTAACAGGCTTGGAGTTGATTCGTTAGATCAGCTAACAAAAAAGGAATTGAATCTATTGCTTCGCAATGTGACCAAGTTGAATAAAAAATATCAAGCTGCAATCGTAAAGGATCTTGATAAAGATCTGCGAAAGTTGGCAAAGGATGATGCGATTTTTGAACGTCAAACTATCAACTCTTTTCTCGTTACTGGCAATGCAGCCTCGGCAGCAAACTTGGCTTATGCTGCAGCTTTAACTTCCCCTATTAGCGCAACTGGAGAGTTGTTAGAACCATTTATTAAGAACTGGTCTAGGACAAGGGTAACACAAGTCAGCGGGGTTATTCGCAAGGGATACAAGGAGGGGCAAACACTAAGCCAGATGACGCAGCTAATAAGAGGCACAAGGGCTAACAATTTTAAGGATGGTTTAACCTCTTTGCAAACAAGACAAGCACAAGCAGTAATCAGAACAGCGGTGCAACATGTTAGTGCTACTGCTAGGATGCAAACTTGGGAGGCTAACAAGGATATAGTTAAAGCATACAAGTGGCGTTCCACATTAGACGGGAGGACAACGCAAAGATGCAGAAGCCTAGACGGGTTAGAGTTTGAGATGGGCAAAGGACCGATGCCCCCTATTCACATTAATTGCAGATCAACAATTAACTTTGTGTTAGATGAGGCTTTAGGTTTAGGCGATTTAGATAAGGGGGCTACAAGATCAGCACTAGGCGGGGAAGTTCCAGCAAAGCAGACTTATTACGATTGGCTAAAAACCCAGCCTAAAGACTTTCAAAGATCAGCAATCGGAAAACAAAAAACGACTTGGCTAAATGACGGAACTTTAAACTCTGAGCAATTCGCAAAGCTCAATCTTGATAAGAATTTCAAACCCTTATCGTTAGATCAGATGAGAGAAAAAAGAGCAATGATGTTAAAGTAATGGAATTAAGTAATACAGCAAAGAACAGCGTAACCAATGATCTGTTAATCAGCAAAGCCTCTAACGAAAGTTATCGTAAGGGCTATGATAGGATCTTTGGAAAGAAAACAATCTCTGGCAAGTTGCCAACAGAACAAAAAACAAAAACCAAACAAGGAAAAT
>Ga0208544_10000409_pt1 | contig 34168 bp, 25 predicted proteins | sample DEB08_DNA_9_FD_184526 | JGI IMG/M metagenome (GOLD analysis project Ga0208544, IMG submission 184526) | Aqueous microbial communities from the Delaware River and Bay under freshwater to marine salinity gradient to study organic matter... | ecosystem: Environmental > Aquatic > Marine > Coastal ... | reverse complement strand
CGAACATGAACAACAATTCCTTTTTGCTGCATCGGCTTTAATTTAAATCAGCGCTCAGAAAAACAGCAGTGACAAGTAAAGAGGAGGGTTTACCCAATTGATAATAATACGCGCTTACTGGTTCAATCGGATGCTACGTTGGCGTCACTTTTACACGATCACAATATTTCAGACTGTACCACTTCTGCTTCCTTGGGAGGCGGGCTAGATTGCTATTTCGGCTGGATGGTTTGGGTTAACCATTCCTCTCCAAACTGTATCCGAATTAAATTAAAAACGCGCTTATGAAAACTTTGAATTATTTGTTTCTAACAGGTTTGTTCCTGTTGTTCAGCGGCCAAAAAGAACAGTTTACAACCGATGATGCCGCCGCTGCGGGTCCGGTAAGTGCATGGTACACCCAAATTTTGATTTTTGTACCTTCGCTGACAATTTTTGTGGTTAAGCTAAAGTAAAAATGAAAAGCGACTGGTAAGGAGCGTTAGTATTGCTTTCGATTGACCTCCAACACAAAAAATGTCAGAGAATCGCTATTACGATTCGCAACGGTGCGGCACATACGCACCGTCAATTCTTCAAGACAAAAACCTAATAACATGCTTAAGTACATAATTGCCACCTTTTTATGTTGTTGCTCGATGACGGCTTTTTCTCAAAATACACCATCTTTCGGGATAGGCACCCGCTGGATTTATGAACGGATAGATATGAATTACCTGATAACTTACGAAACGGTTGAAATCATTTGTGACACGATTATTAATGATACCCTGGCTTTTGTCATTGAGAAAGGTGCTTTCGGTAGACCTGTAACCCATTTGCGCTGCTTCGAAACATTAGATGCCAGCTTCAATTTTGTCGGCTATCCATGCGATTCCACTTGGGTGATTACTTCTACAACAGATATTTTGCCCCCTGCTACAGCGGTTTATCCCAACCCCAATGATGGTCAGGTGTTTGTTGACGGCGTTTTGGGCCAAAAAGTTCGCTACGCATTGTACGACATTGCCGGACGTTGTGAACAACAAGGCGTATTACAAAATGAACAGTTGTACATCGCCCATCCAGGTGTTTATTTCTTGCTATTGGAGGTGGCTGGTATTTGGTCTTCGCATAAAGTGGTCGTGGTGCATTGATATGGAAATTACGCTAACACAGCAGCTAGGTCCATGCGCTCCGAACCCGTGAGCACCATGAGTAGGAAGTGTAAACGGGTAAAGGTTGGATACGTGTAAAGGTTAGCCCCCTTTTACACCCTTACACATTTCCACGTTTCCACCCTTACACTTTTTCACCTTCTCGCTCTCCTTCTTTTCGCTCTCCACCTTCTTCCTCGGTGCGTTGATGTGCCCGTTGGCGCTGCCACTCATCTTCCTTTTCGTAGGCGCGGATGATGTCCTTCACGAGGCGGTGACGCACCACATCGTCGGCCGAAAGGCGAACGACACCAATCCCGTCGATGGGCGAGAGCAGGTCGATGGCCCGGCGCAGGCCCGATTTCTGGTGGTAGGGCAGGTCTACCTGCGAGAGGTCACCCGTAATGATGCAATTGGCGGTAGGGCCCAGGCGGGTCAGGAACATCTTGATCTGAGCGGTAGAGCAGTTTTGTGCTTCGTCCAGAATAATGAAGGCATTGTCGAGCGTACGGCCGCGCATATAAGCCAGCGGTGCGATTTCGATGACCCGGGTATCCATAAACTGGGCCAACTTCTCGGGCGGGATCATATCGTCCAGCGCATCGTAGAGCGGGCGCAGGTAAGGGTCGATCTTCTCCTTGAGGTCGCCGGGCAGGAAGCCCAGGTTTTCCCCTGCTTCCACGGCGGGCCGGGTGAGGATAATCTTTTTGACCACCTTGTTTTTCAGTGCCCGTACGGCCAGGGCTACCGCGGTGTAGGTTTTACCCGTACCGGCTGGCCCCACCGCAAAGACCACGTCGTTGGCTTCGGCGATGGCGATCATTTTCTGCTGGTTGACAGTCTTGGCCTTGATCTGGCGACCGTCCCGACCGTGGAGGATGGTCTTATTGCTGTGGCCGTTGCCGAGCTTGGACTCGAAGGGGTTTTCACCTTGTAGCAAATCTTTAACCGTTTGTAACTGCAACTCCTTGTGCTCGCGCAACAGGCGAACCATCAGTTCCAGGCGGTCTTTGGCTTTTTGGGTAAATTTCTTTTCCCCACTGATCTTTACATTATTGCCGCGGCTCGTGATGACAACTTCCGGAATAGCTTCCCGAAGTAAATTGAGTTTGCTGTTCTTTTCTCCGAATAAGGCCACGGGATCCAGCCCGTCTACCTGTAAGATGATTTCGCTCAAGTAAAGGAATTGAAAGTTGAATACTCTTGGCAGCGGGTTCCCGCCAGCTTTCGCGGGCTAAACCATCCCCAAATGAATGACATTTCTAATCGTTATATAAAAACGGTTGGCACCAGAAAAAGGTTCCGTGATCAACCAACTTAGATCAAAGTTAGGGATTCTTTGGCTAAGTGCAAATTAAGATTACGCCCCCAATTGGCCATTGTGGAAAAAATGTTGTTATTTAACCAGTAGATACAATTGATGATGCCACAGAAAATATTCAATGACCCGGTTTACGGTTTTGTGCAGGTACCTTACGGACTCCTTTTCTCGCTGGTCGAGCACCGGTATTTCCAGCGGTTGCGGCGCATCAAGCAATTGAGTCTCACCCACTACGTCTACCCGGGTGCCCTGCACACGCGTTTCCACCACGGCCTGGGCGCGCTGCACCTCATGAGCGAAACCATTGCCGTGCTGCGCGACAAAGGCGTCGATATCAGTCCGGCCGAAGCCGAAGCCGTACAGATTGCCGTCTTGCTGCACGACATTGGCCACGGCCCCTTTTCCCACACCCTCGAACACACCCTCATCCACGTACACCACGAAGAACTGTCGGTGCTGTACATGGAAAAGCTCAACGAGGAATTCGGGGGGCAGCTGGAACTGGCCATCCAGATCTTCAAGGGCCAGTACGAGAAGCCCTTCCTCGCCCAACTGGTCAGCAGCCAGCTGGACATGGACCGCATGGATTACCTCAACCGCGACAGCTACTTCACCGGCGTCAGCGAGGGCGTTATTGGCTACGACCGCCTCATCAAAATGCTCACCGTACACGACGGCGAGCTGGTGGTAGAAGAGAAAGGCATCTACTCCGTCGAGCGTTTTCTCACGGCCCGCCGCCTCATGTACTGGCAGGTGTATCTGCACAAGACCGTCCTCGCGGCCGAGCTCATGCTCATTCGCACCATGGAGCGGGCCAAAGACCTCATCGAAGCCGGCGAATCCCTGCCAGCGCCCGCCGCGCTGGCGTTTTTTCTCCAGCACCGCGACCTCCAACTGACCGACTTCAAGACCCGCCGCGACGAACTGCTCGACTGTTTTGCGCGCCTGGACGATACCGACGTGGCCGCCGCCGTCAAGGAATGGCAATTTCACACCGACCCCGTCCTGGCCTACCTCGCCGGCGGACTCGCCAACCGCCGCCTTTTTCGCCTCGAATTCAGCCCTACCCCTTTTTCCGCGGCTTACCAGGAGGATATCCGCCAGCAGCTGGCCCGCAAGGCCGATCTCCCCGCCGCCGGGCCGGGCTATTTCCTGCTGACAGGAAAGGAAACCAACGCCGCCTACTCGACCTCGAAAGACGAAATTCGCATTCTCCGAAAGGCTGGCCAGGTATTGCCCATGTCCGAAATGATCGACAATGCCATCCAGCCACAGACTTTCACCAAGCACTACCTCTGCTACCCCAAGTTGTAGACTACATGATCAAGAACGAAAGATTGCTCATTCTCATCCTGGCCACCATCCAGTTTACCCACATTGTCGATTTCATGATCATGATGCCCCTGGGCAAGCAGTTCATGGAACTCTTCGACATTACACCCCAAAAGTTCACCCTGCTGGTGTCGTCCTATGCCTTTGCCGCCTTTTTGGCTGGCCTGGTCGGCGCCCTTTTCATCGACCGCTTCGACCGGCGCCACGCCCTGCTGGTGCTCTACGTGGGCTTCATCATCGGCACGCTGGCCTGTGCGGTAGCGCCCACCTACGGCTTCTTCCTGGCCGCCCGCGCCTTCACGGGCGCTTTTGGGGGTACCCTGGGTGGCTTGTCGCTGGCCGTCATCGGCGACGTCGTTCCCTTCGAGCGTCGCGGCAAGGCCGTCGGGCAAATCATGATCGCCTTTTCGGCCGCGTCCATCGTGGGCGTACCCGTCGGTATCTTTCTGGCTTCCGCCTTTGGCACGCAGGCTCCCTTTTTCATTATCGGTAGCCTATCTGTTTTGTTCTTTGGTTTGGCGTTCTTCGTCATTCCGCCGCTGCGCAGTCACCTGCACCAGGAAAACGGCCAGAATGTCCACACCAGTCCGGCCGACGTGTTTCGTCTCGTGCGCGACAGCCCCAACCAGCGGCGGGCCCTCCTCTTTTCGTTGGTACTCATCCTGGGGCATTTTTCCATCGTCCCCTTCATTGCGCCCTACCTGCAGCTCAATATCGGATTCTCTCAAAACCAGGTGGCCCTGCTCTATGCTATCGGTGGCCTGGTCACCGTTTTTTGCCTGCCCTTCTTCGGTTGGCTGGCCGACCGCTACGGGCACATCCGCATCTTCACCATCGCCAGTGTCGGCGCCCTGGTGTCCATCTTCGCCATCACCAACCTGCCACCCGTGGCGCTGCCGGTAGCGCTGGTGGTGGCGGCGTCATTTTTCATGGTCGCCAGCGGCCGCAACGTGCCCGCCACCACGCTCGTTACCTCGGTGGTCAAACCCGAAAACCGCGGGAGCTTCATGAGCATCCGCCAGTCGGCCAACGAAGCCGGCCTGGCCCTCAGTTCCTTCATTGCTGGCTTGCTCATCGTCGAAAACCCCGACGGCAGCCTGGGCCATTACCAACACGTGGGCTACTTTGCCATTGCCATGAGCATCCTGGCCATTTTTCTGGCCCGTCGCCTGCGTAGCGTTTCCTGAGGCTGTACCCACGGGAATTGCAGGAGTACCGTCCCGGTGGCGTTCGCGGTGTACCGTTTGCCGGGGTTATGCGTTTTTATTCACGGACAATTTGCAGTGGGGGCCCCCGCGACCCCTGCGGGCGCGGCCGGGCTGTCCATTCCGCCACGGGCTCCATTCCCATCCCTGGTCCTTCCGGGACTCCGCCCGGCGCGCTCGCCTTGACGGCTCGCGAAGGCGTCTAACGTAACGTCGAATTTATTCGACGAGAATAGACAGCGAAGCGCTGTCGATATTCACAATAAACTTACACACCGGCTCGCAACCCACAGCCAGCCCATTCCCGAAAAAGTGTACTTTTACCCCTATGAATCCCTTCGATACGCACTTCCATACCGTGCTGGCGGCCCGCCGGGCCGCCCACCTCCTGCGCCAGTTGCCACCGCCGCTGACGGGGCAGGTCGATTTTTGTTCCAACGACTACCTGGGGTTTGCGCGTAGCAACAGCGCCGCCGCCGCCGCTGGCCGTGTTGGCGCTACCGGCTCCCGGCTCATCAGCGGCAATTCGCCACTGGCCGAGCAGTTGGAGAGCGAGTTGGCTGCCTACCACCACGCGGAGGCCGCGCTCCTGTTTACCTCGGGCTACGCCGCCAACCTGGGCTTGCTGCAGGCCGTGACCGAGCGCCAGGACACCCTCATCTACGACAAGCTGGTGCACGCCTCCCTGCGCGACGGTATCCTCCTCACGCGGGCGCGGGCGCTGGGGTTTGCGCACAACGATGTGGCCGACCTGCAAAAGAAGCTGGCGGCCGCCAGCGGGCGGGTACTGGTGGTGGTCGAAAGTGTCTACTCTATGGACGGAGATGTGGCCCCCCTGCGTGCGATCGCCGCCGCCTGTCAGGCGGCGGGCGCAGCACTCCTCGTCGACGAAGCCCACGGCACTGGCGTCTGCGGCGACCGGGGCGAAGGGCTGGTGGTAGCCGAGGGCCTGCAGGACCAGGTCTGGGCACGGGTTCACACTTTTGGCAAAGCCATTGGCAGCCACGGGGCCGCCGTGGTGGGCAGTCGGCTGCTGCGCGATTACCTGCTCAATTTTGCCCGCTCCTTCATCTATTCCACCGCCCTGCCCGACCATACGCTGGCCGTCATTCAACAAGCTTACCAGCAGCTGCCAACCGGCGTAGCCATCCGCCAGCTCCACGAGCGGATCGCTTACTTTCAGCAGCAGTGTTCGCCCGCGGTACGCGCCCGGCTCTTGCCGGGCAATACGCCTATTCAGGCGTTTCTCTGCCCCGGCAACGCCCCGGTGATGGCCCTGGCGCAGGAACTACAGCGGGCCAATATGGCCGTCCTGCCTATTCGCCACCCCACGGTACCTGCCGGGCAGGAGCGCCTGCGCATCTGCCTGCACGCCTACAATACGGAAGCTGAAATCGATCAACTACTGGCCGTATTGGCGCGCCTGGCCTGAAGGCTTAAACCGCCCGATTTGTTGCCCTCGGCTAAATTTTAGACTTTTGCGGCCGACAAGCAACCCGCAATCTACTGGCATACACAAGCGCCTGCCGGGCAGGCCCTTTTGATTTTCGCTGACCACACTCCCCCTTTTTATGAGCAATTCATCCACGATACCCCCGACGGCCCAACAATTTTTCGTCACCGGCATCAGTACCGAAGTCGGCAAAACCGTCTGTTCGGCCCTGCTGGTCAAGGCCCTGGAAGCCGACTACTGGAAGCCCGTACAGTCGGGCGATCTGCACCTGACCGACACCATGAAAGTAGCCCACTGGACGGGGACCAGCCTGCCCTCGCCGCGGTTCCACCCCGAGACTTACCGCCTCACGGAGCCGTTGTCGCCGCACGCTTCGGCTGCCCTCGACGGCATTCGCATCGAGCTGGATCGGTTTCAGCTGCCCGCTACCGGCCGGCCGCTCATTGTGGAGGGGGCTGGCGGTTTGCTGGTGCCACTCAACGAAAAAGATACCGTACTGGACCTGATGGAGCGCCTTCAGCTGCCCGTTATTTTGGTGTCGCGCAACTACCTGGGCAGCATCAACCACACGCTGCTCAGCATTGCCCAGTTGCGGCAGCGGGGTATTCCGCTGGCGGGGCTGGTGTTCAGCGGCAATCCCGTGCCCGCCAGCGAGGCGGTGATCGAGCAACTGAGCGGGGCCCGGGTGCTCTTTCGGATTCCCGAATTTTCTGCTTTATCTTTGCCCGCCATTGCCGACGCCGCCGAAGGGCTGCGGAAGGCTGGTATTTTTGCCTCATCCATTAACCCAATTTAATGCCCAGTTTAACCGAACGCGACCAACAAGTCATCTGGCACCCTTACACCCAAATGAAGACGGCCGGTGCGCCGCTGCCCATTGTGCGCGGTGCCGGTAGCTACCTCTACCACGAGGATGGTACGGCCTACCTCGACGCCGTCTCTTCCTGGTGGGTCAACCTGCACGGGCACGCCCATCCCTACATTGCCGAACAGGTGAGCGCCCAGCTGTTGCAGTTGGAGCACGTCATCTTTGCTGGCTTCACCCACCCGCCTGCCGTCACCCTGGCCGAACGGTTGCTGCAACACCTGCCTAGTCGGCAGGCCCGTATCTTCTACTCCGACAATGGCTCTACGGCGGTAGAAATCGGGATCAAGATGGCCCGGCAGTACTACTATAACCAGGGCGAACAGCAGCGCTGCCGCCTGGTCGCTTTCGAGGAAGCTTTCCACGGGGAAACCTTCGGTGCCATGTCAGCCAGCGGCGACCACGACTTTAACCGGGCCTTTCAGGACCAGTTTTTCGAGGTTTGGCGCATTCCCGCACCTACCACTCCCGACCGTGCCCGGCAGGCGCTGGCGCTGCTCGAAGGCTACCTGCAAACGGGAGAGGTGTACGCCTTCCTCTTCGAGCCCCTGGTACTGGGGGCTGGTGGCATGCTCATGTACGAGGCCAGCGTGCTAGATGAACTCATTGCCTGCTGCCACCGCTATGGCGCCCTGTGTATTGCCGACGAGGTGATGACGGGCTTTGGCCGCACGGGGCGCACCTTCGCCTGCGATTATCTGCGGGAGCAACCCGACATCATGTGCCTGTCGAAGGGCCTGACGGGGGGGACACTGCCCCTGGCGGTCACGACCTGCAGCGCGGCGGTATTCGACGCCTTCTGGTCGGAAGACAAACTGAAAGCTTTCTTCCACGGCCACTCGTACACCGCTAACCCGGTGGGCTGCGCGGCGGCCCTGGCGAGCCTGGACCTGCTGGAAAGCCGGGAATGCCAGGAGAATATAGCCCGTATATCCGCGCGCCACCAGGCGTTTCGGGCCACGGTGGTGGATCATCCGGCACTGGTGCGGGTACAGCAAACGGGGACGATTCTGGCACTGGAATTTGCCACCTCCTCCCAGACCTCTTATTTCAATTCCCTCCGGGATCAGCTGTACTATTTTTTTATGGAGCGGGGCATCCTGCTGCGGCCCCTGGGCAATGTCATCTACGTGCTGCCGCCCTACTGCACTACCGATGAACAGTTGGCGGATATCTATGCGGCTATTCAGGCCAGTTTTGAGCTGGTTGAGGGCTTCGCCGAAACGGTGGACGCCGGCTAAGTGGGATAGCGCTACGGCGGTTTTTTTAACTACACAGTGCATGGAGGTGACAAAGGACACAAAGGGGGGGCGAAGGCGCGGAGGCACGGCGGTTTTTTTATAGCCACCAAGACTCCAAGGACACGGCGTTTTTTTAACCACACAGGGCATGGAGGTAGCAAAGGGCACAAAGGGGGGGGCGACGGAGGCACGGCGGTTTTTTCATAGCCACCAAGACTCCAAGGACACGGCGTTTTTTTTAACCACACAGGGCATGGAGTTAGCAAAGGGCACAAAGGGGCGCGCGAAGGCGCGGAGGCACGGCGGTTTTTTCATAGCCACCAAGACGCCAAGGACACGGCGTTTTTTTTTAACCACAAAGGGCATGGAGGTGACAAAGGGCACAAAGGGGGGGGCGCGAAGGCACGGAGGCACGGCGGTTTTTTCATAGCCACCAAGACGCCAGGGGCACGGCGTTTTTTTTAACCATACAGTGCATGGAGGTGACAAAGGGCACAAAGGGGGGGGCGCGAAGGCACGGCGGTTTTTTCATAGCCACCAAGACGCCAAGGACACGGCGTTTTTTTAACCACACAGTGCATGGAGGAGACAAAGGGCACCTGGAGTTTTAGCTATTTCTCTTTGTGTGCTTTGTTCTCTTTGTCTGCTTTGTGGTTCTTTTTTTTTTTGCCACGAAGGGTATTGGGATTGGATTAGCCCGTCTTGTGGCCCGTCCGTGAGGGGGTGGCTGGGGAACGGAAACAGGGGTATTTGACAAGGGGGATTTCTTGACGGGGCATAGGAGCCCCTTGGGAGGGGCCCACCCTCAGGGCCTGAACGCCAGCCCCTGATTTGGCTAACTAGCCGTACGGGGCAAACCACCACCATTGCTGCCAGTTATGCACTGCCAACAACCAAGCAAGGAAAACAAAACCGCTGAATGCCCTTGCTGGCCTGGCGAAACGTGTTCGCCGCAAGGGGTAGTTACCGATGAGTAAGCTGAAAGGTGGCCAAAAAGCGGATCCTTTTGAACTTACCCAATAAATATACTTCTAAATGTTTGTTTTTGCAAGACAAAAACACGTTTTTTTTAAAATATAAATCAGGGACATTTTCCACGGTGAAGTAGCCGGTAAACAGACGCTTCATGAACAAGCAGATCAGTATAGTGGGTTGGGGGAGTTGCTCGGCGTTGGGCCACGAGCCGGGTGCCATCTGGACAGCCTACGCGACGCACGCGGCGACGGCCATCCGGTGGCAGCAGCACCTGGGCGCCTGGGGAGCGGCGCTACCCGGAGCCAGTGAAGCGGCCCTGGAACACCTGCGCCAAAGCCGCAAGGCGTACGCGCGCCTGGACCGGTCGGTGCTGTTGGCCATGTTGGCGGGGGAGCGTGCGGCAGCGATGGCGGGCTGGGCTGGCGAGCCGCAGCCGGTGGGTTTGCAGATAGGGTCGTCGCGGGGTGCGACGGGGTTGTGGGAGCAGTATTACGGCCAGTATACGGCTGGCGAACCGCTGCCGCCCCAAGTGTCGCCGCTGACGACGGCGGGAAACCTGGCTACCCATACGGCCCAGCACCTGGGGCTGACGGGGTTGGTGAGCGACAGCTCGATCACCTGCAGCACGGCGCTGCACGCGGTAGCCAACGCGGTGGTCTGGCTGGAGTCGGGGCGCTACGACCGCTTTTTGGCGGGTGGTGCCGAGGCGCCGCTCACTCCCTTCACGGTAGCGCAGATGAAGGCCTTGAAAATTTATGCTTCCGACGAAGCCGCGGCTTACCCCAACCGGGCTCTGGAGGCCGACAAAACGGCGAACACCATGGTACTGGGGGAGGGGAGTGCACTCTTCGCCCTAGCTACCAATGCTCCCCAGCCGTTGGCCCTCATCAAGGGGATGGGCTACGCCCGCGAAGCGACGCCCACGCTGACGGCCGTATCGGCGCAGGGCGACGGCATTCGGCAGGCCATGGCCCAGGCCTGGCAGGAAGCGGGCCAGCCGCCAGTGGACGTGGTGATCTGCCACAGCCCTGGTACGGTACGGGGTGATGCGAGCGAAAGGAATGCGATCCGGCAGGTTTTTGGCGAAAATATACCATCTTTGGCCTCCAATAAATGGAAGCTAGGCCATACCTTAGGGGCTTCGGGCGGACTGAGCCTGGAGTTGGCCCTGTTGCTGCTGCAGCACCAAACATGGGTGCCCGTGCCCTACCTGCCGCCGGCGGAAGCCCCGCAAAAGATCAGCAATGTGCTGGTGAATGCCTTGGGTTTTGGAGGCAATGCGGTGAGTTTGTTGGTGGGGTTGTAAGCAGTTGGCGTCGGAGTATCGGATTGCCGGATTCGCGTGAGCGCTGCGGAGGGCCGACCAGCGGGAGGATGAGGGCGATAGCCCGAACTAAGGCGCAGGCCGAAGCCCGTAGCCTAGCGACCCCGCAGGGGGCACGCCCAAAACAATAAAACAGACATTGAAAAGTAAGCAAGTATAATGGAAGTTAAGAACTGGAACCTGGAAGAAATTTTGGCCGTTTACCATACCCCACTACTGGAACTGGTATACCGGGCGGCGAGTGTGCACCGCGAACACCACAACCCACGGGAGGTGCAGATCAGTACCCTGTTGTCGATCAAGACGGGGGGCTGCCCCGAAGACTGTGGCTACTGTCCGCAGGCGGCGCGCTACCATACGGATATTGCCACCAACGACCTGCTGAGTGTGCAGGAGGTGACGCAGGCGGCCATTCGGGCGCAGGCGGTGGGTGCCTCGCGCCTGTGTATGGGTGCCGCCTGGCGCAACGTGAAGGACGGCGAAGAATTTGAGCACGTACTGGACCTGGTACGAGCCGTGAATAAGCTGGACATGGAGGTGTGCTGTACGCTGGGGATGCTGACGGAAAACCAGGCCCACCGCCTGGAGAATGCCGGCCTCTACGCCTACAACCACAACCTGGATACGTCGGAAGATTTTTACAAAGAGGTGATCTCGACCCGTGGCTACGGCGACCGCCTGGCGACCCTGGACAACGTGCGCAAGACCAACATCACCGTCTGTTCGGGCGGCATTGTGGGGATGGGCGAAGCAGTGGAAGACCGCTGTAAGATGCTGCTGACCTTGGCGCAGTTGACGCCGCAGCCGGAGTCGGTGCCGATCAACGCGCTGGTAGCCGTGGCGGGTACGCCACTGGAGGAGCAGCAGCCGGTGTCGATCTGGGAGATGATCCGAATGGTGGCTACGACCCGTATCGTGATGCCCCAGTCGACGGTTCGCCTGTCGGCGGGCCGCACCGAGATGTCGACCGAAGGGCAGGCGCTCTGCTTTATGGCGGGGGCGGGCTCGATCTTTGCCGGCGACAAACTGCTGACCACCCCCAATCCGGATATGCACAGCGACCTGAATATGTTTGACGTGCTGGGCCTGCAACCTACGCCAGCCTACAGCAAGGCACCCAAGCGGGAGCCACTGGAGGAGGAGGAGACGGCAGCAGAACGCGAGGAACGGATACGCTGGTCGCGGCCAGGCCACAAGATTGCTGCCAACGAGGCGTACGCCGCCGCGGCTAAGGAGGTGCGCAAGGGGTAGGGCGCTGGCTCGACCACGCCGCTGGCTACACACGGGTAGTACGCCCTGCTGCCAGCCGGGCTTTGGGGGTCATCTTTCACCACGAAAAGGTGACCCCCCCAATAAATAGGCGCAATGACCTATGGTAAACCTGGCGGCACTCTTCCAGGTGCCTGTTGACTACGGCATTTTGCCAAGTATCTCCAATAGCAATGCTGCATTTTCTGCATCGATTTCGGCGCGTCCTTCCTGTAAGGTACGCGCCAGGGTTTGTGCCAATTTCCAGGCCTGGGGGCCGCCACCGGTTTTCTCCGATATATTCCAGCTTATGAACCGGGGATATGCTTAATCCCCCTTAGCGGGCGGTCGCTTTCCCGGATCTCGTCATAATCTGTAGTATGGAAAGAAACGTGTCCTTCCAGAATGGATTGAATACGCGCTGCTACGGCAGGACTACAGGCAATGCCAATTTCGTCGGAGCCTACCCGAAGGGGATCAATGAAGGAGAGTTTAAGTAGCAAGGAGTTGTCTTGAATCAATGGCAGGTAGTGGTGCACAAACTCATGGATATCCTCCAACTCGTGGATAATAACTTGCAGAATGACCGTTTTTATAGGGTAAGGTTTGGTGTACTTAATTTAGGGTTTTTTCGTTTGGCGGGCAAGGTTTGTCACGCAATTAAAAGCGATTTCAAAAAAATAATACGACCGGAGCAACCCCGTGTTTACTTTGGCCATTGCCTTGGAGGAATTACCCGCCAGGCGGATTTTTGCGGAATTTGATGGCGGCCTCCTATTGTGATGACAATCAGGTCTTAAGGTGATTATTGTCAGGGCGGATAAAGGTGGGGGAGGTTAGTTTTAAAGTAAGTTTGGGAAACCCCATAAGGGTGATTTATAGCCGTTTTTCCGGCAGCTACCTCGTCCACCGACAAAAAAGGAGCACCATGAGTAAACTAGAGCTCAACTACGTCCGCGATTTCATCATCAAAGGAAAGATCGATGACGCCCTGCAGGAGTTGTTTACCATTCTGCAAAGCAGCAGTACGCTGCACGGTCGGTTGCGCGATGATGTCATCATGCTGCGTACCCAGTACAACGACTTGCGCCGGAAAGAGAACCTCCACCTGATCTCCGCCGAGGAAGCCCACCTCGAAAATGCCAAACTCCAAAAAGCCATTCTGGATGTGATCAACAGCATGGAGGAACCTTCTCCGGCACCGCCCCTTAAGCCTTTGCCGATGGCTAAACAATGGCCCGCCTGGTTGCTGCCCACCCTGGGGGCGGTTGTGGTTGTTGTACTGAGCTTCCTGTTGAGGGATGGCTGTCAGTCGGATGAACCAGCTGCGCCTCCCGCCGGTGGATTTATGGAACAACCCGGGGGAGCGATACCTGGGGGAGCGATACCTGGGGGAGGAGCCGCCCAGGGGCTGGCGGATGTGTACATCGCCGATTGGACGTTTAGCCCCGATCCGCCGGTGCAGCATGATCCGGTCAACGTTTCCTGCCTGATCCGCAACAAAGGGAACGCCCCCGCTGCCAACTTCCGGGTGGAATGGTGGGCGGGTATCCATTTTGGCAGCTCGGCAAAAACCTGGACGCTCTCGCTCGACGCCAACGAAGAAAGGTTCCTTTCCTTTGAGTACGCGGGCTACGAGAGTTGGTACGGCCAACTGCAAACGAAACTGGTCATTGATCCGGATAACCGCTTGAACGAAAGCGATCGCGGGAACAATGAGTTGATCAAAACGATTAGCGTAAGGAAAAATCCCGGGGACAGCGAGCCTCGCGTCATCCATGTCGAAGGCTTATGGCATACCCCAAATCAAGCCCTGAAGTACGAGGTAACCCAAAATGGGGATCAATACCGATGGGTTGTAGTGGGGACAACCGTTACCGGAGAAGGGCAGATTGCTGGCAAAAACCTGATCGGGGACATCAATGGCGTAGCAATCACCTACCAGGCTGTGTTAGTCGACCCACAGGGAAAGGCTTTGGTACTTTTCACGGAGCAACCTAGCCAGGCCCGGGTAATTCTGTTTAGAAGGTGTGCCGATTACCAGCGTTTCTTAAACAACTACCAGGAACAAAAGCCTGTTTTTTATAAACTGCTAACGGATGTATTGAAAACCGAACAGCACCCCCAGTGCCCGGATATTCGCTTCTGAATGGATTGCGCATCGTTCGGACACCTTACCCCGGGCTTGTACCTGCTTCAATTGCTGCCCCCCGGGCGAATGCCATTATGATTAAGGGGTAATTGTGCCGTGGCACGCGGCAGGTCTGGCTTTTGGTTTATCTTTACTTTTACCTCCAAATATACTCCCAGGGAGAGAATAGTTGATCCTGGCCAAACCGGTTTATTGTTAGACTTGTTCGGCAGATTCTAAAACAGGGGGATGCTGGATTATCAAATCATCAATCAAATTTCACGAAGAAATGAAGACTGCCTCTCTATTTGTTTTACTGCTGTTTTGTCTTTTGGCGACGTCCTGCCTGGTGTTTAAGTCCTTGCCAAAAGAAGTGGGACTGGAACTTGGCGATTTTGTGTCATTAAGTAAAAATGATACCCTTTTTTATTCAAAATTTGAAGTTACGAACAAGCAATACCGCATTTTTTTGGACGACATTCCGCTCGCTGATTTAAGGCAATTCGAAAGATACCGGGTCAAGTCAGAATTTTGGAGCATCAGTCTGGGAGACGTTTTTATAGCGCCAATTGAAAGGAATTATTTTGACCACGTAGCATACGACGAATATCCTGTAGTAAATATCACCCCGGAAGGGGCAAAAGCTTATTGTCAATGGCTGAATGGTAAAATAGCGGATAAAAATGAAAACATCTACTTCCGCTTGCCGAACCGGGATGAATTTAACCGCCTCCTAAGTACCGTCGCCATAAAATACGATTCAGACAGATCAGCAGACTACGAAAAATTCAGCTTTAACCTGAAGTTTGAAGATGGCTATTCGATTGATGGTGGACACTTTAGTGTGATCGCAAATAACAACAGCAATTATTTAGGCAATACCAAGAAGAAATACGTGCAGAATAGGTTGGGATTTCAACACGTGGTTGGAAATGTACAGGAAATGCTTGAAAATGGAAATTATACCGGAGGGGGCTGGGACACGCTGCCAAGTGAAGTGACCATTGAGCAGGCCTTTGAACAGCCTGATCCCCGCATTGGGTTCAGGCTAGTCATGGTGAAAAAGGCCACCTGAATCGTAGGCGCAGGGCGGACATCGGAAAGATTACCTTCTTCGCTGGCCAAACTCACGCAAAGGTACACGTAACCTCCCCTGGGGAGCCGCTGCCTCCCGGATCTGCCCCGCATAAAAATAGCTGAGGAAGCTCCTGCTCCCCCAGTTATCTCCAGGCGGTTGTGGTTGTACGGTAAACCTACTGTTTTACCACCCGCTGGACCCACTGTCCGGTGGGACTTTGCAGCTGCACCAAATAGGTGCCCGCGGGCTGGTTGGTCAGGTCCAGGTCCACTTGCAGGAAGGTGGCCCCGGGCAGTTGGCGCTGTTCCAGTAGCTGGCCGCTGGCGTTGACTACGCGTAGGGTAAAAAACGCCTGCGCCGCAGTGCTGCTCACCTCCAGCCGGTACTGCCCCGTGCTTACAGCCGGGAATACCCGGGCCGAAGCCGCCCATTCGGGCCGGTCGCGGGTGCCTACCATGGCGGTATTTTCGTAGTAGTACCAGTTGAGGGTCGCGGTGGCAGAATTATACACATTCTGGATCAGGACATCTACGTCGCCATCCTGATCGAGGTCGCCCAGCAGAACGGGCGTAAATAGTCCTTCCAGGTGATTGCTGTTCAGGCTGTAGGGGTTGAGCGTTGGCTCGGCCAGGCTGAAGGCAGCGGTGGTGCCCGTGTTTTCGTAGAAAACCAGTTTTTGGAAGAAGTCGGAATAAGCAAAATTGGTGGTCCCGAGGATATCCAGGTCGCCGTCGGAGTCAATATCCGCGACGTCAAAGATTAGGGAATTGATCTGCCCTACGGGTGACGCCGTGGTGTGGAGTTGCCCCGGCGCAAAGGTGGGTGCGGTGGGCGTGCCGGTGTTCTCGACCAGGCCGATGCCAAACACGGCCACTAAGTTGTCATAATCATAGGCGTAGTAGCCGCTCAGCATATCCAGGTCGCCATCGCCATCGGTATCGGCCAGGCGAATCACGCCAGCGCTGTTGTTGTCGAAATTCTGGTTCAGCCCAAAAGCATTGGCGACCGGCGCGGCGAAGGCGGGCGCGGTGGGTGTGCCGGTGTTTTCGAAGAACAACACCGGATTCGCGTCGGGCAGGATGGTAGAGATGAGCATATCCAGGTCCCCATCGCCGTCGAGGTCGCCAAAAGTAGGGCTGGCATGGACGGTTTCGACATCCAGTACCACTCCGGCAAAGTCAATGACCGGGCTGGTAAAAAGCGGCCCGGTGCCATTGGTAGCCTGGTTTTCGAGGTAGACCAGCCGCTGATTCGGATCGCCGGGGTTAATGCCACGGTCGTATTCCACACAAACGATGTCGAGGTCGCCATCGCCGTCGAGGTCGGCAAAAGTGCTCAGGGCAAATAGCTGGCTGGGGACCAGTGCGAAGGGGTTCTGAACCGGCTCGGCAAAGGCAGGCTGGGCCTGCAGGGGGGCACCGGCACCGAGACCCAGCAGCACGGCTGCCAGGCCCAGCGCGCGCCGCAGTTGGCGGTGCGACTGAAACTGCCGCATCTGTTGCCACAAACGGCGCAGGCTGCGCACCATTTTAGCTTGCTGGGTGGGTGCCAGGTGGGCAAAGGCGCCGGACGCCAGGAGATTATTGAGTTTACTGGTGAGATAGCGCCATTGGTGGTGGCAACTGCCAGCAGCATTATGCTTCTTCATAATGTGGGGTTTAGGTGGGATAAAAATAACACATTATGCTTACATCCGAAAGGGGATAAGGACGCAAAAAGAAAGCATAGTAAATATCCCGTGCCTGCTTCACCCCCAAATAACGGAGGCAGCCTAAATATGCTTTAGGCTGCCCCTTTTATTTTCAATCTATTGCGCTTGCCGAGGTGTCTACTGCTTCACCACCCGTTGAACCCACTGTCCGGTGGGGCTTTGCAGCTGCACCAAATAGGTGCCCGCGGGCTGGTTGGTCAGGTCCAGGTCCGCTTGCAGGAAGGTGGCCCCGGGCAGTTGGCGCTGTTCCAGCAGCTGGCCGCTGGCGTTGAATACGCGTAGGGTAAAAAATGCCTGCGCTGCGGTGCTGCTCACCTCCAGCCGGTACTGCCCCGTGCTTACAGCTGGGAATACCCGGGCCGAAGCCGCCCATTCGGGCCGGTCGCGGGTGCCCACCATGGTGGTGTTTTCGTAGTAATACCAGCTCAGGGTCTCGGTCAGGGGATCGTACACATTCTGGAGCAGGATGTCTACGTCGCCATCGTTATCCAGGTCGCCCAGTAGGACGGGCGTAATCAATCCTTGCAACATACTATTCTCCAGGCCGAAGGGGTCGAGCACCGGCTCAGCCAGGTTCATGGCTTCGGCTGTACCCGTGTTTTCGTAGAAAACCAGGTTTTGGGTAAACTCGTAATAATCGAAATTACTGGTTCCGAGGACATCCAGGTCGCCGTCGCCGTCGATATCCGCGACGTCAAAGATCAAGGAATTGATTTGCCCTTCGGGTACGGCGGTCGTCAGTATCTGCCCCGGCGCAAAGGCGGGGTCGGTGGGCGTGCCGGTGTTTTCGACCAGGCCGATGCCAAACGTGGTGATTTCGGTGTCGTAATCGTAGGCGTAGTAGCCGCTCACCAGATCGAGGTCGCCGTCGGCATCGGTATCGGCCAGGTGAATAATTCCGCCATCGTTGTTGTCGAAGTTCTGATCCAGGCCAAAAGCGTTGGCCACTGGCTCGGCAAAGGCGGGCGCGGCGGCCGTGCCGATGTTTTCGTAGTAGTAAATATCATTTGCGCCAGGTGCATAAGTGGCGATGAGCAGATCGAGGTCCCCATCACCATCGAGATCCCCAAACGTAGGACTGATGTAGGTTGTCGTGGGGTCCAGGACGAGCCCGGCAAAGTCGTTGACCCGTTCGGCAAAAACGGGATCCGTGCCGTTGGTGCTCTGGTTTTCGATGAAGAGCAGGGTCTGCTCTGGCTCATCGGGGTTGGCCCCATCGGTGTATTCCACGGAAACGATGTCCAGGTCGCCGTCGCCGTCGATGTCGACGAAAGTGCTCAGGGCCAATTCCGGGACAGTGGTCAGCCCGAAGGGGTTCAGGGCTGGTTCGGCAAAGACGGGCTGCGCCCGGAGGGCAGAACCGGCACCGAGGCCCAGCAGCACGGCCGCTACGCCCAGTGCGCGCCGCAGTTGGCGGTGCGACTGGAACTGCCGCATGCGTTGCCACAAGCGGTGCAGGCTGCGGGTCAGCTTTGTCTGTTGGTCGGGCGCCAGGCTGGCAAAGTCGCCAGTGGCCAGCAAGTTTTTGAGCTTACTGGTGAGGAGACGCCACTGTTGGTGGCATTTCCTGGAGGCGTAATAATTCATCATAATAAAAGATTAGAGTTAAAAAGATCGGTTGCTCATTCAGGTTTTGGGTACGGCCCAGTAAGTGGCCGTAGGGGTAGCGAGCCCCAGTTTGTGTTCTTCGGTATTGGTGCTCATAATATTGGGTCGGCGGAGACCGGGGAGTACTTTGATGTCGTAAATTTCTTCTACGCTGGTTTGGTAACTCAGCTGGCCCACGAGTTGCCCAGTGGGCAGGTGCACCACCAGGATGCCGGCGGGTGCCGCCTTGAAGCGGTCGTCTATTTGGCTAAACGTTTTCGACGTCGGCCGGATGCGCGACACCCCGATGAAGAGGTAGTCGCCGTAGCGGTCGAGCCCCCGCAGGAAGCCGGGATATTGGAAAATTTCCGTCTGTGCGCCACTGGCCGGCTCGATCTGCAGGAGGGTTCCCCGGGCCGACAGCAAGACGAAAAGCCCCTCGGGGTACAGGCGCGGCGAGTGGGGCATGGCCAGGTCGCGGCTGATAATTTGGCCCGTACCGACGTCCATGACCACCCCGTTGGTGGTGACGGCGGGCCGCCAGCTGCGGGGCGTATCGCCGGTGCCGAAGGCAGTCACGTAGGCCGGCCGGCCACTGTGCATGGCCATGCCGTTGAGGTGGCAACGGTCTTCGGCGGCGATCTTGCTGATGAACGGCGGTTGCCATACCGGCGTAAAGTTGTACTGGTCGTCGATGCGGCAGATGCAGGAAAAGGAGGTGTTGACGGCGTAGAGCCCGTCGTGGCCCCATTCCAGGTCGTGAATATCGAGGGGGCCGGTGAAGAACGTAGCCCGCGGCAGGTAGAGCGCATCGTAGACGCCCGGCTTTTTGGGGTAATGCCGGGCCAGATCCGGGGAGTTGCGCAGCAGGATAACCTCGTCCAGGGTAGCAATGGCCATCTGGTCGGCGCGCAGGGCCAGGCCCATGGCTTTGCCGAACGACCGCGGCAGCTGGATGATGGATTGCACATCGTTTGGACTGATGAGGATGACTTTGCCCGCCTGGTAGGTGCTCAGGGCCAGGCTCAGGTTCAGCTGGTGCAGCACTGCTGCAAAACCGCTGGAATAGGTACAGCTGAAGGGCGGTGGGGTACTCAAATAGACTGCGTTTTAGGTGGTGAATGAAACAACTTTAACGAAGATAAGTGATTGTGGTCAGAAAAACAGCCCTTAGACTTTTTACTATCTGCATGTGGAGCCCGCGAATTGTTTTGTGGGTAGTGGCGTTTACAATCTGCATGCAGGCGAACTTAAAAAAATACGAGAAGAGACCTACTATTCTTGGGAAGAATGGAATAATATTAGGTAGAACTCCTTGCAACGTCCTCAGATCAAGCCCAATAACCAAGCTCTTTCCGTCAGTGGGTGGGTATTTTTTACTGCAGTTAACCAGTTGTGGTATTTCTCTTGGTCATAAGCGGGGCGTTTGCACCAGTGCTCGCTCAGAAGGAGGATATTGCGGTAGTTTTCTTTGTGATAACCGGTATTGGGCTGTCGTTTGAGGTAGGTGCGGGTATTGCGAATGTGGTTGAGTGCGAGGTCAATCTCCTGATTATCGACATGAATTTTGAGCTGTAGGATACGCGCCGACATTTGATGGACAAAATCCAAGTCATTGCAGGTTCGGAGCAGTTGCAAGGCAATGGCATAATCCCGTCGGGTATAGGCCAGGCGCGCAGCATTGAGGGCATATACGGCTTCGCGATCCCGGCTATCCAGACGAGTACGATAGGTTTCGAGGAAGGTCGACGCCCAGTCTAGCTCCAATAGCCTGATGGCAATACCCGCGATATTGTTGTACGTAAGGGTGTTAAGGCGGCCATCCTCTAACAGCAGCTCCGTGTCTAGCCCTTGTTGGAAGAGCAGCAGACAGGCGCGCAGGTAGGCGCCTTGCTCCGTGTTGATGCGCCGAATACCAAAGTTGATCCCCAGTAGGAGCAGGTCACGCGCTTCGTCGGTAGTGAAGATGTGGCTATGCGCCCGAAATGCCTCGGAAAATTGCTCAAAAACAGCGTCTTCTTCCGTTTGCCGGTACAATTGAATGGCCAGGTAGTAGATCCGCACCATGGGGATGGCTTGCTGTTTGGCCGTCGCGGCATTGGCGAGTACGGCATCTAGCATCGGGATATTGACGGGCATATCGCTCAACTGTTGTGGTGCCAAACTCAGGTAGGCTTGCCGCAATTTAAAACCCAGCAAAGCCACTTGTAGCAGTTCTTCCTGATGCTCCAAATTCAGATTGCCTAATCGTCCCCGTGCCGAATCCCAGGCATAGCGCTCACGTGCCAGCAGGTAGTGCTGCCAGTAGTATTCGGGGTGGCGATGGGTGGATTTTTCCAGCGTTTGTATCGCTTTTTTATAGCTGTGTTCAAACAACCGGCCCAGCCCTCGTGCCCGGTATTCGGCTAGTAGGCTGGGGGTGGGGGTGGAGTCGCTGTTGCGCCAGGCCAGCCATGTTTCGGTGCTTTGCAGCAGGTAATGACAAAGCTGACGCAGGTGCAAATCATCGAAAACCCGACTGGGATAAAGGCTGCGGTAGACCTGCTCCCGATCCAAAGGCAGCCGCAGGTGGTGAAGATAATTGTCGATATGCGCAAACAAACGGCACACTTCTTCCCGACGGTTGTGCACCGGCGAAGCCAGCCAATCTTTCAGTTGACGGCGCTCCACTTCGTTCAAGGAGGCAATTAGTTGAATTATTTTTAAATTATTTATTTTTTAATATGTTTTACATAAATGAATAATAGCAAATGAAATAGGTTTTTAAAACAAAAAACTATTTACAAATATAAAAAAATGTGTTTGTGTCTCTAACTACTTTCACTCATTTTTAGGACACGAAACTAAACGCGATACTCATGAAGCAGTTATGGATGGTATTTGGACTCTTTTTTCTGGCACTTGTAGGTGTGCGGGCGCAGTGTGATTTGGAGGTGGTGGTAATCTCTTCCGTATGTGATTTCAATGGCACATTTACAGACCCGACGGATGATGTTTTTTATTCCTTTATCCAGATTTCAGGTAGTGGCTTCAACGGCTGGACAACCAATGATATTGGTTTCTCCGAAGGTGGGTCAGGAGATGGCTTATATGAATTCGGCCCCTATCCCATTAATGATGGGGATCATCTTATCATTTTAACGGATCTTACGGTAGCTGATTGTACGGCAGAACTGCTTATTCCGGTGCCGGTTTGTGATCCTTCTACCTGCTTACTTACTGCTGATATACTTTCTATTGACATCATTGACAATGGCACCTCCAGCTGCTCAGATGCCACCTACACTTTTACGGTAAATGTTAGCGCTGAGGGTGCCAATGTTACGTCGGGATGGAGAATTGTTTTAGGAAATGGACAGTTTCTGCCAGGAGGTAATTATAATGAACCCCAAATCCTGGGTCCTTTTCCTTTGTTAAATAGTGATGGTACTTTGAATACGCAGAATATTAGGATTGCGGATGACATGTTTATTACTTGCACCACAACTTTTACCATCGCCCCACCCGCGCCAGAAGGCTGCGATTGCGAGCCCTTTCTAACGTTCTCGGTAGGTTCAGTGGACAACAACCAAACCCCTAATACCTGTAATGATGATTTTGTTGCCCTATCAGGTAATGGCAATATTATTTCACCTGGCGGAACAGATTATCAGTTATTGATAGATGGTGTTATTGTCGCAAATCAACCGATTGGTGGAGACTTCGATTTTATTGCCCCTGCTGATGGCAATGCGCATATACTGACGCTTCGGGATGCTGTAAACCCGACTTGTGCACGGAGTTATCCACTCAATATACTTGATGGCTGTATTGTTAATCAAGAGCCCGTAAATTTTTATTTTGAAGCGTACAATGCTTGCACAGGAGAAAATATTTGTGTTCCACTTAGGGTGGCAGACTTTAACGATGTACTAGGTATGCAGTTTAGTGGAAACTATAACCCTACGGAATTAAGATATACTGGCGCTGTAAATTTCAACCCTGTATCTCAGGGGTTTTCCACAGGTTCAATTGGCAACCCTAGTCCAGGAAATCTAACTTTTACGTGGAATGACCCCTTTGGTGCAGGAATTACCTTACCTGACCAATCTGCTCTGGTAGAACTTTGTTTTACTCAATTAGCTGATAATAACAGTGCCAGTTATTTGGGGTTATCTGGTATGCCTACTCCGGTAGAAATAGTAAACGGAGCTGAATATTCTGTTCCTTTCATTTTCACCCCTGGCCAAATAAGCTGTAATTGCCCCATCACCACCACCGAAACGCTCCTCCCATTTTTAAACAATGGCACCCCCACCCAATGCTCCGATGATAGCTTCTCGCTCGTCCTTACCGTAGCCAACCCTGAGGCAAGTGGCGAAACTTGGCAGGCCATCAATGAGCTTGGAACGGTATTGTTTGCGGGGACTTACGGCGTGCCTACGGAAATTGGACCTTTCCCCGCTTTTCAGCCTTCTTTGGAGATAAGCACCCTTACTTTTCAACTGCAAGATGTCGATAATCCGGCTTGTACACGAGTATTTATTTATACGCCACCAGCGCCAACGGGCTGCGATTGCGAGATCAGTGCAACTATCCTGCCACCGAATTGTGGCCCTAATGGCTTTATCGTTATTGCCAATGTTGTCAGTATAGCATCGGTATCTAATGGTTGGTTATCTACAAGTGAGGGCATACCAGAAGGTGAAATGGGAGGTAACTACGGCCAATTCGAGTTTGGTCTATATTCATTTGGTAATACTTACGAAATAATAATAACCGATGCCACCGATGCCACTTGCACAACATCATTCACCCTAAACGAAGACATCGCCTGCCCCAATCCTTGCGGTCTTTCCGCTAACTGGCAATACCTGCCGAATGACAACGGAACGCCTTATAATTTCAGCGATGATTATTTTGAAATATTGGTTAATCCCAGCGGAACAGATTTGGGCACTACTTGGCGGGCAAGGGACGGCCTTGGAGGCGTTTATACAGGAACGTACGGTACGCCGAGTATCCTCGGGCCTTACCACATTACTGCGGGCGATTGCAACGCTACCATTATTCTCGCAAATGTTGGAGATACGCAATGCTACGATATCATTCAGCTTTCCGATGTTTTGGGTGCCTGCAACTACCTCCAGGGCACCGTTCGCCGCACGGAAGACTGTTCCGCACCCGGTACACCTTTGGTCAATTGGCTCATTGAAATCCGCAACGACAACTACCTCGAATACCGCCTGAGCGATGCCGCTGGCAACTACGGCCTCTATGTGCCAACAGGGAGCTACCAAGTGACGGCCATTCCCGTATCAGAAGCATGGACGCTGTGCGAACCAGCAGGCTATACCGTCAGTTTCACAGGTTCTGGCGAAACGCAGGTGCAGGACCTCCTCGCGCTTCCGCTAGACAATTGCCCACTACTGGAAGTGAATTTAAATATTGGCACACTAAGAAGGTGTTTTGACAATGGCCTCCTTACGATAAATTACGAAAATGTAGGTACAGACACGCTTTACGATGGCTACGTAGCCATAATTTTGCCCAGTGTGCTCAGTTATGCTTCCGCCACTATGCCCTTGTTGGGTACTACGGAAGATACGCTCTGGTTTCAACCACTTTTGCCGCTAGCACCGGGCGAAGAGGGAAGTTTTCGAGTATATGTTGAGGTGTCTTGTGCGGCGCAGTTGGGCAGTAGCCTTTGTATCACAGCCTTGGGCTTACCGTATGGGCCTTGCCCGCAGGCCGATCTTGACTGGTCGGGCGCCAGCTTGCAAGTATCGGGCGCTTGTACGCCTGAGGAGGTGGTGTTCACGCTTCGCAATGTGGGTGATGCGCCCATGCCTCCCGGAGGCAGTTATATTATTGTCCAAGATGTGGTCATGCTGATGCAAGCCCCCGAGGATTTGCCGCCCTTGCTGCCCGGCGAAGCCACAACCGTGAGTGTGCTGGCCAATGGCGCCACCTACCGACTGGAAGCTACCCAAGCCCAAGGGCATCCTGGGCCGTCTTTTCCTTCGGCAGTGGTAGAAGGCTGCGGCACCAACACGCAAGGGGAGACGAGCATGGGCTTCGCCACCCAGTTTCCCCTCGACGATGAAGCGGTTTTTGTGGATGAGGATTGTACCATCATTCGAGGTTCCTACGACCCCAACGACAAACAGGCCGAACCCTTAGGTTACGCCGACGCGCACTACATCGCCCCCGATCGCAAGCTGGAATACCGCATCCGCTTCCAAAATACAGGCAATGATACAGCCTTCACCGTCGTCATCCGCGACACGCTCAGCCCTTGGTTGGATATGCGCACCTTTAGCGCAGGCGTGAGCAGTAATACGTATCGGATGGAGCTGGATTCGGCGCGTGCCCTGTCTTTCGTCTTTGACCATATTTTGCTACCAGACAGTACCACCAATCTGGAAGCTTCGCAAGGTTTTGTGGAATATTCGGTCAGGCCTATGACCAATGCTCCTTTAGAAACGCGCATTGAAAATACTGCCGCCATCTATTTTGATTACAATGAACCGATCATTACCAATACCGTCTTTCATACGCTGGGGCGCAATTTTGTGGATATCATCAATTGGACGGCAGCATCGGCAGCGGGCATGCATTGGCGTTTCTTTCCCAATCCGAGCACGGGTCTCCTGCAATTGGAATGGGAGGACACCCAAGCATCCGCCCTGCTCTTCATCTACGATGCACGCGGGCAATTGCTACAGCAACAGTTGATCAACGGAAGTCAAGCTACACTGCATATTGATGCCTTGCCCCCGGGGCTGTACATGCTGCAGTTACTGACCCCCGCACGGGTACCCCTGGCTAGTGGTAAGCTGATAAAGAGGTAATGGTGCCGTGGTACGCGGCATACCTGGCTTTTGAAGTTTTCCAGGCCGTGAATGTGGAGAGGGCTGGTGAAGAACGCCGCCTGCGGCAGGTAGCGCCTTGGGAGCGACCCCCTCGGGGTCGTAGGCCTTTCCAGGTGGCCATTCGCTAGCAACAGATGACCCATCCTGGGTCAATTCCCGGGTTTGTTGAACCATCAGCTTTTGGTAAATCCGGTGGCTGTATTCGGCCGTGTTTGCTGTACGAATTCGATATACATAATTTAGCAGGATGTCCAACGCCCCTTGCAATTTTAAGCACAACTCCTTATATTGTTTACATACCAAAGTACATCATCCATTATGGCAAAAGACAAGCTGAAAAATATGAGATTGGCTATGGAAAAAGATTTGGCGGAGCTGTTCAAGCATATTCGGGAACAAAATTTCGGAAGTGAAGAAGAACTCCAAAAATTCCTGAATGAGGCCGTTGTCGGAAAAAAATTGGGGGAGATTCTGCCGCCCCAAAAAGGGAAAAAGAGCAATGCTGAAAAAGCGCAGGACTTGTTGCTCGAGGCCTTTGCCGTAGCCCCTCGAAAAGGGGCGAAATTAGCCCAGGAAGCCATTAAGTTAGACCCCAATAATGCGGATGCCTACGTTTATCTGGCGGCTAATGAAAAAAGCGTAGGGAAAGCAATCCAGTATTACACCAAGGGCCTTGAAGCAGGTAAACGGGCCATTGGAGCAAAGGATTTTGAAGAATTTAAGGGTCATTTTTGGGGATTCCACGAAACCAGGCCTTTTATGCGCGCAAAAGCAGGGTTGGCATCCTGCCTCTATCTAACCGGGCAGGTGGAAGAAGCGATAAACCACTACCAGGAGATGTTGGTGCTCAATTCAGATGACAACCAGGGGATTCGGTATCAATTGGCCATCTGCCTGGTGGAGCAAAATAAAGCGGAAGCATTCGAAAAATTGTATAAAACCTATCAATCCGACTCCAGCGCTGTGTTTCAATACACTTATGCACTGTACCTGTTTAAAAAGGAGGGCAGTTCGCTAAAATCCAATAGGGCGCTAAAGAAAGCATACGAAACCAACCCGCACGTGATGGCCTTTTTAACTGGTGAAAAAATGGTCCCCGATTACTTGCCGGATTTCATGGGAAGGGGGGATGAAAACGAAGCCATTTTTTGTATCAATGATTCGGGTAGAATTTGGCAGAAAACGCCCGGTGCAATGGAATGGGCCCGCGAATTTTACCGCAAACAAAAATGAGTTGAATGAAACGACGAGTGCATGCCGTGGCTAGGCAATCGTCACCCGCCAGCACTGCCGGAAAATCGATCTGCCCAATGACGGAGCAAGGTCAAAAGTCCTCCCCCTTCTCCCTCCCACTTCAAAAGCGGGACAAGCTCTCCAAAGGGGGATTTTGACTGTGCGTTGATCTCAGACTAATCGTGGCGTCGTTTTGCTGGCGCGTGACCGTAACCCACAACCGCAGACGGTCGAAAGCGCTCCAAAGGGGGGGTGACCCTCAGGGCTGTCGAATCTGGAAATAGATAATATAATCAACGGCGTTTTCTTCTAAAGTTGGTTCTCGCACTTGCCACGTCTTCAGCGTGGGCGACGCAGCGCAGCAACGGCTCGCGGCGAAGGAGCTTCCCACGCTTTTTAGCGTGGGCGTGCTTTTATGCTTTACGCTAATCGTCGCGGCATACCGCTGATAAGAACCCATCCCCCAGCCCTTCCCTTGAAAAGGAAGGGAGGCGTGCTGCGCGTATTCGCGAGGTTTTGACCGTTGTGAAAAGTCGGCAATCGGCCATTGTGAAAATTCGACTAGCCGTAGTTCCTCGCCTTGGGGGCAGTAGCTTTAGACGTGTTGCAGGCCAGCTGCCAGCGTTGAATTTACTACTCGCCTCGGCAAAAATCGCGCATCTGGACTCCCTTCCTTGAAAGGGAAGAGCTTGCCACGCTTTTTAGCGTGGGCGGGGGATGGGTTCTCTTGAATGCGCCATTTCGGATAAAAACAGCAACAACATATTAGGTTTTCCTTGATTCGACAGCCCTGGGGGTGACCCTGCCTTTTCCAACTTCGAAAACTTCCAACTTCAACCGCCTCTATTCCAACCCCACCTTTACACCTTTCCACTTTTCCACCTTTCCACGTTTCCACCTTTCCACCTTCACCCACCGCCTATTTCCGCCTTCCTACCTCCCACCTCCGACTTCGAGAACCTCCGACTTCGAAAACCTCCGCCTCCCACCTGGTTGCATAAACTTTTGCTACCTTTCCCCCGCAAAACAATTGATTATGGTCGTACGTCCTTTCGCCGCTGTTTTTCCTCACCTGGCGAATATTTCTGATCCTGTTTCTTTCCTGGAAGATGTCAAGGTAAACTATCCTGCGTACCACGGCGAGGGTTTATTTACCGATCCGCAGGCGCCCGCCATGTATGTTTACCAAATAGCGACGAACAAACACCGCCAGACCGGACTGCTGGCTGCCGTAGCGGTGCAGAGTTACCTCGAGGATCAGATTCGCCGGCACGAGCATACGTTGGTGGCCAAGGAGATCAAGCAGGCGGAATTGCTGGCCGAACGCCAGGCGGTCGTCAAGCCGGTGCTGTTGGCCCACCGCCACCACCAGGCCCTGGCCGACCTGCTGGCCGAACACGTCGTGCAACACGCCGCGACGACAACCTTACTCCTCCCCGAATTGGGGGAAGAACATCGCTTTTGGGCCATTCGGGCACCCGCTGAGCTGGAACAGATCCAGTATTACTTCGGCCGTTATATTCGCACCGCCTACATTGCCGACGGGCACCACCGTTTCAGTGCGATTGCCCGGCTGTACCAACAACTGGCGGAGAGCGACCAGCCCAACTCCTACGAATACCTGATGTGTGCCCTGTTCCCCAGTTCAGGCCTGGAAATCCACAACTTCAACCGCTGCGTCAAAGCGTTTGAGGAAGAGGTCACCCCGCTGAGCTTTATGGTCCGCTTGTCGCATTACGCCAACTTGCGGCTCCTGCCCCACGCCCAGGGCCCCGAACGACCCCACGAAATTACCTTCTACCTGGAAGGGCAGTGGTTTGCGCTGGAATGGCGACCCGAAACCATGGCCAGCAATATCGAAGCTGGATTGCCTACCCTGGATGTGTCTATGCTCAATTATTACGTGCTGGGCGAAATCCTCGGTTTCACGGATGTGCGCAACGACAAACGCATCAAGTACATCGAAGGGCCCCAGGGGTTGACGGCCCTCGCTGCGCTGACCAACGACCGGCCGGCTATTTCCTTCTGCCTGCATCCCCTGAGCTGGGAATCCTTTTTTCGCGTCATCGACCACGGCCTGATCCTGCCCCCCAAGTCTACCTGGTTTGAGCCCCGCATGAAGAATGGACTGATTGTGCAGGTGTTTTAGGGGAGGAGATGAACAAAGAAACCCTATCTTTGCGCCAGAATTATAGCCTAACCACCAACCAATACAAGAAAACATGCAAGAAGTATATATCATTGCCGCCCTGCGTACCCCACTCGGAAGTTTTGGCGGCGTACTGACCGATCTCTCCGCCACCGACCTGGGCGCGGCCGCCATGAAGGGCGCATTGGCAGCAGCGGGCGTCACGCCGGAGCAAATAGATGAAGTGTTTTTCGGCAACGTCTGTTCGGCCAATCTGGGGCAGGCTCCGGCCCGGCAGGCGGCACTGAAAGCGGGATTGCCGAACAGCGTACCTTGTACGACTATCAATAAGGTGTGTTCTTCGGGTATCAAAGCCGTGATGCTCGGGGCGCAGGCCATTATGGCCGGCCAGCAGGATATTGTCCTGGCGGGTGGCATGGAGAGCATGTCCAATATACCTTATTACGTACCCCAGGCCCGTTGGGGAGCCAAGTACGGCCACGTGAGCATGATCGACGGCCTGGCCAAAGACGGCCTGACCGATGCCTACGACGGGCAGGCCATGGGCGTTTGTGCCGATGCCACCGCCGCCAAGTACGGCATCAGCCGCGCCGCGCAGGACGAGTACGCCATCAGCAGCTACCAACGCGCCGCCCAGGCGACGACCGAAGGATGGTTCGCGCAGGAGATTGTGCCCGTAGCGATACCCCAGCGCAAGGGCGACCCGCTCATGGTAACCGAAGACGAAGAATTCAAGCGCGTCAAATTCGACAAAATACCTACCCTGCGGGCTGCTTTTACCAAAGACGGAACGGTGACGGCGGCCAACGCCTCGACGATCAACGACGGTGCAGCAGCCATTATCCTGGCCAGTAAGCAGAAAGTGGAAGAATTGGGTCTGAAGCCGCTGGCCCGCATCGTGGCTTTTGCCGATGCCGCCCAGGAGCCCCAGTGGTTCACCACTGCGCCCACCATTGCCGCACCCCTGGCCCTGAAAAAAGCGGGAATGACCATGGCTGATATCGACTTTTTTGAGGTCAACGAAGCCTTTGCCGTCGTGAGCATGGCCTTTGGGCAAGTGCTCCACGTCGACCGGGATAAGATGAACGTTTTTGGTGGCGCCGTGGCCATTGGTCATCCGCTCGGTGCATCGGGCGCCCGCATCCTCACCACTCTCAATAATGTGCTTACGCAGAAGCAAGGCACAGTGGGTATGGCGGCCATTTGTAATGGCGGCGGCGGGGCTTCAGCCATGATTATCGAAAAGGTGTAAAGTCGGTTTAGCGACACCTTTTGTCGCTAAATGAAAATAAATTTTAATAATATTTTAACTTATTTGGGTTCGTTTTAGTTAAAATAACTAAAATAATTACACGATTTATCCACAATTACGTTAAAATGTTAGAATATTCGTGACGATTAACTAGTTTTGAGCAAGCCACTTGAAACTAATAGATTTGTCCTTGTTATCAAGTTGTCCGCAAAAAGAGCTTTGAGAAAAACAACACCCCTGATTTAAAAAAAATGCGGATAGCTATTTTTGGCTAATTTAAAGCACTTATGAGAAGAGAACGTTACGTTTTTAACAAACAAACGCTCCGTTACGAGAAAGTAGTTGAACCGTTAAGTACGACACTGTTAAGAGGTTTCGGATTTACTTGCGCAGCGCTTTTTACAGCTTTTGTTTTCACCCTCCTGGCGCATCGTTATTTCCCATCACCAAATGAGAAAGAACTCCAGGCCAAGGTAGAGCGGCTCGAATCCTTTATTGAAAGCGAATCAGAGCAATCCTTGGGTGAGTTACAGAAGGTTATAGGCAACCTCCAGAAAAGAGATGCCTACGTACACCGAATGATTTTTGGCATGGATCCCATCGACGAAAACATTTGGAATGGTGGTACTGGTGGGCACGATGCTTACGGTGAATTTGAAATATACGGTTCTTCCGGTGATCTGATGGCCAATATCAAGCAAAAGCTTGACCGCCTCAAGCACCAGATAAATATTCAATCCCGTTCCCTGGATACGATTGTTGGCCTGGCCAAAGACAAGGAGGTCTTTTTGGCTTCTATGCCTACCATTAAGCCGGTCCGTTCCGACCTGCTTTCCAAAGATTTGCGATTGCTATCCGGTTTTGGGCCCCGCCTCCACCCTGTTTTCAAGGTGATGCGGATGCACAACGGCATCGACTTCACCGCCAAAGCCGGAACGCCCATCGTGGCGACGGGCGACGGTCAGGTGGTGCGTGCCGAACGCGCCGGTGGCTTTGGCAACCTGGTGGTGATCAAGCACGGCAACGGCTACGAGTCTTACTACGGGCACATGAGCCGCATTGACGTGAAGCCCGGTCAGAAAGTCCAGCGTGGCCAGCAGATTGGTGCGGTTGGTAGCACAGGAACGTCTACTGCTCCCCACTGTCACTACGAAGTACACTACCACGGTAGCCCGGTCAACCCCCTGAGTTTTGTCATGGATGGCCTGACTCCCGGAGAATACAAGGCCCTTACAGAAGCTGCCGAAACGGTCAATCAGTCCCTGCACTAGGCTAGTCAGGAACAGGTTGGATTTTGAAACAAAAAAGGCTTCTTCTTACGAGGAAGCCTTTTTTGTTTTACCCCAATGGTGGAGTAGGGTAGGAGCAGCTTCCCAACGCCTGGCTCCCCCGGTCTGGATAGGTTAAATATGAGCTATGCTCCGGGATATTACCGTACTTTAGCCGCTGATAAAAAACACCCGTCTCATGCCAGCCATTTCCTTCCAGGCCTCTAGTGTACGCCACTTGTTCTTTTTATTGCTACTGCTGTTTATTACAGTTGTTTTCTTTGGCTTGCTACAGCCTTTCCTACTAGCGGTGTTCTGGTCCGTTGTTCTGGCGATTGTCTTTTACCGGCCTTTCCGAATCTTGCGGATACGCTTACGCGGACGCGGCAATTTAGCGGCAGGACTAACGGTTTCCATCGCTGTTTTACTCGTAGTGGTGCCTTGTCTGCTGATCTTGCTGTCCCTGGTCAACCAGGGGCAAGCGGTGGTAGAGAAAATCCAGACGGGGGAATGGAACGTTGCCGCAGCCGTAGATTACCTGGAAGGTCAAATGCCCCGGATTAATCGTTTTTTTGGCCGCTTTGGCGTGACGCCGGATCGCGTGCGGGAGGACCTCAATGCTTTCGCCACCAAGGCGGCTAACGCGCTGGCCAACCAGGCGATGGAATATACCCAGGATGCTATTACCCTGACGGCGCAGTTTTTTCTGGTGCTTTACCTGCTTTTTTTCTTCCTCCGCGATGGCCGTACGATTATTCGCAAGGTAGTAAACGTGGTGCCCCTCGGCAACAACCAGGAATACCAGTTGCTTCGTCGTTTTTCCAGTGTAACCCTTGCTACCATGAAAGGAACGGTGATCGTAGCCTTGATACAAGGCACTCTGGGCGGCCTGCTGTTTTATGTCGTAGGCATTGGTGATGTGGTCTTCTGGGGAGTCATCATGACGCTTCTGTCGCTCTTGCCCATTGGGGGGAGCGGACTCGTCTGGGGCCCAGCCGCGCTGTATTTTCTGATTCAGGGCCCCTTCTGGAAAGGCGTTGTGCTGCTGGTAGTCGGGGCCGCCGTCATCGGATTGGTCGACAACCTGCTGCGGCCCAGGCTGGTCGGCCAGGAAACGAGAATGCCCGATTACCTCATCTTACTGGCCACCCTGGGTGGGATTGCCTGGTTTGGTTTGTCGGGGTTTATCCTCGGGCCGGTCATTGCCGCCTTTTTTGTTACCTGCTGGAAAATGGCAGGTCTAAGATATGGCGGGGCCCAGAAATAGGAGTGGGGTCCGGTGGGGGGTGATGAAAATCAGCAATCGCCCTGCCCCAGGCTACCGCTATTGCGTAAAGTCAACGTTAATTTTGTAGCAAGAAAAGGAGTTGACGCCTTTTTTTTATCAAACAAGCATTACTTTACTCCACCATTAGGTGTCCAGTGGTTTTTTTTGTTGAACCAGTCACTACTATTATGAAAACCATTCTCTTCCCTACTGATTTTTCGGATGCGGCAACCCGTGCGTTTATTTATGCCCTCAAACTGGCTGATAAACTGGACGCGCAGATCGTTACGCTGCACGCTTTTGAAAAACCCGATTTGCGGTCACTTTCTTACATCCCCCCCGTGGCGGAAGAGGTGTACAATACCATCGACTTGTACCAGTTTGAGAATTACCGGGATGAGCTTCCGGCCCTGGTCAATATTCAGCAGGAGCAAGGGTTAATGCACGTCAAGGTGAATCATACCCTGTACGAAGGGCCCGCCAAAAAGGTGATCCTGGAAAGGGCCGTTGCTGAAGCCGCTGATTTAATCGTACTCGGTACCACCGGCGCCCATGGTCTCAAAGGAATTTTGCTGGGTAGTGTGGCGGGAGAGATACTGGAGAATGCTACCTGCCCTGTACTGGCGGTACCTGAGCAAGCTGTTTTTGATGGCAAAATTGATCACGTTGCTTTCACGACCACTTTTCGGGAGGAAGATAGTAAAGCCCTCGGATTTCTAATGGCGTTGTTGGCCCCTCTGCGGCCAGCCTTTCACTGTGTGAACGTAGACCTGGCTCATACCGAGAGTTATAACCACCGGATGGATAAGTTCGCCGCAACTTTTGAACAGCAGGACAAAATTTCCTTCCACGTCCTGGACGGGACCGACTTCCAGTCCCTCCTCACCGATTTTCTGGTCGAAATGGAAGTCGATATTGTTGCGATGGTCACCGAAAAGCGCAACTTCTGGCAGGAACTTTTTCACTACAGCAAAACCAAATCGCTTTCCTACCACAGCCTTACGCCTATCCTGAGTATTCCCAAAGGGATGCTCGCTTAAGGCGAGACTCAACCTCGCGTTAAAAATAAGCATCCCGAACCCGGCCACGAAGGCCAGGTTCAGGATAACTTCAATCAGTGAAAGCGACGCTTTTTGAGGTGGGAAGTGGGAAATCGGAAGTCGGAAATTTCCACCTCCCACTTCCCACCTCCCACTTTTACACTTTTCCACCCTTACACTTTTCCACCTTTTTACTAATCTCTCACCCGCACCACCCGTTGCTGCACCACTTCGCCATCGGCAAAGCGGAGGCGGACGAGGTAAACCCCGTTGGCCAGTTGGTGGAGGGTCACTGGGACGGGTGCCCCCTGGAAGTCGGCTTCCTGACGGAGGTCCACACTACCCTGGGGGCTCACCAGTTCGATGACAGCCCGGCCGGTGCGGTTGACCGTCACCTGAAGGTCGTCGCGGGCGGGGCTGGGGTAGGCGTAGACGGTCGTCAGCGCCTGGTTTTCGGGGCGGAATACGGTGGCCTCGTTGCTGGCAACCAATTGCCCG